>OJBM01000081.1_pt1 | contig 54226 bp, 49 predicted proteins | sample 1591061 | NCBI WGS metagenome assembly OJBM01 (sample SAMN05416872, study PRJEB24817) | seawater metagenome | isolation source: Sea water | place: Canada:Atlantic | collected 2013-11
CGTGAAATCAAATTCTATTCCAGTTGCCATGAATTTAAGGATATAAGCTTTAAGTGGGTGGTTAAAGGTCATTTCAAACAAATACCTGACTAATAAGACAAGTAAGAATGGGGATTTACAGGCGATTCTCCTGTTAATCTAGCTAGGGCGTGAAATCAAATTCTATTCCAGTTGCCATGAATTTAAGGATATAAGCTTTAAGTAGGTGGTTAAAGGTCATTTCAAACAAATACCTGACCAACAAGACAAGTAAGGGTGGGGATTTACAGGCGATTCTCCTGTTAATCTAGCTAGGGCATGAAATCAAATTCTATTCCAGTTGCCATGAATTTGAGGATATAAGCTTTAAGTAGGTGGTTAAAGGTCATTTCGAGCAAACTCCTGACTGAATGGTTAGCTAATAAAGCCTGCAATTAATTATTTTATACCTTAACTTCTATCTCTTTCAGCGCCATAGCAGCTTCTTTAAACCAAAGCACCTCACCATTTACGCCTTAGATTCATGTATTATACCTCCAACAAAAAATAGCTAAGCGTATAAGCCAAATGAACAATCAAGCACAAGGCCCCATTGTTTTTACCGTCAGCCAGCTTAATCGCCAAAGTAAAGAACTGCTAGAAACCTACTTGCACCGCGTACAGGTGAGCGGTGAAATTTCTAACTTATCCCGCCCAAATTCAGGTCACTGGTATTTCACGTTAAAAGACCAGCGCGCCCAAGTACGCTGCGCCATGTTTAAAAGCCGCAGCCAAAATGTAGGCTTTATCCCCAAAGAAGGTGAGCAAGTACTTATTAATGCCTCGGTGAGCTTGTATGAAGCGCGCGGCGACTATCAGTTAATTGTGGATAAAATGCAAAGTGCTGGAGAAGGCGCTTTAAAAATTGCATTTGAAGCCATGAAAGAGCGTCTTAACCAACAAGGCTACTTTAACGACGAATATAAAAAAGCCATTCCCAGCCACCCAAAACACATTGGTATTGTTACCAGTCAAACGGGCGCTGCCGTTAAAGACATTATATCTGTTCTTAAAAGACGCTTTCCTGCCCTGCCTATTTCTATTTATCCCACCCAAGTACAGGGTGATTTAGCCGCAGGGCAAATTGTTCAAGCTATTCAAAGAGCCAACCGTGACGGGTTATGCGATGTGTTAATTGTCGGGCGCGGCGGCGGCAGTTTAGAAGACTTATGGCCATTCAATGAAGAGGCTGTGGCTCATGCTATTTTTCAAAGCCAAATTCCTATTATTAGTGCCGTAGGCCATGAAGTAGATACCTCCATTAGTGACTTTGTGGCCGACTTGCGCGCCCCAACCCCATCAGCCGCAGCTGAATTGGTTAGCCCTGATAGATTTGAATGGCTAGGACGGTTTGAGCATTACCAGCGCCAACTGGTGCGCAGCATGGAAAATCGCTTATCCGCGCAACGCTTTCATCTATCGCAGCTGGTTAAACGCTTACGCCACCCTAAAGACAAGTTGCAAGAAAATATGCAGCGCCTTGATATGGCTGAGCTTAAGCTAAAAAATGCAATAGAGCGCCGCCTATCAGGCAACAAAGATCAGTTGTCAAAAGTTAGTACTCGCTTACAACAGCAAAAGCCCGATAAACGCTTGGCACTCATGCAACAGCACACATCTCAATTACAACAAAGATTACAACAGGCCATAAAACAACAGCTTATGGACTTGGGCAACCAGCTATCAAGACAAGCGGAGGTATTGAATGCTGTGAGCCCACTGAGTACTCTAGGTCGGGGCTATGCCATTCTCACCAATGACAAAGGCCAAGCCATTCGTGACAGCCAACAGGCTAACCCAGGGGATACAGTTCATGCACAATTACATGTTGGTCAACTCACCTGTACGGTTGTGGAGCAAACCAAACAGAGTGTCCATGAGCTTAAGTAATCTCTTAAAGATTATGGCAATAATGACGTGTGCATTAAGCACCTCCACATGGGCACTTCCCCAATCCAACCCAGTTCCTGGGGGAATTGTGACCCTTAAGCTATCTGATAAAACTGAGTTAAAACCCGAGGCATTCTACAAAGATAAAGCGGTCATGGTCACAGCACATGAAGGTTACTGGCATGCCGTGGTGGGGTTAGGGTTAAACACGCCATTGGGTTACCAAGAGGTGCGCGTTAATGGCAAGGGCATTGCCTTTAACGTTATCCACAAAGACTACCCAGAGCAGCACATAACCCTGAAAACCAATAAGCACGTGGATTTAAGCGAAGCCGATTTAAAGCGCCATAAAGGCGAAAAACAAAAAGCCAACAAAGCCTTTAACAGCTTTGATGAAACTCAATCACCAGACTTTGCATTTATGAAACCCGTTAAAGGGTCATTTTCAAGTCTCTTTGGATTAAAACGCTTCTTCAACGAAAAGCCTCGCAACCCCCATAGCGGGTTAGACATAGCCGCTCCCAAAGGAGCCCCCATTTTAACGCCATCTCCAGGTAAGGTAGTGCTAACGGGCAACTTTTTCTTTAATGGAAATGTGGTGTATGTGGACCATGGCCAAGGGCTAATCAGCATGTTTTGCCACTTAAGTGAAATCGGCGTAGAACAAGGGGACACCCTAATAAAAGGCCAGCCATTAGGGAAAGTGGGTGCCACTGGCAGAGTAACAGGCCCTCACCTTCACTGGTCGGTTAGCTTAAACAATGCTCGTGTGGACCCTATGTTGCTATTGCCTTAACGAAATCAACATAGACATTTCCCCTCACTAATACCGTATAATCAGCCCAAGATAACCCTATATGCTTGAGGACACTAACATGGACGATTTTTCAGACTTTAAAGCCGCCATGGCCGGTGTGAACCCTCTAAAAGTGGATGCCCGAGTTGACCTAAAAAAGAACAAGCAAGACAGCCAGTCCATTCAAATGCGCCGTCAAGCAGCCACTGCCGTGGCCACTAAAGATGCCAACCATTTAAGCGATGACTATGTGGAAATGGTCAAGCCACAAGATATATTGTCGTACCGAGGCAATGGCTTACAAAATGGCGTCTTTAAAAAATTGCGCCAAGGAAAGTACCCATTAGATGCCCGCTTAGATTTACACCGTAAAACAGTAGAACAAGCTCGCACTGACGTGTACCGATTTATAGACGATGCCCTTCGCTATGACTTACGTAATGTCATTATTTTACATGGCAAGGGAGAAAAAGAAGCCACTCCTGCCCTACTTAAAAGTTGGATCAACAAGTGGTTACGCCAGCTAGAAAACGTCATGGCTTTTCACAGTGCTCAGCAATTTGATGGCGGCACGGGTGCTGTTTATGTGATGCTGAGAAAAAGTGAGCGAAAAAAACAAGAAACCCGTGAATTACATGGCATTAAAAGCGATTATCCACAGTAGCTAAACAAACTGTAAAGGAGCCAATATGAGTGATGATAAAAAATTTGGCACCGCCCAATCCATGCAAGCAGATTCCAGCCATTGTGGTTTACGCCCCAGCAAAGAAGCCATGGATGAAGGCTTTAGCGTCGATTTCTCACAAGCAAAAACGTTACTAAACAAAAAAAGCCAAGAAGAAAGCCCAACTCAAGCACACCCGAAAGCCGAATAACCCTCACTTAGTTGACCTTAAATACTCAGCTTAAGGCCACCCACCACCTACACAATTTGTACTCTTTATTCATCCATAAGCTACCTTGAAAGCCTCTTCCCCTGAGCTACAGTTAACAAGTATGAATAGGGAGTTTCATGATTAATCCAATAAAAGAATTGTTTTCAATAGGCGCACAGACGCAACTTAAGCAATTATCAAAAAAAATCCGTCAATTAAGTGCTGAAAATGACAGCTTAAATAGCCAGATTCAGAACACTAAGCTGACTCTCACAGCTGCCGATGAACTGCATCAGCACATTGGCGATTTATCTAAAGAAAACATATCTATTAACTGCCTACTGTTTAAAACCGTGGCCAGCGTAAATGATATCCACAACTTGGTTAGCCATAATGCTGAAGCCCTTGGAGCTGAACGCTCTCGCTTAAAAGACAGTGAAGCCACCTTTGATCAAATTGGCATTATTTTGCAACAAGTCAGCAGCAACCTAAATAAAATAGACACTCAGGCCGCTAGCACCTCGGAAAACATGGTGAATTTGAGTGACAGTGCCATAAAAATAAATGAATTTGTTGGCCAAATTGAAGCCATAAGCAACCAAACTAACTTACTGGCATTAAATGCAGCCATAGAGGCCGCTCGCGCAGGAGAGCAAGGGCGAGGTTTTGCGGTAGTGGCCGATGAAGTAAGAACCCTAGCCGGCCAAACAGGCAATACCACCGAAGAGATTGGCAGCATTATTCAGAACATCACCAAGTTCATACAAGACATTGGCCAAGGCATTGAATCCATTCGCACTGACGCCAGCAATTTAAAAGACACCACCGGCACGGTTGAGTCTTCAGTCAATCTCATTACTGATTTATCACGGAACATGAACTTAATCATTAACCGCAGTACCAATGAAAGTTACATTCAGGTGGCTATGTTAAGCCTAACGGTATTTAAGTCACGAATTTATGAATTGATTGCAGTGGATAAAATTGAAGAATCTAAGTTACTTGAAATAAGTGACCATACTGGTGGTCGTTTAGGACGCTGGTATTTTGAAGGATTAGGGCAAAGCACCTTTGGGCATTTGCAACACTATCGTCAATTAGAGACCAGCTTAAAGGCCATGCACATCAGCGCTTGTAATGCCTTACGAGCATCTATTGATGGTTTAGTAGCGTCTAAACTCAAGCACCTTGAAAGCATGGAAGAGCATAGCCAATTCTTAATTAATGGCTTGTGTGGCCTGAACGAAAATCTTCAAGAGATGGCTCAAGCGGCAAAAGACAGCGATGATCATGGGGATGTTCTTTTTTAAGGCGCTTAAAACTCCACCGATTTTGCAAAATAATTACTTCTTTTTAAAACTCAGGCACAATGCCCAAAAACTGCAACAGATGAATAATTGTGATTAAACTTTGCCACGTGGATGAATTATTAGAAAGCCAATCAAAAGGCTTCAACCTTAACGAGCAACATATTTTAGCGGTGAAAAAATATGGGGAAATTTATGTTTATGAAAACCGCTGTCCACATTTAGGCATTCAAATGGAAATGATGCCAGACCAGTTTTTAGACTCTACTCATTCTCTTATCATGTGTGCCATGCATGGGGCATTATTTAGAATTGAAGATGGATTGTGCATCAGTGGCCCGTGTCTAAACCAAAAGTTAAAACCCTTGAAGTTTGAAATTCATAACGAGCTTATTTATTTTATTTCTGAAAAAAACCAGTCATAAATGCGATGACCCCGTCATAACCAAGATGAAAAAACAGGGCCACCCACTATTTATTTTAGTCTTGATTTCGACAACGCTCGGCTGGTACTGACAATTGCTTGAGCAAGTATTCTTTAAAATCTTGCTCATAAGGCTGCAGCGCCAAGGCTTTTTCCATACATAATAGCCACGCATCTCGCTCATCACTGCCTATGGCCAAGTGACTATGTGCTGCAGGAATTGAAATGGCACCATACTTTTCTTTATAAAGCCTAGGGCCTCCTGTCCAGGCCGACAAAAAACGCGCCAGCTTGTCTCGTGATAAAGTTAAGTCATCTGCATGCATGGCCCGAACGTTTTTCGCTTCAGGCAGCTCATCCATAAAGGTATAAAAAGCATCGACTAATTTAATTAGCCCTTCAAACTGTCCAGCGGCTTGGTAGCTTGCATCGTTAGTGCCGTAGGGAGTTTTCATGGTAATTCAGCCATTGGGGGGGTAAGAGAGTTAACTGAAAACCGAAAAAATAAGTGCTCTTTTTCGGTTTTCGCTTTTTAAGTGGGGATTATTTCTTTTGGCTTTCTTTGCCACGTTTAGTTTTAAGTTTGCTGCGCTTGGCTTTGCGAATATCGGCAGTTTGTTTCACACGCTCACCACGTTTTGATTTATTAAACAGGCGATCTTCTTTCTGGCCATCAAATGGGTTGTCGCCAGATTTAAATTCAAAGCGAATAGGCGTACCACTGATTTTTAATACGCGGCGAAAAGTGTTACCCAAATAACGCTTATAGCTATCAGGTAACGAAGAAACTCGATTACCATGCACCACGATCACAGGAGGGTTCATTCCCCCTTGGTGGGCATAACGTAGTTTAATACGCGCACTGCCCACCATTGGCGGCTGGTGATCCATAACAGCATCTTCTAACACACGAGTTAGCTGGCTTGTGGGTAAGTTCATGTAGGCACTTTCATAAGCGTCTTCTACAGAATCGTATAAATTACCCACCCCTGTACCGTGCATGGCACTGATGAAGTGAATATCCGCCCATTCAGCAAAGGTTAAACGGCGCTCTAGTTCTTTCTTAACAAATTCTTTGTCTTCGGTGGTCATGCCGTCCCACTTGTTCACGGCAATCACTAAAGCGCGGCCTGCGTTCAAGATAAAACTCAGCATGGTTAAATCTTGTTCAACGATGCCATCACGGGCATCCACCACCAAAATACTCACATTGCTGTCTTGAATGGCTTGTAAGGTTTTAATAATGGAGAATTTTTCAACCGCCTCAGAAATACTTCTACGACGACGTACACCGGCAGTATCAATTAGGGTGTACTGCTTATCATGACGTTCATAGGGAATATAAATACTGTCCATGGTGGTGCCAGCTTTATCAAACACCACCACACGGTCTTCACCAAGCATACGATTTACAAGGGTAGACTTGCCCACGTTAGGTCGGCCAATGACTGATATTTTTACACCGCGTACATCAACTGAAGGGTCATCTTCATCCCGTAAAAATTCTGCGGGCAATTCCCCCAACACTTTTTCCATTAACAAGGTGACGCCCCGGTTATGAGCCGCTGCAATCATTTGAATGTGGCCCAAGCCCAGTTCAAAGAAATCGTTACCAGCAAGGTCAATATTGAGGCCATCTATTTTGTTAACCACTAAATAGGTTTTCTTTTGAATGGTGCGCAGGTGCTGTGCAATCATCATATCGGCTGGCGTTAAGCCCGCTCTTGCATCTACCAAGAATAATACGATGTCGGCTTCGTCCATGGCTTGAAAGCTTTGATCGGCCATTTTGGCATCAAGACCCTGCTCCATGCCACTGATGCCGCCAGTATCCACCACAATATAGTCACGTTCACCCACTTTACCGGCACCAAATTTACGGTCACGGGTAAGCCCTGCAATATCCGCCACTAAAGCATCGCGGCTTCTGGTTAGGCGGTTAAATAATGTAGATTTGCCGACATTAGGTCGACCAACAAGCGCTATTACAGGGTTCATGAAAATACTTTTAATTCAAAAATGAAACACAGGCCAAAGGCCTGTGTAAAACAAACTACTACAATAATAGCTCAGCTTTTAAGAAGCTTTATTGAGCCAGTTGAAATAGGTTTAAAAAACCAGAGTTGTTGATGGCTAAAATATAAGAATCTTTAACCTGCAACTTGGTGCGCAACCCAGGATCTTTAGAAAAATAACGAGAAGGGTGTTTCTTCCCATAAGAGCCTGTACGTACCCAATCTAAGGCTGGACGAGCCACTTGCTCGCGTCCTGCCAATGCGCCATCTAGCTGCTTAACCAGATGAATGTATCCTTCAAAATCGGATACCGCGATATAACTATTAAAAAAGACAGGCTCACTCAGCTTACGACCCTGCAGCTCGGCCATGGCCCATACATCACTGCCACTGCGATCATCAAATGCCATTAACAAATCATCGGCGCTAACCATGTAAAGGTTACCTAAACCGTATATAGGCCCATGATAAGAAGACGCTTCGCGCTTCCACATCATTTTGCCACTGCGTAAATCAATGGCGGCAATATGCCCTTGGTAACCGCTTACATATAATTGGTCATCACGAATCAGCAGGCTGCCATCAACATCCACTAAGCGCTCAAGTTCACTGCGCCCAGCCGGTACACCCACACGCTCATTCCACAAAATAGCACCATCTTTAACACTTAAGCCCACGACCTTACCGTTGGCAAAGGCTGCAATGACCGTGTCGTTATAAAACACAGGAGCTGAAGTACCGCGTAACGTCAAAGCCGGTAGGTTACTGTCGTAGCTCCACAACGTCTTGCCGTCTAAATCTAATAAATGCAGTTTGCCGTCTATGGTTTGTAGCGCCAGTACATCGCCACTCACCACTGGTGCGGTTAGTACTTCTGAATTTAAGCTACTGCTCCAACGCTGGCTGCCATCGTTAATGTCCAATGCAATCACATCACCGTTAGCACTGGCCACAAAGGCCAGATCTTTCGCTACGCTTACCGCAGCGGTTAGCTCTGTTTGCAGATCTTGTTCCCAAACCACATCACCACTTTCAAGATCAATGGCTTGCAATAAACCGAACGCGTCGGCTGCAAATACCTTATCTCCTTGAATCGTTGGGCGTAAGCCAGCAAAGGCTTTTCCTAAACCTTTACCAATTTGTTTATCCCAAACATGGTTCAGGCTCACTTCTTCTTCAAATGAAGTCAGCTCTTTAGGGCCTATTTCTGCTGGCTCGGCTTCCTCTTGCTTTGGGTTGCTTGAGCAAGCCGCAAGACCTGCCAACAAGACTGCAAACAATAATCGCATTAGTTATTCACCGCCAAGTCGTCCAATTTCATTTTCAACATTGGGTTATTGGCACCAATACGCTGAGCGGCCACCACAGCTTTACTGTATGCATCACGGGCAGCGTCTTTATCCCCTTGAGCAAATAAAATATCGCCTTTTGTTTCTTCGTATTCTGCTTCAAAAGCCCCTTCTTTACCCGCTGCAACTAATGCTAGGGCATCGTCTTTTTTATCCATGGCTAGCAATACTCTAGCAAGACGTACGGTAGCTAACTGAGTTAACGCTTCATCATTGCTGTTGGCCATAACATTGCGTAACTCGGTTTCAGCGACGGCTAAATCATCGGCATCTACCGCATCTTTAGCATTAAATAGTGATGCAAATGATGCGTAAACAGTGCCCTGATAATCACTTTTTAACTGATCTAATAACATGCTACGACGACCTTTATCGGCCTCTTCAGTGCTGTTATTGATGCTCAAAATTTCTTGATAAATAGCAGAAGCTGCTTCGCCTGTCGCTTGTTTTTGGCCTTGGTAACCTTGAAAGCCAAACCAACCGGTCGCCACAACAGCTAACGCCACTACGGTTTGCTTACCGTTTTCTTTCCACCAATTTTTAATGGCTTCGATTTGTTCTTCTTCGGTGCGCATATCGCTCATATTATTACTCCAATTTTTATTGTTAGATCCAAATGGGTGTCGCCAACAAGGTGACGAGCCCTTCTTAAATAAATTGATTAAGCTGTTAATTGCTCAGTTAACCAGTTGGCTGCTTCATCTTGTGACAGACTAATTTGCTCGGCGTTGTCACGCAAATCTTTAATGCTTACCTGGCCGTTAGCAATCTCATTTTCACCAAGAATAAAGGCAAAACGAGCACTGCTTTCATTGGCTTGCTTCATTTGTTTTTTCATTTTGCCACCGCCCATGTGCATTTGCAGGCGTAAATTAGGCATTTGTTCGCGTAATTTAGCGGCTAACACCATGGCCTTATCGGCTACTTCAAGCTCTGATACTAAGTACACATCCACATAACTTAAAACATGTTCTGGCACAGCATCCATGGCTTCAAGCATTAATATAAGACGCTCGATGCCCATGGCAAAACCCACAGCTGGGGTGGCTTTACCACCCATTTGCTCAACTAAACCATCATAACGACCACCGGCACATACCGTACCTTGGGCGCCTAATTCATTCGTCACCCATTCAAAGACCGTTTTGCCGTAATAGTCTAAGCCACGAACGAGGCGTGGATTAATGACGTATTCGACCCCTACCGCATCAAGAAGTGCCCTTAAATGACTAAAATGCTCAGCAGATTCTTCATCTATGTAATCTTGAAAATTTGGCGCATCATTTAACAATGCTTGGGTTTGGGCATTTTTACTGTCCAAGATACGCAATGGATTAGTGGATAAACGACGTTGACTGTCTTCATCTAGCTGATCTTTGCGCTCACTTAAATAATCCACCAGCGCTGCTTTAAAATTAGCGCGAGCTTCACTGCTGCCTAAGGTATTTAACTCAAGGGTTACCTTTTCACGGATATTTAAACGCTGCCATAACTGATGAGTCATGATGATTAGCTCAGCATCAATATCCGCACTGGCCATGCCAAAGGTTTCCACACCAATTTGATGAAACTGACGGTAACGACCTTTTTGCGGGCGCTCGTAACGAAACATTGGGCCCATGTACCACAAGCGCTGACGTTTGTTATTGGCAATAAGCTGGTGCTCATCACAGGCACGCACACAACTGGCTGTGCCTTCAGGACGTAATGTTAAGCTGCGATCACTGCGATCGTTAAAGGTATACATTTCCTTTTCAACGATATCGGTCACTTCACCAATTGAGCGTTTAAATAAATTAGTTTGCTCAACAATGGGCATACGAATTTCTTGGTAACCAAAGCCATCTAATACGGCTTTAACCTGACCTTCCAAATAGCGCCACACCTGTGACTGACCTGGAAGTACGTCATTCATACCTGTTAATGCTTTAATTTGATCTTGTGCCACTTTGGTCCCTTAAACGTTTGTCCTAAACCACTACACACTTTTTCGTGTATTAACTGGGTTTAACTTTTAACAATAAGTGCTGCTTCACGCGCTTCTTTTTCGGCAACTTTTTTACGAATCATTTTTTCTAAATTATCTACTAGGTTGTCATTTCCTAGCTTAGAAGCCGGCGCACCGTCTTCGTACAATAAGTTATTTGGCGAGCCGCCAGTTAAGCCTAAATCGGTTTCTTTTGCTTCACCTGGGCCATTTACTACGCAACCTATCACTGAAACATCTAGTGGCGTAAGAATGTCTTCTACTCGCATTTCTAACTCGTTCATGGTTTTAACCACATCGAAATTCTGGCGCGAGCAACTTGGGCAAGCAATGAAGTTAATGCCTTTATTTCTGAGCTTTAAACTTCTTAAAATATCAAAGCCCACTTTAATTTCATGCAATGGATCGGCGGCCAATGAGACACGCAATGTATCGCCAATGCCATCCATTAATAACATGCCTAACCCAACAGAGCTTTTAACCGTTCCGCTTCTTAAGCCGCCTGCTTCGGTAATGCCTAAGTGCAAAGGCTGCTCGATTTGGGAGGCGATTTTACGATAGGCCGCCACCGTCATGAAAACATCCGAGGCTTTAAGGCTTAATTTAAAGTCAGGGAAATTCAGTCGGTCTAAAATATCAATGTGGCGCATGGCACTTTCTACTAGTGCGTCAGGTGTGGGTTCACCGTACTTTTTCTGAAGATCTTTTTCCAGGGAACCGGCGTTCACACCAATACGGATAGGAATACCGTTATGACGAGCGGCATCTACCACTTGGCGAATACGGTCTTCACGACCAATATTTCCTGGGTTAATGCGCAAACAATCGGCACCTAACTCGGCCACTCGTAAAGCAATTTTATAATCAAAGTGAATATCGGTAACCAGCGGTACATTGACCTGTTTGCGAATTTCAGCGAAGGCTTCAGCCGCGTCCATGGAAGGCACACTCACACGGACAATATCGGCCCCCACATCTTCTAACGCTTTAATTTGCGCAACTGTCGCATCCACGTCGCAGGTTTCAGTATTGGTCATGCTTTGCACGGCAATAGGTGCATCGCCACCCACTGGCACATTGCCCACCATGATTTGGCGGGACTTACGACGAACGATGGGGGACTGACTTTGTTTATTCATTATCAAAACGCCAAAGGGCTATATCACTACTGATGACTACTAATGAGTTTATATTCAAGCGATTTAGGAAAGCGCTTTTTTAACTTAAAGGCAAAATTGTCAGCACGGTTTTTATTTCGACTGGCCTTGGCCAAACGCCAACCCAATTTTAAACTGGCAGCACTGTGTTTTAAGTTGCCGGCTTTAAAACTATCCTCAAAACGCTTAAACCAACGCAGCGCAATGTCTATACGCTTACGTTTAAAATAAATAGTGGCCAAATTGTAGCTCGCCACAGAGCTATCGGCATTAAGTGTCCAGGCTTTTTCGAACGCATCGATGGCTTGTGAGCTTTTATCTTGGATTAACCAACATTTTCCTAGGGCCTCATTGGCCAAGTCTCGTGCACTGTAGTTCACATCACTGGCGGCTTTAATTAAGTAATCACAGGCTCTCTCGTCACGCTTATAAACCATTAAGTAACGACCGTAGTGATAGTTACTTGGGCTATGATCATCATCAAGGTCTAAGGCAATTTTAAATTCTTTAGCCGCTAACGGCTCTTCTCCACGCTCAAGCCAATACGTTGCCATGGCGCTGTGGGCTGACAGATTATCGGGCTCAAGTTCTAGGGCACGATCTAATTTTTGACGCGCCATGGGCATGTTGCCTTGTGTCATGTAAGCCACCCCTAATGCCACGTACGACTCAGCCGCTTTGTTGGCATCAGCTTTCTTGCTGAAGCGACTTTCGGTCACTGTCACGCAAGCACTTAAGCTAAGCGCTATGGTAAGAATGGCAATGGCTTTAAGACAGTTCATTATTTATTTACCGCTAACTTGCGCTGAAGCATCGGTTACTTCATGCATTTTAATATAACGTTCGCTACGACGCGTTCTGTCTTCTACTTGTCCTACTAACTGCCCACAGGCCGCATCGATATCATCACCACGAGTAGATCGAATGGTCACGATAAACCCCTGTGAATGAAGATAATCACGGAACTTATACACACGATTATTACTCGGACGCTCATAACCAGAGTTTGGAAATGGGTTAAACGGAATTAGGTTGATTTTACACGGTGTATTTTTCAATAAAGCAGCCAATTGCTCTGCGTGCTCCATCTCATCATTCACCATATTCATCATGGTGTATTCAACGGTTAGTTTACGACGGTCTGGCAATGAGGCCATGTAATGATCACAGGCTGCCAGTAATTCTTTAATAGGATACTTTTTATTGATAGGCACTAACTGATCACGCAAAGCATCGTTAGGAGCATGCAATGATACGGCCAGTGAAACATCACTGACTTCGGCCAATTTATATAAATTAGGCACAACACCTGAAGTACTTAACGTAACGCGTCGCTTAGAAATACCGTAGCTGTGATCGTTCATCATCAGGTCCATGGCGTCGACCACGTTGTCAAAGTTTAACAGTGGCTCGCCCATGCCCATCATCACCACGTTGGTGATTTTACGTTCACGTTTTTCACCGGGCTTATCAAAACTTTTTGCCGCCACATACACTTGGCCAATTATTTCAGCCACAGATAAATCACGGTTAAAGCCTTGTTTGCCTGTGGAACAAAAGCTGCAATCTAGCGCACAGCCAATTTGTGACGATACACACAAAGTGCCTCTATCCCCTTCAGGGATATAAACGGTTTCGATGCTCGATCCGCCAGGAATCTTCATCACCCATTTTTGGGTGCCGTCTTTAGAAACTTTATGGTAAGTAATTTCTGGATATTCTACGCAAGCCACTTCTTTTAGCTTCTCACGCATCACTTTGCTGACGTTAGACATGTCATCAAAGTCTTCAAGGCCCACTTGGTGGATCCATTTCAATAGCTGTTGAGCGCGAAAGGGTTTTTCGCCCATTTCAACAAAAAAGTTTGCCATCTTTTTCGGGCTTAAGCCCAATAGATTTACCTTTTTTGAATCGTTACTCATGAAAACACCTATTAAAACTTCAGATTCTTAAATACGGAAAAAGGGCGGTCGCAAAAGGAAGTCCATTTGCCTACTCGCCCTCTTCAATACCATAACTTAATGGTATGTTGAGTTTTCACTAAGACGCAAACCTAGGCTTGCGCTTATGAAAATTCATTTGCTCACGATTAACGTGGGCAGATTTCTTCGTCTTTGAAGAAGTAGCTTACTTCACGGGCAGCAGATTCAGCAGAATCAGAACCGTGAACAGCGTTAGCATCGATGCTTTCAGCGAAATCAGCACGGATAGTGCCAGCAGCGGCTTCTTTAGGGTTAGTAGCACCCATTAGGTCGCGGTGCTTAAGGATAGCGCCTTCGCCTTCAAGAACTTGAATCATAACAGGACCAGAAGTCATGAAACCAACTAGGTCTTTGTAGAAAGGACGCTCAGCGTGCTCAGCGTAAAAACCGCCAGCTAGTTCGTCAGAAAGGTGAACCATTTTAGAAGCAATAACCTGTAGGCCCGCTTCTTCGAAACGGCTGTAGATTTTACCGATTACATTTTTAGCAACTGCGTCAGGCTTGATGATAGATAGTGCGCGTTCTACGGCCATGGTACTTATCCTTTAAAGGTGGTTAATTATTGATGTGTAAAAAAGAGCGCAGATTATACGGCATTTGCGCAAAATAGCCACTGGTTGTTTTTTAGCCACACATAGATATTTATACATGGCTAAACCTATATTTCAGCCTTGGTATTTAAACCTAATAGCCTCCCACAAACCCGCTCTAGATTAGGCTACACAGCCCTTCGCCACAGATTGAATACGCTGAACCATAGAGCGCAAGCCATTGCCACGGGTTGGGGATAAGTGTTTTAGAAGGTCAAGCTGCTCAAAAAAGTTCTCCATATCAAAAGCCAGCACATCTGATGGGGTTTTATTGTTATAAGCGGCCATGACCACCGCTAATAGGCCAGACACAATAAAAGCATCGCTGGCCACTTCAAAATAGAGCTTACCACCTTCTTGATGAGGCTCTATCCACACTTGGCTTTGGCAACCTGCAATAAGGCGCTCAGAAGTCTTTAGGGCTTCGTCCATGGCGGGCAACTGCTTACCTAGGTCGATGATGTACTTGTAACGCTCTTCCCAGTTGTCAAAAAAGCCAAGGGTATCTAGGATATCTTCTGTGGTGATTTTACTGCCAAATGGGCTCTGGGTGGGGTTGCTCATAATCACTGCTCGTATTCGGGCGCTTTAAAAAGTAATGGCGGCATTGTACGGGCTAGGAAAGAACTCAGCAATGTGCTTCATAGACAGCACAGAACTCAATACAAGTTTGCCCCCTAAAAGTTTAAAACAGCCAGAAACGCAAAAGCCCCCAAGCTTGCACTTGAGGGCTTTTGCGTTAAATCATACAAAGCTAATTAAGCGGCCTTAGCGGCGTTTTTTTTTGCTTCTTCTTCATCTTTAAGTTCACGACGAAGAATCTTACCTACTGGGGTCATAGGTAATTCATCACGGAACTCAACGTGGCGAGGTATTTTGTAGCCAGTTAGGTTTTCACGACAGAAAGCTTTCACTTCATCTACAGTAAGCTGTGCATTTTGCGTAACAATAAACAGTTTCACCGCTTCACCGGTCTTGTCATCTTCCACACCGATTACCGCGCAGTTTTCAACGTCAGGATGTTCAGCTACTACGCCTTCAATTTCGTTAGGGAACACATTAAAGCCAGAAACTATGATCATGTCTTTAATACGGTCAACAACGTGTACAAAACCGTCTTCATCAATAATGGCTACATCACCGGTACGGAACCATTTACCGTCTTCGGTGAAAGCATCTTTAGAAGCATCAGGACGCTTCCAATAGCCTTTCATGACTTGCGGGCCTTGAACGCATAATTCACCGCGCTCCCCTTGGGCCACTTCGTTGCCTTGATCATCGATACACTTAAGCGCGGTGCCCGGTACAGCCTGACCCACAGAGCCCATACGCTCTAAACCACCACCTGGGTTAGCGGTTACGGCTGGAGAGCACTCGGTCAAGCCGTAGGCTTCTGAGATACCCACACCGGTGATTTCTTTCCAGCGCTTGGCAGTGTCATCTAACAATGCCGTGCCGCCTGAGATGGTAAAGGTTAGTTTACTGAAGTCTAATTCTTTAAAGCGAGGACTGGCCATAAGTGACACAAAAAGAGTATTCAAACCCACAAAAGTAGATAACTTCCATGGCTTCATAAATTTAATAAAGGTTTCGGTATCACGCGGGTTGGCTATCAGAATACTGTGCGAGCCTTGCTCGAAAAACGTCATTAAATGAGCTGTAAAAGCGTAGATATGATAAAGCGGCAACGGTGCCACAATCACTGCTTGATCAAGGCCTTTTAATGGAACGCCTTTATCATCCACCTGCGACATAACCAGTTTATTTTGCATCATATTAGCTACAAGGTTGCGGTTCGTTAGCTCTGCGCCTTTGGCCACACCCGTGGTGCCACCGGTGTATTGCAAAATAATAGTGTCATTAGGGTCTTTCATGTAGTTCGCTTGGAAACCCTTACCGGCCCCCATTTTAAGGGCTTTACGGAAAGACACCGCTTTTGGTAAAGAGTAGCTAGGCACCATTTTTTTCACATGCTTAGCGGCGAAATTAATCAGAACACGCTTGGCCGGGGGCAACATATCAGCAAGACTTGTCACAATAACCGTTTCGATGCTGGTGTTATCCACTACATTTTGTACAGAGCGTGCAAACACATCCATACACACCAATACTTTTGCTTCTGAATCATTAAATTGATGCAGCATTTCACGTTCTGTATATAGCGGATTGGTATTGGTAACACGAAAACCACAACGCAACGCGCCATACATGGCAATAGGGTATTGAAGTACGTTAGGCATTTGAATGGCAATGGTATCGCCACGCTTTAAATTCGTATTGTTTTGAAGGTAGTTAGCAAATGCAGCGCTGTATTGATCTATTTCAGCGTAGGTTAGGGTTTTACCGATACTGGTAAATGCAGGCAGATCACCATACTTTTTAAAAGAGGATTCGATCACCTCTACAGCTGCTTGATACTGGTCTAAATCGATTTCATCCGATACGCCAGGTGCTCGTTTACCATCCCAATATGATGCTTCCATCATGACCTCCAATTTAGAAGAGAGTGAACAACAAGCTAAGGTGGATTTCACAAGCATCTAATTTGTCATCAAAAAATGACTTATCAGCCAATGATTCACCGTAACTTTATTTTTATTATTAAATGTGGCGTAAGACTATGACGCATGTTTACCAGAATAAGAAGTAGCAATTTATGACAAACTATTGACTTATTTTTATCAAATCTAGCAAACCCACACCTACTTGATACTTGCGTATTAGACTATCCTTAATCTTGAGCGTTACATGAGAATTAACCTACTTGGTATTGGTTAATTTCAGACAACTTAAATTTTATAAAAAATATTGAAAACTTAAAAAATTCAATCCACTGCCATGCTTTTGAAAAATAACCCTTCATATTGTAAGTAATAAAGAGCTCTTTAAAACCCATATATTTAGTGATGACTACGAATGAAAAATCACCCAGCCTATAATTTTTAATGCACTAAAGATAAGCGATGCTGTAATTTTTGGTGCGATGTAAAAAAATTATTAGTGGACATCGCTTTTTTTATTTTATTAAAGCTCATAAAACAACCATCAAAAGCCGCCTTACCAAATTTAAGATCCAGCCTGGTAAAGATGAAGTGATAAAACGGTTCATAATTATCACTCAATATCACAAATTAAAGAGTTTGATCATGAGAAATGATGATCCTCAAAGCGGAAGTTTTTAGTCCAGCGCAGATAAGTAAAACTAAACCCCGGGAACATAGCCACCACGTGGCCACTTTTACTCTGATACCAACTATTACAGCCGCCAGATTTCCACACGGTTTTAGCCATCTCTTTATGTAAGCGTTGCGTATAACGATTCTCAGCATCGGCTTTTACTTCAACTGCATTTTTATTGCCAGCGAGAGATTTAATGCAGGAAATGATGTAATTCATCTGCGCTTCAATTACAACAATGGCAGATGTATGGCCAATACCCGTATTCGGGCCAGTGACAATAAACAGGTTTGGAAAACCCGGTGCGCTCGTGCCTAAATAAGCACGAGGGTACTCTTTCCAAAACTCGAGCAATGATTTTTGTTCACGGCCTATTACGGGAAATGAAATGGCGCCATGGGAACCCTTGTAACCGGTGGAATATATAATTAAGTCTAATTCTAATTTTTCACCGCTTTGAGTAATAATACCCGTTTCAGTAATTTCCTTAATGCCGCTATCCCTATCGTGTAGCGAAACATTATCGCGGCATAATGCTGGGTAAAACGTGTCAGACAGAATAATTCGTTTACAACCTATGGTATAACTCGGTGTAACTTTATTTCTCAGATTAGGGTCTGGTATTTGTTTTTTGATATGTTTAAGTGCTTTATTTTGCGCAGTTAGCTTAAGCATTCTTTCTGAATATTTAAAACCGATAACACGGCTTTCAAGACTCCAGTAAATAACTTTTCTAAGGGCTTTGTTCAATACTTTATTTTTAAGTAGTTTACGTTGCCACGACTTAAATACGTAATCCGGACGAGGCAAAACCCAGTGGGGGGTACGCTGAAAAACGTGTAATTCCTTAACGTCTTTTGCTATGGCTGGAATAACCTGTGCCGCACTGGCACCGCTGCCAATAATGGCCACTCGTTTTGTGCTGTAATCGTACTCTTGGTCCCAATTATTTGTATGAAATGACTTACCTTTAAAGGTACTCTTGCCCTTAAAGTTGGGAACCACAGGAGTACTTAATGGCCCCGAGGCATTAATCAAAAATCTGGCGCCAATAGCTTGCTGCCCCTGCACATACACCTGCCATAATTTATCTTCTTCATGCCACTCAACTCGATTTACATTGGCATTAGTTTGGGTTTTGTTACGCAAACCATTTTTATCAATTACATATTGAGTATAGGCCTCTAATTCATCTTGCTGAACAAACATCTGAGACCAATCGTACTGCTCGGATTCGATGGAGTATAAAGGAGATTGCACATCAACCGCTGCACCTGGATAGATGTTTTGGCACCAGGTTCCGCCCATGAAATCTCGACGCTCTAAAATCAAAAAGTTCTCGATGCCATTTTCTTTAAGTTTTAATGCTGCACATTGACCACCAAATCCACTTCCGATAATGATGGCTTGATAAGTTTTCATATAATTTAAAGTACTCCTATATTAGCTCATTTAATTCTCAGTTATACCTAATACGCCCACAAACACGTTACTGCTGGTGACGCTATGGTCAAACATCTACAATGTATGAAAATAAAATTTGTGATTTCGCCAACACCAACATCAAAATTTAAAAACGATTCACCTTTTAGACTGGTGACTATTAATAACAAAATAGTTGATAATCAAAGATCTATTGTAAAAATACATATACACTAAATGCTTTCTTACCCTAGATAATTAAAGTATAAGAAATCACAACTTTAGTCGTAACCAAATACATGACAATATAATATTCAACAACAAAAATATAAAAAGAGATCAAACATCATGAAGCCTTGTCTATTTTGCAATATCATTAATGAGAAGGAAGCAGCCATTAAAGTTTATGAAGACAATTATTGCCTTGCCTTCATGGACATATTTCCCATTAGCGATGGTCATGTATTGCTAATCCCTAAACCTCATAGCGAAAAGCTGGATGATCAAGACAAAAACCTTCAAATGCATCTGTATTTAACCGCAAATGAAATCATTGCAGCACAACGAAAGTCAGGCTTTGGCAAGAATGGCACACACTTTCTGATTAATGATGGAATAGACACCAATCAGCATATTCAACATGTACACATCCATCTAATACCAAGAAAGAAAAAAGATAATCTTAATTTTGCTTACAAAATATTTATGCATTTTAGTGGTCTATTTGGTTTTCGCTCTAAGGCAGATAAGTTAGAGAGTATTGCCAGTCAAATCAGAAAAAATATGACCTCCACGATTTCCGACTCGCCATTATTAAAGAAAGTTAGCTAATTTAATGAGTGCAGATTAAATCAATTTACTTCTATCTGCACATCACTAGATTTAGCATAGCCAACGCATAACAATACTTTACCTTGCTGCTTTTCTTTTTCAGTCAGGCAGTTGTTATCTAATAAATGGGTTTGCCCACCTACTAGCTGGCACTGACAAGCACTGCAAAAGCCACTCCGGCATGAATAAGGCACCTCGATACCCGAAGAAAGCGCTGCATCCAGTAAAGACTGACCATTCGCAACATTTATTTTGTGTTCCTGCCCTCGTAATTTAAGGTGAATATCATGCTCGCCAAATTCAGTTGTTTCTTCTGAGCCTATATTTAGCAAACCAGAAAAGCTTTCAACATGTACTTTATCTTCATTGATCCCCATATTGTTGAGTACTGATATTGCTGACTGCATCATGCCCTGTGGGCCACAAACGTAATACTGGGTATTGGCTGAAATATGAGGCATGTTATTGAGTATTTTTTTAATATTATACTCATCTAAGCGACCTGCTTGGCCAGCATCATTAGGGTTGGAAAGTACATGGGTAATACTTAATCGATCGTGAAAGCGATCTGCTAGCGCTTGCAGGGCTTTCTTGTGCAAAATACTGCTTTCATTCCGGTTACCATAAAGTAAATCAATTTTTACAGAGCTATCTGAATACAATGCTGTCTTAAGAATTGATAATACGGGCGTAATACCACTTCCCGCAGCCAACAAAATTAGACGCTCTGCATTATATTGCTTAGGAATATAGCGGAACTGACTACGGGACAAACTAACCTGTACAGCATCGCCTTCTCGAAGGTAATCATTTAGGTAGTTTGATATATAACCCCCTTTAACACGCTTTATCGTAACTGATAATAATTTATCAAAACTTGGCGCACTGCACAGCGAATAACTTCGATAAACCTGCTTACCGTCCAATTGCAGTTTAAACGTAAGAAACTGACCAGCATCGTAAGCTATTTTCCCGAATAGAGGTTGCTTAAGGTAAACGGTAATAGCATCTTCCGATTCTTTTTCAACTTTCCTGACACGCAATGTTTTAAATTCAGACATTAGCTCAAGCCACTTCCCAGTGTTTATCGTCATTCTTTTGCACTGCTGAAAACTTCACAGGCTTGACTCTGTTTTTTAGAATAGTCACCTTTTCTTCGTGACTAATGTCTTCCCACCACACCAGTTTTTTAGCCATAGCGTCAAACCGCTTTAACATTAATAATAAGAATAAATCCATTGAACTCAAATCTTTTAATACGATGGATTCGTTGGCTTTCATTTCATCCTGTATATCTTGAAACAAAGCAGGCGCTTCACTCCAGTGACGGCATTTCCAGTGGTGATGGCATGCATGATAACCTTCGTTAAGAAAATTAACCGGTTTCTCCAATATGGTGGTGGTATTGTATAGGTAATTTTTTTCGTCTTTTTGCCCACCATAAAATGTATGCTGAGTCCAATGAATGACCCCCATCAAAAAATTGGTAGCAAACCAAGGTAAGGCCATATAGAGAAGTGCAATTTGCCAGTTGTACCAAGCCAACAAACCAAACAACGTCATGTAAACTAGATTTCCTGCAATCATGCTCCATGCCTGTTCTTTGTAGTTTAATTTTTTAAAGTACAAATATGGCGTAATCATAAACTGCTGATACATGACTTCATTCACCATGTAGCGCATGAAATCCCATACACTGCTGTGATCATAGTCTGATGTGGAATAAACATCTTGTAGGCTAGTATTTTCGCGGTGGTGTTGCTGCCCATGGGCTACTGCATGAGGAATAATACCGCGAGCAATGGCCAAATAAGAATAAACAAACGAACTTCCTGTCCATTTTTCAAACAGACTATCCCCTTTTAGCGCACCACCTTTTAGGTGGCCATCCTGATGCATTGCACTAAACGAACGTACAAAACCAGAAATATTTGCTCCGTAAATAAAACTGTAAAATACAAACACTAAGTAATAATTTATTTCATTCAACCAAAGCTGGGCAATGAACACAGGAAGTGCCGTCAATGTTAATCCGATGACCGCTGCCAAAATGGGCTCGTCCCTAGGATCTTTTAAGCAACGGTCCGCTAATATTTGGACTAAGTCATGATACAAGTCGTGACAGCCACGATTGAGTACTGCATAACCGGGCAGCCAATTTAGTAGCACTTGAGCAAGTGATAATACTGTTGATACGGCGAAAATCACACCCATGGCTAGCGTATTTACAAATTGAATTAAGATAAATACAGGAGCCAGTAACCAGCGAATAGACAGTGGGATTTGCTCCACTGGCCTTTGATTAATTGAAGTATTTACTGTCATAGTTAACCCAATCCAATAGCCTGTAATCGATTTTGGTATTCACTTTGTATTTCTTGTTGTAAAAGTCGAGTTTGATCTTCTTCGGTCAAATTACCCATTTTATGACCTGGGAATATTTCTATGTCTGCCATGACTTCAGCGTGCATGTCAGCGGATGCTTGGTATAAACCAATTGCATGGTCAATCACCTCATCAAAAACTTCATTCATCAGTTGATGAAATTCACCAGCCAAGTTCAAAATTTTATTCCGCATTGGTAAACCAGATTTAGCTTCGCGCGCAATAAATGCCTCACCGAAACTAACGTGTTGAACCTCATCAGCAAAAACATTTTTAACGATTGAACTTAAAGCAGGATCCAATTTGGACCAATATTTTATTTCATAGCGATACAACGGATATACCATTCCCTCCAGTACAACGTTATGAGCCAACAACGCAGGTACAAATTGTTTTTTATCTACCTGCTCATCAATCAAATCGTAAAACTGTTTCATTTTTGGTAGAGTCATTTCCTTTACAAGGTCCTGACGTTGTACCGGTGTCATACCTATGTCAGCTAATCGACGACAAAACACTTCGTAATGCCTCGCTTCATCAATCGATTGTGTTGCCAAAAATACCTGACTATTTTCATCAGGAGCAAAACTGATCATCTTTGACATGTTAACCATAGAAATACGCTCTGCCGTTAGAAAAGTGGCAATATCCATTTTATAAACGCTATTTAATAATGGATCAGTCAGTACCGCTTCGGAAGGGCCTAAAATGGATTTTTTTCGCCCGTAATCGGTATCAACTAAACGCTTTTGTGCGGTTCGCTCTAACCAGTTTTGAATATCAAACGTGCCATTGTCCCATTCTTGCGTGGAAAATGCAGGGTTGGCTCGATCGAGCATTTCATGGCCAGACTCTAAAGAATAAAGTGTATCTTCAGTGTCGTTTACTTGGCTAATGACTTCTGTATCCATGATATTCTCTCCAAAAGATTATGATTTATTTTGTTATTGAAACTGAATTATTTTTGAAAGCTGTATAGAAGCGATTTCGATACGCGTATAAAAAGGACAACAGTGAAGTAAGCACCAATATAAACGGCGCAGGTGTTGCTAAATTTTCAAACAAAAGCACGAAGGCTAGCACTAGAAACACCAGTGCCATTGGTATAAGTAAATAACGAGGTAAAGCAAACACAGAATCTAATTCGCCCTGGGTCTTTCGAAGCCTAAGCACTGCTACGATAATAGCGGTGTAGATTAAACAAGTTATCATCACAGCGGTGTTTGCCAATTCGTATTGCAAGGCATAAGCATTGGTAATAATTGAACTTAGCATTGAACAAACGGAAAGAGTGATTATTGCAGCGTAAGGGGCAAGCGTTCGCAGAGATATTCGGGTAAACCAAGCTGGAAGCTCACCCTCACGAGCGACAGCATATACCAGTCGAGAAGCACCTAGCATACCCACATTGAATGAAGTAAACATGGCAAGAAATGAAAGACCCGCCAGAATATAAGTGCCTTTTACGCCAAATAAAGATTCACCAAGTAAAAGCTGAGGGGCCACCGCCCTTTGCAATGTATTCACGTCAAGATGCAAACTACTGGCGTAAGCAAATAGCCCGTAAAGCCCACCTAACACAACAATCCCACAAACCATAGATAACGGAATCATGCGCTGATAGGCTTGTGCATTTCTTCCCATGGGGGTTACCCACTCAAACCCCACAAAGAGAAATAACGATATTGCAACAATAGTTGCAAGGGCAATGATTGGGTCAGTTTTTTCTGCTGAGGCCAATACTTCAACTGGTTGTATTGGCTCGGATACTATTGCATAACAAGCAATAAGAACCATGACGCTTACCAATAGTATAACCGACCCCAATTGAACTTTAACAGCCATCTCATATCCGCTTAAATTCACGATGGCAATCAATAAAATAAGCAATACCCCTGTCCAGATCCGAGAAATATCAATTTCCAGCACTTGTAATATCTCTCCAAATGCATAGGTTTCAACACTGGCAATTAAAATCACAATGCTAAGATAAATAAAAATTAAAAATAATGAAAATTCATTACCAAAAGCCTTCTTAAAATAAGTTCTTAATCCTGGAGCCGCAGGAAATCGCATTGCTAATTCAGCCGTCGCACCAGCCACTATCAAACAAAGTAAACACGCTAAAGCAATGCCCGTTATCAACCAAGTGCCAGAATCAAATTGAAATAAGCTGCCAATAATGGCATAGCAGCTAATGGCTAATGCCATCCCAAGGCTGGCTGAGACATACTCTAAAAACTCTGTAATTTTAAACATTGCTAGCCTCCTTCATGGTCGCCTCTTCTTTTTGGTCTTTGCCTTGATTAACTTCGGCTTTCTTTTCGCGAGCAAAAACATCCTGTAACAAAAAACGATGACGCAAATATTTTCGGTTGCTCATTAACCGAGAGACTTCTGGAAGATTATAAAAAGGCACTCCTGGGTAAACGTGGTGCTCAACGTGAAAATTAATATTTGCCCAAATCCAAGAAAAGAAAGGATGAGTAACACTGATAGTAGTTTTAGCAATATCCATACGAGACTGCTTATCCTTTTCATTTAATTTTGCTAATGGAAAATGCTCATAGCCTCGGGATAGTGGGTTAATGATTGCTGCTAAGATAAATAATGGAACAGCGTATATCAGAATAAATTCATTCAAGTAGTCATACTGAAAGCAAAACCATAGAAGCATCGCTAAGCTCACTGTATTAAAAGTCAGCTCAACTAAAACAGATTTACGCACCGCCGCGCTATACTTAGTCAACGAAATTAGAATAAACCTGGGAACAAAAGTGGCCACACGTAAAGGCAACCAGCGAGTCCGTCCACCGGTATAATTCCATTCATCTGGATCATGCTGCGCATCACCCAAGTAGCGATGATGCCGACGATGACATTCTTTGAATGTGGTATACGGCATGAAAATAAACCAGGCCAACGCACAACCTACTATCCGATTCCAGCCGTCATTGTTGTAGGCATTCCTATGGCCACATTCATGTTGAAGGACCGTAAAAGCATGAATCTGATTTGACAAGACGATGACACAGGCAATGATCGCAATTGTGTTATCAAACCAGAACACACCTGCCGCAGCGGCTATCCAACAAGCCACATGCATTAACAGATTAAAATTAAAGCGCGCCACGTTTGGCTTCATTAAGCGCCTTATTTCTGGCTCTAGGTTTTCATCTACCACCAAGCGTTTACGCAGTGACGCTCGTTCTAGGTTTTCATTATATTCTTGCGGTGGGCTAGCCATATGTCCTCCTAATCTACTGGGCAGAAAATATTGTTAGTTTCTGCGAATTACACTGAAAAGTTATAAAGCAACCAATTTTTGAAGCTGATCTTGGTTTGCTAACTTATCTGGCTGATGCAAACTAATGCCATAACCTTGGTTTAAAGCATCTTTATAAATTTGCAGAGCTTCATCGTATGAGGGCGACGTTCCAATGCTGTAATGCCCATTTCGTTGTGCCATGGCTAGGCTCATGGTTTCAGACAAACAAGCTAGGTTTAGCCCGGTAGGAAAGCCAAGAATATTGTAAGGTCCAAATCGTAAGCTAGGATCCGGCAGGGTAAGAATGGCCCCTTCAAACACAAACACATCAGGGCGTTTTTCAAATACTTCCGACTTCATATCTGATGGCCGTGCTGAATCACAGACCACTGCATTTTTTGCCAACCACTCTGGCTCAATGAAAGATTGTGCTGCACTCGTGGCAGAAAGCACCACAGGAATAGACCCCAGCTCATTAACAACATTAATAGACATTTTGATAATTTCAGGTTGGCCTAATGCATTACACTGCTGCTGTATTTCATCCACCAATAGCCTATATTGCTTAGCTTCAACAAGTTGCTTTAAAGTATTTTTGAATGTATCCCTCGTTGCATTTTGATTAATGATTGAAGCCAGAGAGCCAGCTACTCCATCATTGTCTCCCACTAGTAGATGCTGATATGCCAACGCATACATTTCACCAGCAACATTAATGAGAGAATCTTTGAAATTTGAATTATTTGGGTTTCCAAACAATGTAATCTGCGAGTAATAGCGCGTAAGGTGCAAGGCAGCAAGGCGCCCTACTGAACCTGCTGCCCCAATGACAGCTGCAATATCTGATACACCACCACGATGTTGCCTATCAGCTTTTACCAAACCTTCTACCGATGTAATAGCGGTTAAGCTATTGCCTGTAGTCACGTCAATATCAAATTCATTATCGACCACCGATACGCCTGCTCGTGATATAACCGATGTGAAGGCACCTAATCCCACCCTATCAACACCCAAGTCATAGGCACATTTAAAATAACCATCAAATAAACGCTTTTTGTTTTCCTTTGATAACTTCATCATTTGAGCAGGTGTTAGAGTACAGCCAATTAACCAGCCTTCTACCCAATTACCATTTTTGTCATAGACGCGTTTTGCATGATATTGCACAGCAGGATCGAAGAACTTTTTGGCAACAGAACCCACCCATTGATTAAACGCCTGCATTTTCTCTTCTGAGTAAAGCTGTAGCGCGGGAGGATAATTTTTTTCCAGAGCATTAGCATCAGTAGGATGAATAAGGAAAGCAAAGCTCCCTAATCGCTTACCTGTCGTGTGACTTTCATCTAGCGGCACATTAATTGTCGCCTCTGATACATCTTCATTATCAATAGATTGTGGCGGACCGGCGAGGTAGGAAAACAGTTCTGCAAAATTTGCTTTGGTTAACATTTCACCCACATAGGCAAGTGCACTGATAAGCTTATCTAGATCAGGCTTTTCCATAATAAGTGGCGGGGCGACACGTAATACGTTGTTAGCACTAAACGTTGGCAATGTAAGAATTTGAAATTTTTGTAATAAATAGCCGCAAACAATCGGAACAAGAAAACCTGATCCGCTTTGATGGGCGATAAAATAACCTTCATCTCCCCCTTGTTCGGCAAATTCTAAGCCCCACATATAGCCTAGTCCACGGGCCTGCTTAAATGCTTTAGGGTAACAATCCACAAGCTTGTTAAGTTGCTCACCTAAGTACTGTCCTTTTTCCTTTACAGATGAAATGAGACTAGAGTTATCCTGCAATATTCTATCTAGAACCGCTTTGCCTACGGTAGAAGTAAATCCGTTATTAGCAAACGTTGAGCTGTGAGCTAGCCCAAAGTGTTCACTCCAAGTTTTTTTATTACACAGCATGGCACCAATAGGAACCATCCCACCACCAAGCGCTTTAGCCACCAGTAGAATATCGATATTTAAATCTTCGTACATTTCACTAGCAAACAGGTGTCCCGTACGACCAAATCCTGTCTGAACTTCATCTACAATCAATAGCGCACCATGGGCATCACATAAAGCACGTGCTTTTTTCATAAATTCACACGACGCTAAATGCAGCCCCCCTTCACCTTGAATGGGTTCAATAATAAATGCAGCTACATCTCCGGGAATAAATGCCTCAGCTAATTGTTCTTCATCGTTAATATCGATATGAGTGAAGCTTTGGCTATCGTGATAAATATTGTATTTGAATTTTGGGTTACCGGTTGCACAAAGCGCTGAAAAAGTTTTCCCGTGAAAACCCGTTGCGGTACTGATAATTCGAGTATTGCCTGTTTTTACCCGTGCAAGTTTTAGCCCTGCTTCAACGGCTTCGGCACCGCTATTTACAAATGTAACGTAGGCCATTTTGCTTGGTGCATGATCAATTAACCCTTGGGCGAGATCAAGGCTGTCTTGATTATAAAAAGGTTGAGAAAGAGAGGGGCTATTAGACTGTCTTTTTTTCTCCAGTGCCTGCCAAATAAATTCGGGATTATGACCAAACGATACCGTTCCATATTGACTTGTATAGTCAATATATTCCGTACCGTTTTCATCAATGACTCGAATACCTTTTGCCTGCGTTAGTAATTTATCGAAATGAATATGCTTAAGCATAAACGATCGTTCAGGGTTTAATAGGTCCATGGTATTTTGATATGTATTCATCATGCCTCAGGAAAACACTTAAAGACTAGCCCTAAGTATTCCCACTCCTTTTAAAATTTAAATTCATCCAAACTAATTCGGTACTGCCGAACCACTAATTTTCAAATACAAATTAACATTCATTAATTTGTTAACTTAATTCTCATATCAAATTAATTACAATTTTAAAAAAATAATTTCCAACACTTCCCCACTAACACCAATAACCACTTTAAATATAGGGAGTAATATCAAATCATTAGTAGCAATTACTCTAAAAATAATTATCTAGCGCCATCTGCCTAATAATAAAAAATAGCAATATACAGATAATTTTTATCTTTTCATTAGCCAGAAAGTAATTCCATACACTTGCATTAGTTAAATGACGCCAAAACAAAATTTTCTTTATTTACAATAAAAATTATCTAATAATGCAAAAAAAAATTAAAAGTAAATTTTCAACTAAAAAAAATTTCAAATAAGTTAAACTTTAATATTAAAACCTTAAAAACATTACGATCGTTCTATTACTGAAATATAAATGCGCTTTATTAATGCAAAATAAATAGTAGAAATAATCTCAACGCACTTTATTAACGCAAAACAATTAAAAGGTTACTTGAATTTTGAACTTGCAATCACATTTGAAAAGTTTTTCAGAAAAAGTAAACAACACTAAACAGTTACGTATATTATTAAAGAAGTGGTCACCAGAAATTGTGGTTAAATCTGACAATAGCGATGAACTGTACTCAATAGAGGTGTTTGAAAGTATAATTAAGGACATTCACACAGAAGAACAAAATAATGATCATGTCATTAGACTTGAAGCTGACAGTGAAATTTTAGAAGAAATATTTTCTGGCCAACGAAATCCAGCACGAGCATCTATAGATGGTTTATTGAAAATATATGGCGCCAATAAAGATGAAGTAAAACTGGATGCCATCAGCCTGATACTATGGGGGGTGTAACGCTTAATTTGCAAATATTTTAGTTATTACATTGCCTTTTTAAATTTTCCCGTATATTTCTCTTATACTCAGCATTGCCGCCAAATAATATCACGATAACAAATATGTAAAAATGATCACTCTGGCGGCAACAATAATTTAAGCAGGCAACCTAAAGAAACATTCTGATAATGTCACTAGAAATCAAATCACTTTTTTAGAGCACTTAACCTAATAATTATACATTTTAACTTTCACATCACTGTCACAAATAGTTGCTTTAATTGCATACAAATAGTCCTTATAAATCCTTTTGATCAATTAAATACCTTCCCAGGAAATTAGAAGAGGTTATTAGATCCAAGCAAACCAAAGAACAAGCCCTAGCGTCAACATTATTATTTTCAATAAGAAAAATACTATTTCACTTACAATTACGTGTTTGTAAATCGGAAATAACATAAATTAAGGTAAACTATTTTAGATCTCAACCCCCTAACAATAGGCATGAATTTTTTTATTATTTTCTATGTTTAAATCTAAAAAATTACTGAACACTATACTCAACAAGTAAACTTGATATTTTAACTAAATTATTATGTAAGAATATTTATGAAAGACTTTAATTATTACATCTTCCAGTTAGGCGCACTCAGTAGAAATCTTGTTAGCTATTATTTTTAACTTTTCCACAAGCAAAAAAAATGCGAATCTAATATTAGATTCGCATTATAAAAAGCCTAACTTAAAAATTACGGCCTTAATTAAACTCTTTAGTATTTTTTTAAACAGCTACATTAAGCTGCTTGTGATGCTCGCTTAGCTTCTTCTTCATCTTTTAATTCACGCCGTAAAATCTTGCCTACCGGCGTCATTGGCAATTCATCGCGAAATTCAATAAAGCGTGGCAATTTATAAGCGGTTAACTGCTCTTTACAAAATGCCTTTAGCACATCAGCGGTTAAATTTGAATCCTGAGTCACAACAAATAGTTTCACCGCTTCACCGGATTTCTCATCAGGAATACCAATAACGGCACAGTTCTCAACTGCTGGATGTTCAGCGACTACCGCTTCAATTTCGTTAGGGAATACATTGAAGCCAGATACAATAATCATGTCTTTAATACGATCGACAATACTAACAAAACCATCTTCATCAATAATGCCCACATCACCAGTACGAAACCATTCACCATCTTCAGTGAAAGCATCTTTAGAGGCATCTGGGCGCTTCCAGTAGCCTTTCATAACTTGTGGGCCACGAACACATAATTCGCCACGCTCACCAATAGCCACTTCATTGCCTTGATCATCAATACATTTTAAAGAAGTGCCCGGAACCGGTTGACCAACAGTCCCCATGCGCTCTAGACCATTACCAGGGTTACCAGAAACCACTGGCGTACACTCTGTTAGTCCATATCCTTCTGAAATACCCACACCAGTAATTTCTTTCCAGCGATTTGCCGTATCAGGAATGAGTGCGGTACCACCTGACAAAGTAGATGTTAACTCACTGAAATCTAATTCTTTGAAACGCGGGCTGGCCATCAATGAAACAAATAAAGTATTCAAACCAACAAATGTGGTTAGCTTCCAAGGCTTCATCATTTTAATGAACATTTCAGTATCACGAGGGTTGGCGATTAAAATACTGTGGTCGCCTTGCTCACATAAAGCCATTAAGTGAACGGTGAACGCATAAATATGATAAAGCGGTAATGGCGCCACCACTACAGCCGGTTTATCACCTTTTACACGGTTACCGTTATCGTCGGTTTGCATCATCATTTGTTTAACTTGGAGCATGTTTGCAACAAGGTTCATATTGGTAAGCTCTGCGCCCTTCGCTACACCTGTGGTGCCCCCTGTGTATTGCAGAATAACCGTATCATTAATGCCTCTAGGTGGTAACGCCGTAAACGGTTTAGCTTTGCCCAATTTAAGAGCTTGGCGAAAGTCCACCGAGTTTGGCAATGAGTAAGAAGGCACAACCTTTTTAATGTACTTAGTAGCAAAGTTAATCAGTACACGTTTTGGGGTAGGCAACATATCAGCAAGGCTAGTAATAATAACGGTTTCAACACCGGTATTGTCCACAACATTTTGTACTGAACGGGCAAACACATCCATGCAGACTAATGCCTTGGCGTCAGAATCATTAAACTGGTGCAGCATTTCACGTTCGGTATATAAAGGGTTGGTATTGGTAACAATTAACCCAGCTCGCAACGCGCCGTACATAGCAACTGGGTATTGAAGAATATTAGGCATTTGAATGGCAATGGTATCGCCTGGTTTCAAATTTGTATGGTTTTGCAAGTAACTGGCAAAGGCAGCACTTTTTTCATCGATATCGGCATACGTCATGGTGAGACCAATGCTGGTAAAAGCGGCGCGATCAGCATAGCTCTTAAAAGACTTCTCAACTACTTCGATAACAGAACCGTATTCGCTAAAATCAACTTTATCGCTAATACCAGGTGCACGTTTACCATCCCAAAATGATGCTTCCATCACTACCTCCAATTAGAAGAAATTTAACAACTTAATTTACTTGAATGAATACTGAATCCATTTTCTTAGCGCCAAAACGCAAAGAAAATATGCTTAGAGTGACTAAACTTTATTTTTATTATTTAAAATTAGCCATGACTATGGCCTAAATTGAAGTAAATAAGAAGTGGCCAATATTGACAAAAAACTGTCCCATATTAGCCATTTTATAAGAGTAGCTTAAATTCGCCCCGAAATATCACACACCCCACATAGCTGATTCATTAAGAGGCATGTAAGGGTCTAAGCAAATCAATAAAGGTAAATTCACACCCTTATTTAATAAATAACGCCTTTTAACGGCACAATAACCTTTAGAGCTTATTCCACATATACGGCCTTTAGTTACCAATAATATGCTTAACTTTATTTCAAGCCTAAAAAAGGCGCTTCAAAGCGCCTTGTGTGTCGTTTAACTTACCAATATGTTCAATGTGATTAAAAGAACATGCCGGTTTCTAATTGAGCTTCTTCACTCATCATTTCTCGCGACCACGGTGGATCAAATACTAACTCCACAGTGACGGACTCAACATTTGGCACCAAGGCCGAGCGATATTTAACATCACTTACCAGAACCGGCCCCATGCCGCAGCTTGGTGCTGTTAAAGTCATGTCAATTCGAACACTTTTATTGGCTTGGTCTATGGCAACATTATAAATTAAACCCAGCGCCGCTAAATTCACTGGAATTTCTGGGTCGTAAATGGTTTCTAGTGCTTGCCAAATATCACTTTCGCGTATGAGATCGCCATCCTTTTCTGGAAAGGTTAATACCTCAGGCTCTAATCCTAAGGCTGCCGCATCGGTACCGTCTACACGGGCCATATTGCCATTATAAACAACCGTATAGTTACCACCTAAAGATTGCGTTAGCGTAACAAAACTACCAGAGGGAATTGTTATTTTCGTTCCCACTGGAACTAGGCGCGCAGGACAATCCTCATGCGCCACTACCATACGTTTTTCCATTGGATAACTACTTAAATAAAATTAAATTTAGAGGGAGTTAATGTGAGCCCATTTAAATATTAAATGACTCGCCACACCCACATTCATCTTTGGCATTTGGGTTATTAAAAACCATAGAGCTGTTTAAACCGACAGTGGCGTAGTCTATTTCAGTGCCATTCACATAGGGTAAAGCTTCGGTGGTGATGTATAAGCTGACATCATCCGCTACCTGAATCAGCTTTTCGTTACCTTCAATGTTTTTAGCAAGCTGCAAGTCATACATAAAGCCTGAACAACCGCTTTTTTTAACCCCTAGTAAAATGCCTTTCGCATCTTGGCTAGATGCCAATTGCTTTCGTGCATAATCTAATGCTTTGTCTGTCATGGAGACAGTGATCTGTGAAGGTGAAAAGGTTTCGACTTCACTCATAATCTTTCTCCTGTAATTTTACTTAAATGCACTTCTTTAATAGATCTAACATAAGAACATTTTAACTTTTTCAATGGCTTCAAATAACGCGTCGACTTCTTGCTTAGTATTGTAGATAGAAAAAGAAGCCCTTGCCGTTCCCGGAATGCCAAATTGATCCATAATAGGCATGGCACAATGATGCCCTGTTCTTACGGCAATACCCTGTTGATCTAGAAGCATACCCACGTCACTAGGATGAGTGCCTTCAATTAAAAAGCTCATCACACCGGCTTTGTGTTTCGCCGTACCCACCAAACGCATGCCTTCACACTTTTTGGCACATTGATGAGCGTACTCTAATAGATCATCTTCGTACTGACTTAATGCATCTCGATCTAATTTCATTAGATAGTTAAGAGCAGCATCTAAACCAATGGCTCCTGCTATATTGGGGGTGCCTGATTCAAATTTAAAGGGTAAACCCTGATAAGTGGTACCACTAAAACTGACTTTTTCAATCATCTCACCGCCACCTTGCACAGGAGGCATGACATCGAGAAGCTCTTTTTTGCCATACAAGCAGCCAATGCCAGTGGGGCCAAATACCTTATGCCCAGAGAAAACATAAAAATCGGCATTTAATTTTTGTACATCCACCGAAAAATGCGCAACCGATTGAGCACCATCAATTAATACCTTTGCGCCAACTTTGTGAGCAAGAGAAATCATTTTTTCTACCGGGTTTATAGTCCCTAAAGCATTGGAGACGTGAACCACTGACACCATTTTCACCTTGTCGCTCAGCATGGCTTCAAAAGCAGCCATGTCTAGCTCGCCCTGCTCACTTACTGGAATGACTTTCAAACTCGCTCCAGTACGTTCACACAGCATTTGCCAAGGCACAATATTCGCGTGGTGCTCCATGGCGCTGACGATGATTTCATCGCCTTCTTTTACAAACACACTGCCAAAACTTTGCGCCACTATATTAATGCTTTCAGTGGTGCCTCGCGTCCAAATAATTTCTTCACTATTCGCTGCATTTAAAAAGGTTTGAACTGTCTTACGTGCATTTTCAAAAGCAATGGTGGCACGATCACTCAAGACATGAGCACCGCGATGCACATTACTGTTGTCTTTACGGTAATAGTTTTCTATAGCTTCAATCACAGCCAATGGCTTTTGCGTGGTGGCGCCGTTATCTAAATACACTAAAGGCTTATCGTGTACCTGTTGATCCAGTATAGGAAAATCTAAGCGAATTTTTTGCACGTCGATGCTCATTACAGAGCACCTTCAGAACACACACCAATCTCTTCATCTAATATATGCTGAGTGAGAGATTCATTAGAGGTAAATTGTTGAGCCAGCAATGGACGCAGCTTTTGACGCAAGGCATCAACAGGAATACTTTCCAACAACTCATTTATAAATGCAAAGCTCAACATAATTTCAGCTTCTTGACGGCTAATGCCTCGGCTTTGCAAATAAAAACAGGCTTTATCATCTAACTGAGCCACTGTGACGCCATGGGCACAGCGCACGTCATCGGCATATATTTCTAATTCAGGCTTACTGTTAATTTGAGCCTTATTAGACAGCAATAAGTTTTTATTGCTTAAATTGGCCAAGGTCTTTTGCGCATCAGGGTGGATATGAATACGACCATTAAATACCGCCTTTGATTGATCGGCCATAATGCCACGATAGGTTTCATCTGTGGTGCAATTGGCGGCGATATGCTCAATGTAACTGTGAATATCCACATGCTGGTTATGCTTAGGTAAATACACACCTTTCATTTCACAATGACTGCCAGCTTGATTGTGATTCACTACTACATCTAAGCGCTTAATTTTCCCGCCTAGGGCAATCTGGTAGCTTTCAAACTGACTATCACGATTAAGATCCACATACACACCACCGAAGTGAAGACTGCTTTCATCTTCTGTATGCAAGCGGTAATGATTTAATTTTGCACCATCGCCAATATTAATCTCAGTGACTTGATTCAATAAAATATTTTGCTCTTCAGCGGTAGAAACAAACTGCTCAATTAAAGTCGCTTCAGCTTGCTGTTCAAGCACTACTAGACAACGAGCGAATGCGCTGGAAGTTTGCTGTTGCGCACTGGTAATATTTATCACTTGAATAGGCTTTTTAAGCTGTACATTTTTCTCAACATGCAACAACACTCCCTCTTCAACGGTGGCATTGTTTAATGCGGTAAATAAATTGCGACGTGTTTCTGCAATATTACCCACATGCTGTTTGAACAAAGCACGTTGAGCGTCGCTTGCAACGCTTAGTGGAACAGCGCTGACACCCGCCTCTGAAATTTCATCAGATAACTCACTCACAAACACGCCGTTAATAAAGACAAGCTGATAAGCATCTAAACCGCTCACTTCAAAAAGCTCACTGGCGTTATCTAAATCGAAGTTATCTGCTGGGCGGTTATAATCTTGTGTGGTGAGCGCATGAAGAGAGGTGTATTTCCAATCTTCCGTTTTACGCGTGGGGAAGGGCAAGCTTTCAAAAGCAGCCATCCCAGATTCACGCACTTCACCAAAGTCTCCAGAGACTTCTAGAGACTTCACAAAATCCAAAGCACTCTGGGTAAAAGGACTTACTATTGCATTAGAAGCTTCAGTCATGATTAAGCCCCCTCGTTTTCAATCCAGCCGTAGCCTTTTTCTTCAAGCTCAAGCGCCAATTCTTTACCACCACTTTTCACAATTTTACCATCGGCCAGTACATGTACAAAGTCAGGCACAATGTAGTCAAGTAAACGTTGGTAGTGTGTTACCACAATAAAGCTGCGATTTGGATCACGTTGACTGTTTACCCCTTCTGCCACTACTTGTAGCGCATCGATATCCAAACCAGAATCGGTTTCATCAAGGATGCAAAGTTTTGGCTCTAGTAACATCATTTGCATAATTTCGTTACGTTTTTTCTCGCCACCACTAAAGCCTTCATTTACGCCACGCTTTAAAAAGTTTTGATCCAAGTTAACCGCTTTACATTTCTCACGGGCCAGTTTTAAAAACGTCATACTGTCCATGGCTTCTTCACCACGATGAGAGCGAACCGCATCTACTGATGCTTTTAAAAATTCTAAATTACTCACACCTGGAATTTCCACAGGGTATTGAAACGCTAGAAATAAACCTTCACGGGCACGCTCTTCAGCGTCCATTTCAAGAATATTTTTACCAAGAAAAGATACCTCACCACCCGTAACGGTGTAACCATCACGACCAGACAACACGTTACCCAATGTACTTTTACCAGCACCGTTTGGTCCCATAATGGCGTGTATCTCACCAGGCTTAACTTCTATATTTAAGCCTTTAAGAATGTCTTTCTCTTCAACTTTTGCCTGTAAATTTTTAATGCTTAACATGTCATTTCCCAATCTATTTGTAGGGTGGGCATTTACCCACCAATCATACTCATTAACACTGGTGAGCCTGGCTCACCCTACATTTTTCGCCAATCTTGAATCTAAGCGATTAGCCCACAGAGCCTTCAAGCGATACTTCCAATAATTTGCCGGCTTCTACGGCGAATTCCATTGGTAGCTCTTTAAATACTTCCTTGCAGAAACCGTTAACGATCATAGACACGGCTTTCTCTGGATCAATGCCACGCTGCTGGCACAAAAACATCTGATCTTCACTTACCGTAGACGTGGTGGCTTCATGTTCAATAATGGCGCTAGGGTGCTTGCTTTCTATATATGGAAAAGTATGAGCACCACACTTGTCACCGATTAACAAAGAATCGCACTGAGTAAAGTTACGAGCACCTTCAGCACTAGGGTTCATACGAACCAATCCACGGTAAGCATTTTGGCTTTTGCCCGCAGAGATCCCTTTAGAGATAATGGTAGACTTGGTATTTTTACCAATGTGAATCATCTTCGTGCCAGTATCGGCTTGTTGATAATTATTGGTCAATGCAACCGAATAAAATTCACCAATGGCGTTATCGCCTTTTAATATACAGCTTGGGTATTTCCAAGTAACCGCTGAACCGGTTTCAACTTGCGTCCAGCTAACTTTGGCATTTTTATGGGCCACTGCACGCTTGGTCACAAAGTTGTAAATACCGCCTTTGCCTTCACTGTCACCTGGGTACCAGTTTTGTACCGTGGAGTATTTAATTTCAGCGTCATCCAATACCACTAATTCAACCACCGCCGCGTGCAACTGATTTTCATCACGCATTGGGGCCGTACAACCTTCAAGGTAACTTACGTGGGAACCTTCATCGGCAATAATTAGGGTGCGCTCAAACTGACCGGTTTTTTCTTCGTTAATGCGGAAGTAAGTAGACAATTCCATTGGGCATCGCACCCCTTTAGGAATGTATACAAAACTACCATCAGAAAATACGGCGCAATTTAATGCAGCATAATAGTTATCTTTTTGCGGAACCACTGAGCCCATGTATTTCTTAACCAGTTCAGGGTGTTTATGCACCGCTTCACTGATGGGCATAAAAATAACACCCGCTTCAGATAATTTTTCACGGAAAGTCGTGGCAACCGATACTGAATCGAAAACGATATCCATGGCAACATTCGCCACACCCGCCAGCACTGCTTGCTCATGCAATGGAATGCCGAGCTTTTCATAAGTTCTTAAAAGTTCAGGATCCACTTCATCAAGAGACTGGGGCTTATCATCCATGCTCTTTGGTGCACTGTAATAAGAGATATCTTGAAAATCTATTTTTGGATAATGAACATGAGCCCATTCAGGCTCTTCCATTTCTTTCCAAACTTGAAATGCTTTTAAACGCCATTCCAATAACCACTCAGGCTCCCCCTTTTTATTGGAAATAAAACGAATGACATCTTCGTTTAAACCCGGTGGCAAGGTTTCGCTTTCAACATCGGTTACAAAGCCAGCTTCGTAATCGGATTTTATGTATTGATCAAATTCTTCAGTCATTAAACTTCTCCGGATATGCTCGCCTTAAGCGGCCATTCCTTTCAGTTTTCTTACCGCCGTGGTGACACTTGTCACGGCCTGATTTATTTCTTCTTCGCTGGTATAGCGCCCCATTGAGAATCGAATGGAGGCGTGGGCTAGCGTGTCGTCTAAGCCAATGGCTTTTAACACATAAGAAGGCGCCATAGTGGCGGAGTTACATGCGCTGCCTGAACTTACAGCCAAGTTGGCCAACGACAGCAATAAGGATTCGCCATCAACGCCGGCAAAACTTATATTCAAGATACCTGGCACACAATTCTCTGCACTGCCATTAAGGGCTATTCCATCAAGCTCTTTCAAGCCATTGAAAAGCTGTTCTCTAAGTGCACTTAAGCGTGCCTCTTCTTCTTTAAATTCTGATTGAGCAATAAAGACCGCTTCGCCCAAACCAACAATTTGATGGGTCGGTAAAGTACCACTGCGCATGCCACGCTCGTGACCACCGCCATGAATTTGTTCAGCGATTTTAACGCCACGCTTTACAAACAAAGCACCGACGCCTTTTGGTCCGTAAAATTTATGAGCACAAATAGACAGTAAATCTATATGGTCAGCTTGAACATCCACTGGAGTTTTACCAATGGCTTGCGCGCCATCCACGTGCAGTAGCACGCCTTTTTCGCGGCACAACTGACCAATTTCTTTAATGGGGTTGATACAGCCTAATTCGTTATTTACATACATGATGGACACTAAAATGGTGTCGTCTCGTAATGCTTCTTGAATTTGACTGGCCAGAATTCGACCATCTTGCTGAGGGGTTAAATAGGTCACATCAAAGCCTTTAGACTGTAAATACCCACAAGGGTCTAATACGGCTTTATGCTCTATGGTACTGGTAATGATGTGTTTGCCTTTATGGCCGTGTTGCTCGGCTACACCTTTAATAGCAAGGTTATTGGCTTCGGTCGCGCCCGATGTCCAAACGATTTCACGAACATCAGCATTGATATACTGGGCCAATTGACGACGCGCACTTTCCACAGCTTCTTCAGCCATCCAACCATAACGGTGTGAGCGAGACGCGGGATTGGCGAAATTCCCCTCAAGGGTTAGGCAAGTGGCCATTTTCTCGGCCACCCTGGGATCCATGGGCGTTGTGGCCGCATAATCTAAATAAATGGGATTCATAAGGCATGACCTATAAAAGTAAAAACGGTGCTATCTAGGCCTGTACAAATATTCATATTACATCTCTTATGAACGATTAAGCCGATGTCAGCTGGATAAGCGAATCCGAATCAACTTGGCTTTTGGCGTTCTCATCTTGGCGCTTAGCCACTTCGCGAATCTCTTTGCGACTAACTAAGTCTTGAATACTAATATCGTTTAAGAAGTCGTGTATTTGACTGCTTAAGTCCTGCCAAAGGTGATGTGTCAGACACTGGTCTCCTTCTTGGCAATCTCCTTTACCACGACAACGAGTGGCATCCATGGATTCGTTTACCGCATCCACTACTTGAGCAATGCTGATCTCGCTTTCCTCGCGAGACAATCTGTAGCCACCGCCAGGACCTCTGACACTGGAAACCAGTCCGCAGCGACGTAATTTGGCAAATAGCTGCTCTAAGTACGACAAGCTAATGCCTTGACGACCTGAGATATCATTCAGGCTAACGGGCTTTTTCTTACCGTGTATCGCCAAATCGAGCATGGCGGTCACGGCATAGCGGCCTTTAGTGGTCAATCTCATGCGAGCACCCCACACTTTGAGTGTATGAAAATCAATAAGTGCGGCAATTATCTTAAACCCGACAAAAACAGTCAACTATTTACTTGAGTAAACCATAAGGTTATTACCCTGGCCCTGCCCTAAATCAGCTTTTCAGTGAAAACTTGCCCTCATACTAGGGAAAATCAGGGTGGCGAATTCTACCAGAAAATATTATGGGCTGCTTAAAAAAGCCACACGGTAAGAATAAAGGCTAAATGCCCATTACCAAGCAATGTGGTAACGGACATTAGTCTATAAATGAGGGAAGGAACCTGACATTTATCAAGCTTTTAATAGTGCCTTGGTTAGGAGTTACTTTGTGTGACTTTTTTGTCTGCTTGCTCTGTCAGTTCATCATCCAAATCATTTTGCAATTCAGGCAACACCCCAGTGCATTCCGTGTGTCCCATGGAGGCTAGGGCATTGCTCATACGCTCCATTTTATCATCCACAGCATGCATATGATCGAGCATATTGTGAATGGAGCGAGCAATAGGGTCAGGCATTTCGTCGGTCATGCCATAGGCATCAAACCCTATTTTATCAGCCATGGCTTGGCGCTTACGATTCACCTCATCACTGGCTTTCTTGGTGATGATACGCCCAGGAATACCCACAGCCGTGGCACCGGCAGGCACAGGTTTTGTCACCACCGCATTAGAGCCTACTCGGCCATTTTCACCAATTTCAATAGGACCTAACACTTTAGCACCCGCACCAATGACCACTCCATCGCGCAATGTTGGGTGGCGCTTGCCTTTATCCCAACTGGTGCCACCTAGGGTTACACCGTGATAAAGCGTGACGTTATCACCGATTTCCGCGGTTTCACCAATCACCACGCCCATGCCGTGATCTATAAAGAAACCACTGCCTATTTTGGCTCCGGGGTGAATTTCAATGCCCGTAAACCAGCGACTAAAAAAGCTAATGACCCGAGCCACATACAAAAGCCCATGCCCCCAACACCAATGGGATAAGCGGTAATGCATCAAGGCATGCAAACCAGGGTAGGTGGTAAGCACTTCAAAGGTGTTTCGAGCTGCTGGGTCTCGATCAAAGACACACTTAATGTCTTCTCGTATGTTTTTAAACACACTGCTTCCTAATTAACGTTGGAAAATTCAATGACGCCTATCAAGCTTAGCATCCGCTTTATTTATCGTGATTACGCTTCACCATGTTCAAAATGCCGCGCAAAATATTAATTTCAATTTTATCAGGTACTGCCCGCTGAAATAGTCGGCGTAATCTTGGCATTAACTGCCTTGGGTTGGTGGGATCTAAAAACTCAATATCCACCAAGGTGGTTTCTAAATGCTTAATGAAGCCATTGATGTCATCTTGTGTGGCCAGTTCATTATCCCAAGATACCCCCCAATCACCGCTGTAGTCTGCCTCTAACTGACCGGTATGAGCCAATACCGCCATTCTCATCTCGTAACTCAACACTTGTACCGCCGAGGCCACATTCAGAGAAGAAAACTCTTCATTGGCTGGGATATGAATATGCACCTGGCACATGGAAAGCTCTTCGTTAGTGAGCCCCGTGCGTTCACGACCAAATACCAAAGCCACTTTTTGCTTATTCTTCAGCACATCAATGGCCTTACCCGCTGCCGCTCTGGGCTGCATAAGCGGCCAAGGAATATGACGATTACGAGCACTGGCCCCCATCACAATGGCCACATCGGACACAGCCTCTTCAAAAGTGGACACCACTGTGGCTGAGGACATGATATCCACCGCACCGGTTGCCATAGAAACCGCCACCTCAGGCGGATTGGCTGGATCAAAATTTTGTGGATCCACCAGCACTAAGTCCGTTAAACCCATGGTTTTCATGGCTCGAGCGGCCGAACCTATGTTGCCCGGATGACTGGTATTGATAAGAACAATGCGAATATCTTCAAACATTTACGACAACCTAAGAGGGGATTTTGCAATAAAACGAAAAAATAATGCTAAGTGTACCTAGTTTTACTTCGAGTCTCGAAAAGTTTTTGCTAGAATGCGCGGTTCCCCAATTTAAGAGTGTTATGAATCCATATGCAACCCATGGTTAATCTTGCCCTGCGTGTTTTGAGGGAAGCCGGTGAAGAACTGGTACACGCAGTTGAGCGCTTTGACTTCGAACGTTCCTCAGACCAGGAAATCAGTCGCTTTGTGACTGATTCCGCTATTCGTACTGAGAAGCAGATCATTTTTAAGCTGCGCAAACATTTCCCTGAAGATACTTTTCAAGGCCGTGAAACAGGTACTCAAGAGCGCGATGAGAAAAGTGGCAACAAGTGGTTAATTAACCCACTTGAAGGTCATGACAATTTCCGTAGCGGCTTACCTCTTTATAGCCTTGTATTGGCTTGCCAAATTGAAGGCAAAACCGAACACGCCGTTATTATCAACCCAATCACCGGTCAGGAGTTTACTGCCAGCCGTGGTCGTGGTGCTGAATTAAGCGGTCGTCGTATTCGTGCCTCTGAGAAAATAAAACTAAGCCAGTCAACCGTTGCCATTAAATTCCCAGGCATTGCCCAGGATGAACGTAACGACCGCATTCGCCAGCGCATTGGTAACTTAAGCCAAAATACACGCATGATCCGCGCGCTAGGAGATGATGCATTGTCATTTGCTCACTTAGCAGCCGGTCAAGTAGATGCCGCATGGTTGAATAATGTAGACAGCATTACTTTACAAGCAGGTTCGTTAATCGCAAAAGAAGCCGGTGTATTGATCACTGACTTTAGCGGTGGGCCTAACTACGAAAGTGAAGGAGATGTGATTGCATCTAACCCTAAACTTTTAAAGAGTGTTATTAAAAGCTCTTTGTAAGCTAAGTAAATTAAACTAAAGGGCCCAATTTCGGCTTATTTAGTTATTGAAGCGCTCAATTTGGGCGCTTTTTTTTTGCCCGCTAATAAAAGCATGTTAGCCTCTCAGCCCTAACGCTTAGATTTTTTACACGGATGTTTTCATGAATCACCCACTTATCCACAGACTCTCTTTATTAAGTGCCGCATGCTTAGCTGCTTTTTGTAGCCATGCAGGGCCTGGCACCTATCAAGGACTGCCATTGGCTAATCCTCATTTGGCGATACTGCCTGCTGATTCTCAACCCAATTATGATTACTGGCTACCAAGTACCTCTGCCAGCAGCGTCTCATTTGCCAAGTCGCCATCATTAAACACTAGAGCCAGCACCTCAACACAGGTTGATTTTTCTATTAACGAGCAAGAGTCCAGTGAGATTTTTGGTGAGAACGATACAAAAGGAAATGCTCAAGATTTAAGTATTGATTACGGCCAACTAACTGGTTTATACGGCATGCTCACCGTCCAAGCTCAGTCTCAAACCTTTACCGATAGCTTATCGCAGAGCCTTGAGCAAAATGATACGTCAAGCTCTGCTACTCCATTAAATATGGCAACAACCGGCATTAGGCACAAAGTTGAAGGCTCATTAAATGATGGCTCCCAATCGTTTAATGGCCGTGATTACGACATCCATAAGTTGAGCAATTTAAATCCCAACTTACCCCTATATATCGAATACACGGCAAGTGAATACGGTGATGTTGATATATCCTTTAGTGATGAGAATCGTCAAAACTTCATTAGTTATATTCCCGAGTTTTATTCAGTCCTGCCTTTCTTCAATCATTTTCAAAGCAATTTATATGTAGCCATTGGTGGAAGCACGCTTAATACAAAGGAAGGTTTCGACACCAGCACAGATAGAAATGGTTTTAGTACTGTAGATCAATATCAGATGACGTATTACCAACCTGAAATGGATGTAGACTATTATACAGTCAGCTTAAATGAAGGAGATTTACTTTCTATTAGCAGCAATTACAGCAATACGTTATTGCAAATTGAATCTCCTCTGGAGCGATTTGTAGCAGGTCTTTCTGCGCTTGGTTTTATTTACCCTTCAGAATCTCCTGCTATTAAAACAGGGTCATCTAATATCGCTTATACAGCCACAGAAAGTGGCGAACATACCATTATCGTTAAACCAAGTGACATGCTCAGGCAAAGCGAAGATTACGAAGTACTATTTCAACGGGAAAGGGCCAGCTCCAATCTGTTAGAAGCAGGGGAGTCACAAATTGTTTTTCTAGATTTTGATGGGGCCACTTTAAACGGCCTGCCTTTTAACGGCATTAATGAAAATATTACCCTAAGTGGTCTTTCTCACTTTTTAGAAAGCTTTGAATTACAAGCCAGCGACGAAACACAACTAACTCAGGAAATTATTAGCGTATTCACAGACCATTTTGAACCGCTTTTAAATACTTTATCTGATGGCAATAAACCTAAGCTGACTATCCGAAACAGCTTGGAGCATGATGATACGTTTGGCGATCAGAATGTCAGCCGTATTATCATAGGTGGCAGCATAGAAGAATTAAAACTAGCCACCATTGGCATCGCACAATCTTTAGATCCGGGCAATTTCAAAAAAGAAGAAACCGGCATAGTGCTATTAGATTTATTAAGCAGTGAAGACAATGAAGCCAACAGCCTAAACTTTTTAAACAAAGACCCAAGCATAAGCAAAATTAATTTAGTGGCCAGTGCCGTGGGCACCATCGCCGCCCATGAACTGGGCCATATATTATCGGGATTCCATACAGATAATACTAACGACACCTACAACATTATGGATGCAGGCGGAAACCAAGATAATCGCTTAGGCATAGGGGAAGACGGAATATTTGGAACAAGCGACGACGCCCCCATTTCATTTCAAAAAGATGAATATGACCCTAATTTAAATTATTTTGGCGAACAGGACACCGCTAAGCAAATCGCTCAGGGATTACGCGCGGCACCAGCCCCAAGCAGTCAAAGTAGTGGAAGCAGTGATGGCTTTTTGGGGCTTGGCAGCACCTCTGCCTGGTCGCTTGGGCTAATATCGGTACTGCTATTAAGATTAAAAAAGAAGAAGGCATGCGCTTAATAGAAGTAACCGCTATATTTTTCCATTTATTTCAGTGGTTAAGGAAATTAAAGCACCTTTAAAAAACCACAAAGCTCAACGACTGCTTATTTCAGCAGCGCCAGTGTGCCTATTTTGATATAAGGCACATTGACCTGTGCTGTCTATACTCAAATGACAGATAGCAGGAGTTCACTATGTTTGCCTTATGGTTTGATTCTATCCGTGTTTTCTTTCAGCAATTGGCCGAGTCTCAACAACCAACCCCCATTGCCCTGCACATTGAACATAGAAAAGCGATTCAACGCAGACCTATTAAAAGCTAATGAGCTAGGGTTATTGGTCATCTTAGAGAAACTTAAAGTGGGAATAATTATTATGGGGAAAGCAGCTGGCGACATTGCACCGCCAGCGTTAGCAAATTTAGGCCTTATGTTCTCGAGCTAGATATTCGTGGCTTTGCATTTCCAGCATACGAGATGTGGTGCGCTGAAATTCAAACTCTAAACGCCCGGTGCCATATATATTATGAATTTCAGCATCGGCTGACATAATCACTTTTACACCACGGTCGTAAAATTCATCTATTAAGTTTATATAGCGTCTCGCGAGATCGTCATTTTTCGTCCCCATCACAGGCACATTACTAATTAACACCGCGTGAAATAAACGCCCTAATTCAATGTAATCATTTTGTGAGCGTGGACCGTCACATAAGTCGTAAAAATCAAACCAAGCGATATCATCGCAAATGGCCAAGGCAGGAATATCTCTGCCTAGAATTTCTACATCAACACTCTTCTCGATGTGAGCCGCGTCAGGAATAAGACGATCAAAACTCTGTTGCAAACTAGACTGGGCACTATCATCTAATGGGAAATGATAAAGCTCAGCCTGTTCCAATGTACGAAGGCGATAATCCACACCACTGTCTACATTAATGACATCTGTGTATTGGTTTAGTAATTTAATCGCAGGAATAAATCGGTCACGCTGCAAACCATTTTCATATAAACCGTCTGGGATAATATTTGAAGTACTCACTAAGGTAACACCGCGGGCAAATAGCTCTTGCATCAAGCCACCTAAAATCATGGCATCTCCGATATCCACCACGAAGAACTCATCGAAACAAATTACCACTGCTTCTTCCGCTATGTTGTCGGCAATAATAGTTAGCGGATTTTTTTGTCCTGCTAAAGCATTTAAATCTTTATGGACACGCTGCATGAATCGGTGAAAGTGCGTGCGCATTTTGCGCTTAAAGGGCAACGCATCGTAAAAGGTATCCACAAGGTAGGTTTTACCACGGCCAACCCCTCCCCAAAAATAAATACCCTGCACAGGTGTTTTGCTTTTATTGCTGCGCTGACTAAAGAATTTGCCCAGACCAGACTTCTGTTTATTGTCTTCGTAAGCCGCCACCAGTTCATCATAAAGGCGCTGCAAATGCTTAACCGCCTTCTCCTGATCTGCATCATAAGAAAAATCTTCGCGTTCTAAATCTTTTTGATACAGTTCTAACGGTGTCATGACTACTTCGATCTCATTAATGTTGGGCGGTGGGCTCAATATTCTTTGAGTATAGATCACCTCATTAAGAGAGGTTGTGAAGCATGACAATTTACTCAGTAGGCTGTGCAAAGGCAAATATCACACACTTATACTGGGTATAAGTGAATTTATATATGGGGCGCCAAACAGGCTTTCACCTCTTGTTTTAAAATCACCAATTGGCCATGAAAAAAATGGCTCGCTTGAGATAACTCGATAAACTCCAGCGGTGGGTATAAAGAATCAACCCACTCACTGACCGCATCAAAGGGCACCACCTCATCTAAGGCCCCCATAATAACGGTACTTGGGCACATTAATGGCGTGGCTTTTTCAAAGGGCGAATTAATCACCGACGGCGCCACCATTAATAAGTGCTCTAGGTGCAGGCTTGGTTGAATTCTAGGTAATTCAAATGCAACTTTAGCAGCAATGTAACAGCCAAAGCTAAAACCCGCTAAGAACAATCGCTTAACGGACTTTTCTGCCATTAACCAAGCTAGAGCCGCTAGAGCATCTTCTACTTCACCATTAATATTGCCATATTCTCCAGCACTCTCTCCCACCCCTCTAAAGTTAAAGCGCAATACATTAATGCCTAAATCCAAGTAGGACTTAGCCACCGTGGTTACCACCTTATTGTCCATGGTGCCATCAAATTGAGGATGCGGATGGCATATAATTAAACAGTCTTCGCTGCCTTCTACTTCATGCCAAGCCCCTTGCAAAACCCCAGCTGGCCCTTGAATGATCACTTTATCCACATACCCTCCTTAAATTATTTCAATATAGCCGTTTGAAACGAGTGTTTATTCAACCTTAAAACAGTCTGTTCGTCTGCCAATAAACGCTTCAAGAACTGACTATTCTTGTCCATGCTGATAATATCAAACCGCACCAGCCCAATATCGGCCATTATTAACATCCATAGAGGTCCTCATGACTGCACAGTTAATTTCCAGTATTTTTATTTTTGCCGTGGGTGTGGGTTTAGGCATATTGTTACAGCGCTATGTTTTAAGTCGGGGCACTCAGGTATCTACGCTTGAACGCCAGCTAGACAAACTAAAAGGTGAGCAGCTTCATTTACAAGATTCCATCCAGCAGCACTTTCATCAAACCGCTGATTTAACCCAGAATTTAACCAATAATTACAAGGCACTTTACGAGCACCTAGCGCAGGGCTCCAGCCAATTCACTGAGCAACCTTTAGCGGATTTAAAGCAGGTTTTAGAGCAAACTAAAGAAGCTGTTAAAGTGGCAGCACCTGAAGAAGAAATTAAAGAAAAAGAAGAAGCCCCCAGCCAGCCTTAGAAACTAAACCTTTTTCTCTAAGTAGCTATATCTATATTGTATTTTGGTATAACCAATACCCTTTTTATACCCACTTGACACTGGTATAGTGGCGCCAATATTAACCCCTGTAGATTTCTTGATCACACAGAGTCATAGCATGTCGGACTATAACCTTACACATTTAAAACAGCTTGAAGCTGAAAGTATTCATATTATTCGCGAGGTCGCGGCAGAGTTTGATAACCCTGTCATGCTGTACTCCGTGGGTAAAGACAGTGCAGTTATGCTGCATCTGGCCCGTAAAGCATTCGCACCGGGTGTTCCTCCATTTCCTTTGATGCATGTGGATACCACTTGGAAATTCAAAGAAATGATTGAGTTTCGTGACCATATGGCCAAAAACTCAGGCATGGAATTGTTAGTTCATACCAACCCTGAAGGCATTGAGCAAAACGTTGGGCCATTTACCCATGGTTCTAGTAAGCATACCGACATCATGAAAACTCAGGGCCTAAAGCAGGCTTTGAATAAATACAAATTTGATGCTGCTTTTGGTGGTGCTCGTCGTGATGAAGAGAAGTCTCGTGCTAAAGAACGTGTTTATTCGTTCCGTGACAAAAACCACAGATGGGACCCTAAAAACCAGCGTCCTGAATTATGGAACATTTACAACGGCAAGGTAAACCAAGGGGAAAGCATTCGAGTATTCCCTCTGTCTAACTGGACGGAACTGGATATCTGGCAGTACATTTATCTTGAAAACATTGAAATCCCAAGCTTGTACCTCGCTAAGAAACGCCCAGTCGTTGAACGTGACGGCATGCTAATCATGGTTGACGATGAGCGTATGCCATTAGATGAAGGTGAAGTACCTGAAGAAAAAATGGTGCGTTTTCGTACTTTAGGTTGCTACCCATTAACGGGCGCCGTTGAATCTGTTGCCACAACTCTTCCTGAAATTATTCAAGAAATGTTGCTAACCACTACATCCGAGCGTCAAGGTAGAGCCATAGACAAAGATTCATCCGGCTCCATGGAAAAGAAAAAGCAAGAGGGATACTTCTAATGTCACATCAATCCAATCTAATATCAGAAGATATTCTTGCTTACCTAAAGCAGCATGAAAATAAAGAAATGATGCGTTTCCTAACATGCGGAAATGTTGATGACGGCAAAAGTACCTTAATTGGTCGCCTGCTTTTTGATTCTAAGATGATCTTTGAAGATCAGCTAGCCGCTATTGAAAGCGACTCCGTTAAACACGGCACCACAGGTGAAAAGTTAGATCTTGCCTTATTGGTAGATGGTTTAGCAGCAGAGCGTGAACAAGGTATTACCATTGATGTCGCTTATCGTTATTTCTCTACCGAAAAACGTAAGTTCATCATTGCCGATACCCCAGGGCATGAACAATACACCCGTAACATGGCAACAGGTGCTTCAACTTGTGATCTTGCCATCATCCTAATTGATGCTCGTTACGGTGTGCAAACCCAGACCAAACGTCACAGCTTTATCGCTTCTTTGTTAGGCATTAAGCACGTGATTATTGCTGTGAACAAAATGGATTTGCTAGAATTTGATGAACAGAAATACAATCAAATTAAAGACGATTACATTAGTTTCGCCAAAGACCTAAATATTCCTGACATTCAATTTGTGCCTTTATCAGCCCTTGATGGCGATAACGTAGTAAACAGAAGTGAACGCTCTCCTTGGTACCAAGGCGAGACGTTAATGGAAATGCTTGAGTCGGTTAAAATTCACGAAGATCGCAACTTGGATAACTTCCGCTTCCCTGTGCAATACGTTAACCGTCCAAACCTAGATTTCCGTGGTTTCTGCGGTAATGTGGCGTCAGGTATTGTACGCCCAGGCGATAAAATTACAGCATTACCATCTGGTAAAAGCTCTACAGTTAAATCCATTGTGACCTTTGATGGCAACCAGCAAGAAGCCTTCATTGGCCAAGCGGTAACATTAACGCTTGAAGATGAGATCGACATCAGTCGTGGTGACATGATTGTTAAATCTGAAGATCTTCCTTGTACCGCCAATAGCATTAACGCCGACATCGTTTGGATGAGCGAAGATGCCCTAAAGCCTGGTAAAGTTTACGATTTAAAATTCTCTTCTACGCCTAACACGGGTACCGTTTCTAAAATTCATCATCGTATTGATGTGAACACAATGGAAACCTTTGGAAGTGACGAGCTTAAATTAAACGAAATTGGTTTGTGTGAATTAACACTCAACAAAACCGTTGCGTTTGATCCGTACAAAAAGAACCGTGCCACGGGTGCATTCACCATCATTGATCGCTTAACCAACGTAACCGTTGGCGCCGGCATGATTGTGGGAGAAGCTCAAACAGATGATAACGAACAGTTAAACGCTGTTTCCGCTGAAGAAAAAGCGAATCGCTTTGACCAACAAGCGGCCTCGGTTTTCTTCACTGGTTCCAATAAGCACGTGTTAGCGGCTGCGGTTGACCGTAAGTTGTTTTCAATGGGTAAAGCTGCGGCATTAGTTAGCAAAGACGACCTTGCCGACAATAACGCAGATGTCATTGCTAATATCATTAAGCAAGCCGGTTTAATTGCTCTTTGTACTTTCGAAGCTGCCAATCAAAGTGATTTGATCATTAATGCAGATTCCACCAGTATTGATGCAGCCATTGCTGAAATTCAGGATAAAGGCATTATTTAAGCTTTTAATTCTGCTAAAAAAGCCCGAATTAGTTTTCTAATTCGGGCTTTTTTATTCTCAAACTTAATTTTCATTTCAAACTTTTTTGAAAACTTAATTCTTAATAAAGCCACTACCTGCCTTAATACACCCCTTCTTTATCAACCGTTAACCAGATAATCTAAATTTCACTGTTCTTTTCATGGCCAGTTTTAGCATGTTGAGCTTGAAAAGCTTGCCGTACTATCTAAGACGTTGGCAGCGGAAAATTATGACAATGCCAAAAAGCCTGTAGATTGCAGGCCACTTATTTTTATCAGAATCGCCGTATATTTTAGATTCTGCTCAATTGAAAAATTCTCGCTAGGCAAAAAAAATAATAGGAGCCTATAAATGAAAAACACATTAAAAGTGAGCACACTGGCGGCTGCCATTCTGGCTGCAAGCCCAGTCATGGCCGGTGGTTTTGATAAATCGGATCATTCATTCGATATTTTATTTGGTGATGACAATGTGATCACGACTAGCTTTTCGCAAACAGCAGTTAATACTAAAGGCACCGCAAACCAAGTGTACGGTGGTGACCAAAATATAGGTACTGGTACTATAGTTTCGGATATTGTTAGTCCCGAAGTAGCCCTACGCCTAAATGCCGCCGATAACGTTACCTGTGCACTCAAGGTTGAGGAGCCTTATGGCGCCGAAGTAGGCTATGCCGATGATTCTTTAGTTTATGATATCGACCCAGGTGACGGCTCTTCAGTAGCCATAACAGCCCCTATCGCCACAAAATATGAAAGCCAATCTTTAACCGTGGGCTGTGGCTACGACTTTGCACTTAGCACAGGTAAATTTACAGTACTGGCAGGCCCCAAGATTCAATCAGTAAAAGGGTTTTTCTCAGAAGATTTATCTAGTCAAAATGCAGGCAGCGCTGATAACTTGGAAGTGGAATTAGATGCCGGTACCGAGGTAGGTTACATTCTCGGTGCTGCTTACTCTATTCCTGAAATTGCCCTGCGCGCGTCGATTATCTACCACAGCCAGATTGATTATAGCGCTACAGGAACCATTGATTCTGTGGCACCACTAAGCCTTCTTGATCCAAGCATGCAAGACCAAACATTTACCACAACAGGTAAAACTAAAACCTTTACCCCACAATCGGTAGAGTTAGCATTGCAATCAGGCGTTGCTGAAAACACGCTGGCCTTTGTGAACGTTCGTTGGAGTGAATACAGTAAATTAAGTGAGCTAAACATAGAGGGTGACGGATCTGTTGCATTAGCTAATGCAGGTGGCGCTAGTTTCGATGACATGAATGCGCTAGCAGGTGGTGCTTTAACTGACTTAATCGACCCTAGCCTTAGCCTATTCCATCAAGACACCCTTGATGTAGCCTTGGGCATGGGTCGCCAGCTAACCGATAAGCTTGCTATTGGTGCCAGCTACTCTGCCAGCCTAAAGTTGGGCAGTAAATCTTCTCTTGTTCCTGATGGGGCTGATTCAGATAACGTACGGGTTCCCGCTTCTGAAACGCAAACTTTCTCGTTTGGTGGTGAATACGCAGTGACTCGTGAGTTTACCGTTAATGGCGGCCTAGCTTATACTTTACTTGATTCTTATACTGCGGAAGACCCTGATACTAATGGCGGGTTAGTCGTTCGCTTTGGTCAAGCCGAAGCCACTAGCTTCCAGCTAGGTATGTCGTACGCACTATAACAACCAAGTACTGCTTGCTGGATAGGCTCTCTATTTAACAAGCGATACAGGAAAAGTTAAAAGACATAAAAAAAGCGAACAATATGTTCGCTTTTTTTATGTCTGGCACGTGTAAAAATGACCTTAGGTTTTATCACTTAAGCCTTCAGCATGGTGATCAAATCTTGTAAATGGTCAGCTGCGTCTTTACCCAAACTGGTCAAGTAACCCCCATCAGTTTGCGTCACTAAACCTTTTTCAAACAATCTTTTAGTAGCTTCTATATTTTCAGGGCTCGCTTCACTTTCATGAACTTTAAGGCCTTCCTGAAAGGTCTTTGAGTTGAACTGCGATAATATTGATAGCTCTTGAAGCAACATCGAATTCATAGGCTAAATCCACCTTTTTATTATAGATAATCGTGATAACTATTGTGTTTATCCAATATATGCCTTGCTGCGCACGATTACCAGTACCAGTATAAGCATGCTTTTTACCCACTAATTAATAGCTTGCTAAATGCCCTAAACCAATTAGGCATAAACAATTACCTAGTTGTATGGTTTTTATACTATCGGTTAGCCGCTAGCCCCTATCTATGCTGCCCCTGCTTTATTTCACATAGTGAATACTCACTAAGGTCTACCCACTAAGCGCAATTACCACTACCAATACTTCTCTGAAAATGTAAAACTGACCACTTGGTCAAGTTTGTAATTGATAAATGCACCAGTTTGTAGCGCAAAATTATAAGTCATGTTTGAATGCCGCCACAATCGGCTGATCTGCACATAAAGCCGCCCATGGCTTCAGAAATTAAGAATTTAGCAGAACCCAAAACTAATCAAATAAAAATTGGAGAGAGTAATGAAAAAACCTGTACGCATAGCCGTTACCGGTGCCGCTGGCGCCATCAGTAGCTCCCTACTATTCCGTGTAGCATCTGGTGAGATGTTTGGTACCGATCAGCCTGTCATATTACAGCTAATTGAAATGCCACAAGCCATGCAACAATTACGTGGTCTGGCTATGGAGCTAGAGGATTGTGCATTACCTCTATTGCATACCATTCGTATTTTCGACAACCCAGAGGCAGGATTTAAAAATGCTCACTACGCCATCTTAATTGGCGCACGCCCAAGATCGGCTGGTATGGAACGTATCGATTTATTAACCGCCAACGCTGAAATTTTTGAACGCCAAGGTAAAGCACTGAGTGCCAACGCTGCCCGTGACGTTAAAGTATTAGTAGTCGGTAACCCTGCTAACACCAATGCGCTTATTGCTAGCCGTAACGCTCCTGATTTAAGCCCAACTCAGTTCACTGCGCTTACTCGCCTTGATCACAATCGTGCTAAGGGTATCGTTGCCAATCACTTAGGTGTGAATGCAGAGGAAGTACGTAAAGTCATTATTTGGGGTAACCACTCTTCTACTCAATACCCTGATTTATACCAGTCAAAAATTTTTGGTGAACCTGTCATTGGTCCACAGCTTGAAGAAACGTTTTACCAAGACAGTTTAATTCCTCGTATTCAAAATCGAGGCAGCGAAATCATTAATGCGCGGGGGCACTCCTCTGCGGCATCTGCTGCTCAGGCAATAATTGATCACATGCGTGACTGGGCCATGGGCACAGCAGAAAATGAGCTTGTCAGCATGGCCATCGTCAGCGATGGCAGCTACGGCATAGAGAAAGGTATTTTTTATTCCTTCCCTGTGCGCTGTCGCTATGGGCGCTATCAAATCGTCACAGGTTTAGACATCAATGCATTCAGCCATAAAATGATGAAGGCCAGTGAAGCTGAATTGCTAGAAGAAAAAGCATCGGTTAATCACCTATTGCCAAAAGACACAGAGCAATCTCATTACAAACTGCGTATTTGCCTACGCTCAGGTAAGTTCTTGGCAGCTGACGGTTTGTTGGATTCTGGTGACCCTGTATTGGAAACCAGTCGTTTGCTTTGATTGAAGTTTAGGACATTAAAAAGCCCCTGATGCGCGAGCATCAGGGGCTTTTTGGTTTTTGTCTGGTGGAGGCTTTAGCGGCTGGTAACGACTCAAGGCTTGCAGTAAAAATAGAGGGAACTGGGTATACCGCTAATGGCTTTGTTAAATATTAGAACCCTAAGAACCGTTCCCGACGTTCTTAGGGTAAGGCCCATCCTTGGCCACCGCGTATACGTTCCCGACATACGCTCAGTACCTACATCCTGTAGGCATAAAAAAATCCCAACCGCGTGAGCGATTGGGATTCTTAGGAATAGAAGCTTGACAA
>OJBM01000082.1_pt1 | contig 54007 bp, 50 predicted proteins | sample 1591061 | NCBI WGS metagenome assembly OJBM01 (sample SAMN05416872, study PRJEB24817) | seawater metagenome | isolation source: Sea water | place: Canada:Atlantic | collected 2013-11
CTAATGTAGAGACTTTTTACTGCTCAACATGGGCGTACACTTAACGGTATACGCCTCTGTTGGAGATGAAAAATGAAAAGGCTCTATTACTTAACCTATTCCGTGGACAGCACTGAACAAATTTCAAAAGATCTACATGCCCATGGTGTGAATGACTGGCGCTTTCATGTTGTCAGTAAGGATGAAGCTGGGTTGTTTAACCATCATGTACATTCTGCCAGTATTTTATACAGAACAGACATGGTCCGTTTTGTAGAGCGAGGGGTCATATTGGGCGGTTTAATCGGTTGCGCAGCTATTTTGCCTTTGGCTTTGGCTTTTAATAATGTGTTTACGCTTCCCATGGGTGCATGGCTGACCATGGGATTATTTAGCATGGTATTAGGGGCTTGGGTTGGCTGCTTTGGTGGGATTTCCAGTGAAAATTATAAAATTCGCCGTTTTCACGATGCCATTGAGAAAGGGCAATATCTTGTGATGATTGATGCGCCAAAGATTCAAGTTGAAGAAATTAAAGTGCTTATGCAGGCCAAGCATAGCGAAGCGCAACTTCAGCTGGAAGACTCAACCATCACTAATCCATTTGCTGGGATTGATGGCAAAGTCCACATTACCTAAATTTAATTCGCCTTTTAATTTTAGTTTAAAAGGCGAATTCCGAGTTAGGCATACTATAGGGAATCGAGTACCATTCTCTGCCTAAGAGGCAGTATTATGTTATTTATATCCCAACACGTATCCATTGACGAAGATGAAATAGAGCTCACCGCCATTCGTGCCCAAGGGGCAGGGGGGCAGAACGTGAACAAGGTTTCATCAGCCATTCATTTGCGCTTTGACGTGCAAGCTTCTTCTTTACCTGAGTTTTATAAAGAGCGATTGCTGGCTCTCAATGATTATCGACTCACTAAAGAAGGAGTCGTTATCATTAAATCTCAAGAACACAGAAGCCAAGAATTAAATAAGCAGGCCGCCCTTGAACGCTTAGTTATGCTTATTCAGCAAGCGACTATAGTGCAAAAAACAAGGCGGGCAACCAAGCCAAGCCGTTCTTCTCAACAGAAACGCATGAATAAGAAAACACAAAAAGGTCAAACCAAGCAGTTACGAGGCAGAGTGAAAGGTCACGATTGATTAAATTACCTGTTATTGAAAATCAATCGTGACATTTCTGCCGTCATTAAACTCTAAATTTTCATATTGCCAGTTAAGTTTTTTAACGATTTTCTCAACAAGATTTAAACCCAACCCATAACCGTAATCTTCTGAGGTGGTATCGCCATCTAATGGGTTGTGGTTTGAGTTTTTAATGCTTACGCAGTAATGGTAAAGGCTAATGTCTACAGAGCCTTGTGTGGTGTATTGAAATGCATTACGAACTAAATTACTTAAAATAATGCGACAAGGTGTATGAGCTAAAAACACACTAAATTTAGGGATATTCAAGTGAAGGGTGACCTCTTTGCCTTGTAACAAGTATTCATTTTCCTTAATAATGCTGTGAAGTAGCTGCAACATATTGACTTCGCTTTTTACTAAAGATTGTTCGTCATCTCGGCCAAGCCATAGAAGGGTTTCGGTCATCTGTTGCATGTTAAAGGCAGCACGAGTAATACGCTCAACACTGGCTTGGGCTTTATTGTCCTTTAGTACCCGGCTTAATAGTTCAGAGTTGCTTTTTACCACCGCAATGGGGGTGCGTAATTCGTGACTGGCGTTTCGTAAAAACTCCTGCTCTTTATCCAGTACATTGGCGATACGCGTAAAGGTGGCTTGTTGTCGCTTGGCAATTCGATCTAACTCTTGAAAGCCAAAAGAGGGGGCTTGCTTGCCAATATCTTTTAACGTCAGGCTATCTGCCCAGTTGGCGAGGTCGGCCATGGGCTGAGTTAAACGCTTAATGATTAAATGCACTGCCCCCAATATGAGAATCAAAAAGCCCAAGGCTAAAGGCCAAGTGAGCCGGAACATAGAGAGCACTTGCTCTTGCGCTTGAGGGTTATGCATAAAATCAATATTGATCTCGCGGGTGAGATAAAATAACTGGCCGTCAAATAAGGGCTGGGCGACCACAAAAGCCACTGTGCTGGGGGCACTGATGGTGGCTCTTTGGGGAGCAAAGAGTTTTACATCGCGCATTTCTAGTTGGGTTAAAAATTCTAATTCAGGAAACTGTGTTTTAACCCAAGTAGGTACCTGCTGCCACCCCATGTAGCCATTAAAGTGAATAGAGTGAGGGATTTCAGGGTGTAGTTGATTTTTATAAGCTAGGGAAAAAGCCTGCATTTCTAAATTTAGGCTCATTAAATTTGATTCATCTAACCCCCTTACAAAATACCAGTTCATGATTAAGCTGTAGCCAATAATCACTAAAATGGCCACGATGCTTTGCCACTTTATGAGAAAAAATTTAAATGAATGTCGTTTTTTCATGATGCTAATTCAGCTTTGTTAAGGGGTCTTAATAATTAAAGGTGTTCACTATTGAAAGCAATGCCTTGCCCTACCACAGTGTGAATTAACTTTATTTCATTTTCTTTATCGACTTGTTGGCGCAATTTAAATAAATGCACCTTAAGTGCGTCGCTGTCAGGCATGTTGTCTCCCCAAAGTGCGTGGGACAATTGGCTTCTAGAAACAACGCTTGGCGAGTGACGCATCAAGGTTTCAAGTAAGATCCAGCCACTGGGGGAGAGTTGAATTTTACGTTGCTCTCGGTGTGCAAGTTTCTGACTAAAATCCACCTCTAAACCATGTAACGACAGCTTGTGGCCTTGGCCATTGTTGCGTTTACATAATACTTGTATGCGGGCCACCAGTTCTAACATTTCAAATGGTTTTACAAGATAGTCATCTGTGCCAGCGTTAAAGCCGGCCAACTTATCATCTAAAGTATCTCTGGCGGTTAACATTAATACCGGCGTCGTGACGCCTTGTTCTCTTAGTATTTTACAAAAGGTCAGGCCATCCATGCGGGGCATGCTCACATCTAAAATCACTACGTCGTAGTGGTTGTCTTTTATTAATTGTAAGCCAGCTACGCCATTGGCAGCGTGGTCACAGAACATGTTTTCTAGTTCAAGATAATCAATAATGGTGGCGGCTAAATCTTGGTTATCTTCAACCAGTAACAAGTTTAATTTCATTCTGTGCGCCTTTAGTGTGAATAAGTATGAAAATAGTAGGCTTAATGAAAGAATCAGGGCTTTCATTAAGCCTACTTTTATTTAGAGGCGCTCACTTTAAAAAAGGCGGCATACATGACCGGCACCGCCCCTAACGTTAAGATGGTGCCAATGCCCAATCCAAACGCCAAAACATTCGCCATGCCATAAAAAATAGATTGAGGGTCTAAAATTAAAGGCAATAACCCCATTATAGTGGTGATTGTGGTCATGGCTATGGGCCTTAATCGTGTTAAGCAGGCATTAATAATCGCTTGGTAGTCTTCCGTGCCACTTCTGCGTTCAATATCAATACGGTCTATGAGCACAATGGCATTGTTTATTATGATGCCGGCAAGGCTATAGATCCCCAGTGTGACCATGAAGCCAAATGGTGCATCCATTATGATTAACCCCAGAGCCGTACCAATCATAGACAAGGGGATGGTCAGAATAATTACCAGTGCTCGGCGATAAGAATTGAACTGAATGACCAGCAATACGATCACAATGCAAATGACCATGGGCATACTGGCGCCCATGGCTAGCTGAGCCTCGGCTGATTGGGCAATAACCCCATCGTATTCTATGTGATGATTAACAGGTAAGGCACTGGCAATGGCTTGCACTTTATCTTGCACAATGAGCTGTAAATCTTGGGCGCTCATTGAGGTGCTGGTGGCTAAAACACTGATGGTGCGAAACATATCTTCACGCACAATTTTCGAATACTGGCTTACGGGGCTCAGGTTGGCCACCTGCATAAGCGGCACAGACAAACCCGTGCTGTTGGAGTGCACGGTTACGGTTCGTAATCGGTCTAAATTAAAGCGCTCTTTTTCATTGGCTTGTAAGACAATGGGAATGATATTGTCATCTTCACGATATTGCGTGGCTTGGGCACCATCAAAAAAACCTTGCAATGCATTGGCAATATCATTTGATGTCACACCTGCACGGCGGGCTCGATATTGATCAACCTTAACCAATACTTTTACCGTGCGGTTCTCCCAGTCGGTGCGAATGTTTTTTGTGTTTGGAACGTCGTGCAGTACATCCATTATGGCTTGTGCACTTTCATAAATGACATCTTTGTCAGGCCCTTTTACTTGTATTTTTATCACGCTGGAATCAGAAGGACCGACAAACATGCGCTTAATTCGCCCTGATACATTAGGAAAATTTTCTATTACACCTTTATGTAGCTTCGCCACCATAAGGTCCATATCGACTTCATTTTTAACATTCACTATCACAAAGCCTTTATTGTCAGCAGGGTCCTCTGGGTTCAATGAGCTGACAAAGCGGGGGCCATTAAACCCGGCATAACCAGAAAAACTGTCTATTTCAGGAAAGCGTTTTTCATCTTTTAGCCAAATGAATATCTCTTTCATTTGCAGGTTGGTGGTGCGGGCTGATGAACCCTTAGGAAGGTCAATGTACATCATGACTTGTGCGCGATCTGAGTCTGGAAAAAATTGTTTCGCTACCTTCTCCAACCCTGCTATGGCTATTATAAATAATAAAACCAATGTGCCCATGAAAATCAATTTATGCCCGAGAACCCAATGCAAGAAGGATTCGTATTTTGCATAAAATCGAGCTGTGATACTGATTTTTTCTGAATCGAGAGGTATTGCTTTTTTATCCACTTTAATAAAAAAATAACACAATAGCGGCGTAATACACAGTGCCATAAACCAGCTGGTTAAAAGGGTGATCAGAATTACCAATGAGACGGAGCGGGTAAATTCACCGGCAACATGCTCAGCGAGCATAAGTGGTAAAAAGAATAATATGGTGGTGACAGAGGAACTTAATAGAGGCAGGGCCAGTTCTTTTCCTCCTTGGCACATGGCATCGTAGCGCTTAATCCCGAACTCCAAACGGCGTTTAAAATCCTCAGCTATGACAATGCCGTTATCCACCAACAAGCCAAGTGCAATGATCAAAGTAGACATGGCCAATTGCTCCAATGCCATGCCAGCGATTTTCATGATGCAAAGAGTGGCTAGCATAACAAACGGCACGATGGAGCCGACAATTAAACCCGTGCGCATGCCTAAGAAAAGAACCACAACGATTAAAACAATGATAAGTGTTTGAAATACATTTTCTGACGTTGCATTAATTCTTCGTGCCACCTGAACAGATTGATCGGTCGCAATGTCTATTTGGTAGCCTATGGGCAATGTTCTTTGTATGTCGGTCACTTTAAGCTTAATAAGTTTAACAAAATCCAGAACATTAACGTCTTCTAGCATGGCCACCGAAAATAGTAGTGCGGGTTCGCCATTAAAATAGGCTGGCTGATGGGGAGGATCAATGAAGTCTCGCCTTAAAGTGACAATATCTTTAAGGGCTAGAGTACTTTGAGTGCCGGGTATGGTGATGAGTGTATTAGCAATATCTTCAAGGGAATTGAAATTCCCAGTGGGCTCGATGACTAAATTTCTGGCGCCAGTGTCTATTTGCCCTCCAGGGCTAATAATGTTCTGAGTGTTTAACGCATTAATCAGCTGTGCTTGAGAAATGCCTAGCTGGGCCAGTTTCGCGCTGGGCGCTTCCATGTAAATGCGCTCATCCTGAGTGCCAATGATCTCAATTTTTTTGGCGCCTTTAACAGAATACAGTGTGTCACTTACGTGTTTTGCGATGGTGTTTAATTCACTTAAATTAAAACCTTTGCCTGTTAGTGCCAGTGTGATGACAGAGACATCGCCAAAGGAGTCATTGACAAAAGGGGTTTGGGTGCCCTGTGGTAAGTTTACGCTAGCCTGATTAACCTTATTGCGAAGGTCTTGCCAAATATTATCAAGATTAAAATAGCGATCATATATTTCCACGTGAATAGTGGATTGACCGGTTTCTGAGGTGGAAGTGATTTTTTTCACTTCTGCTACTTTGCGAATTTCTTTTTCTAATGTGCGGGTAATTAATTGCTCAACTCTTTCAGGCGACATTCCAGGATAAGAGGTACTGACAATGGCTTCGCGAATAGTCACCGTGGGGTCTTCTTGGGCGGGAAGAGTGAAATAGGCCACTACGCCATTTAACAATAGTAGGGCCAAAATCATAAAAACCGATTTACGGTATTCAAATGCTAACTTGGTTAAATTCATTTAGGCCTCCGTTAGTTAAAACGTTTAACGTGTTTGTCGAGTAAATTAACGTGCTGGCCATCTCGTAAAAATGGTACGCCAGCGATGGCAATGATTTCCCCATTTTTAATGCCGCTAGAGATGAGCACTTCATTATTAAGGATGTTCTCGACTTTTACGGTGCGTTTATATACGGATTGCTTGTTTGTATCATAAACAAATACATAGGCAGATTGATTAGTGCCAGCGCCAATGGCCCCCATGGGAAGACGGTAGATGTCACCGTGGTGGCCACTTATACCAACACCTTGGAAAGTAAAGTCAATTTCGGCAGTCATGCCAGCACGTAAATTGTCTAATTCTGATTCAATTAAAATGGTGACAGGGAAAGCATTGGCCGTTTGTGCGCGACTGCCAATTTCGGTAATGACGCCATGGCCTTTTTTATCAGGAAAAACAGGGAAGTTAATCGAAATGGCCATGCCTTTTGATAAGTCACGAATAAGGCTTTCAGGTACTAATACATTGACTTCTAAACCGTTAATACCTGCCACTTCAAAAACGGTTTGACCAGCGCCCACTTGCATAGAAGGCTCCATTAAACGCTTGGTTATTTTTGCGTCATAAGGCGCGTAAATAACGGTGTCTTGTAGATTTTTGTTGGATATATCCAGTTGAGATTTTGCTAAGTTCACTGAGCTGTTTGCCGATTCATAGGCCATTTGAACGCTGTCGTAGCCTGATTTTGAAATAAGGCCTTTTTCAGAAAGCTCAGAATAGCGCAAGTATTCATTATGGGCTTCGGCAAGAGCGGACTTAGCCTTGTTTAAATTGGCTTGTGATGATTGTTGGCTCATTTTGAAAAGACGCTTGTCAAGTGTGGCAAGCACCTCACCTTTTTTTACCTTGTCCCCTAATTTGGCTGAAATGTGTTTTATTTTACCTCCCACTTGAAAACTTAAATCGGTGGATTCAAGTGAGTGTATGGTGCCAGACAGGCGCCTGATTTGATCAAAGCTGCTGCTTTTAACCTCTATCCAATCAATGGGGCGAATGGTTTTGTCTTTTTCAATAGTGGTATCTTTACAGCCTGAAATCAGCAACACCAGAAATATGGCGGTTAATGTTGTGCGCATTGGCAACTCCCTAAAACTATTTGGCATTACGACAGAATAATCGGTGGCCAACAGTATGTGCCTTAGGGGGTTAACGTTTGGTTAAGGTGAAAGAGTGCTAAAGACGCAGGGCGTTGGGAGGTATTGAAAGAGCTGGGTAGGCGAAAGAGGGGATATGCTTAAAGCGACACATTAAAGGGATTGGCGTTATTCGGTATTGGATGTGTTAGATAACTTTTTAAATTTCACTAATACTTTTTGGGCCCGTAGCAATTTTTCTTTAATGCTAATGCTGTCAGGGCTGAGTTTTAAAGCCATTAGCCATAGGTCAACGGATTTTAAAATATTCCCTTGCCGATATAGTCTTGCAGCATTTTGGTCTAAGCTTTGCGCGTATTCCTGTCTGAGGTTTTGTGCTTGTTTCAGCGCTTTGTCTACTTGCGCTCCGTGAAAGGGTTCGTGAGATAGAATGTCGTGTACTTTCAATAATTGATCAAAATTTAAGGTGGAGACAGCGGTAGTTAATTGTCTGATTAAATCTTGCTGGCGATGAAGTATAGCTTTGTCATTAATGACGCTGAGGCCTGCATTGATGGCTTGTTTGATTTCGCCTTTACCCAGCTGACGATCAAATTCGATGGCTTTTTCATATGCTAATTGCGCATACTTGTAATCTTTTACACGCAAGGCTTGGGTGGATAATTGCAGCAGCTTTTCAGCTATTTGTTTTTTCTGTTCTTCAAGGTAATGGCTTTGGTTAAACCAATTGAAACGGTCATGATGAATTCGATTTGCCAACGCTTGTTGCCTAAATTGAGTGTCTAATAACTCAGCTTTAATTAAAGAAGACTGGGTGTTGAGTAGGCGCTCTTCATCTTTCTGAGCAAGGTTAATAGCATTTTCTAAGCCAGACAGGGAAACACCCTTAGGTTGGGTTTGTATTAAATGACGTAACACCCCCCTAGCTTGTCCCCATTCTTGCTGACTGATAAGTAAATGAATAGTTTGACTTTGTTGTTTTAGGTGTTGCTTGGCTAGAGACTCAACCATGGCTAGCTGTTGCTGATCAAGTGGTTGTTGAGCGTGAATTTGCTCCATGGCCTTCTGGTAATTGTGCTCTTTAATAAGTTCGGCTGTGTCTTTGTACCAAATTTTTAGAGGTGTGCTGGTGCAACCTGCCATACAAATTAAGCAAAAAAGTGTAAGTTGTTTAAAGCCTTTATACATATTCTTGCATGGCCTTTAGCTCACTTTCTTGCTGCATGAGTAAACGATTAAATTGCGGTGCTAAACCAATCACAGCATAGCCATTGATAGGGTGCTTTTTGCCTTTTACGAGAAAACTTTGGCAAGCTTCTGTGACTAATAGTGCCTCACAGGAGGAATGAAGATATATCTGTTCGCTGATGATGAGCTTATCAGGGTTGGCCAAATCACAAAGTCTTGCTGCCAAATTAACGGTATCACCAGTAATGGTAAACTGCATCCGTTCATGATCGCCAATAGCCCCTGCCAGCATTTCTCCACAATGAAGCCCAAGTCTAAATTGCAACGGCGGTAAGTTTTCTTTTGTGCGTTGTAAATTCAGCGATTCACTTAAACGAATAAATACTTGGGCTGCGCAAATGGCGTTGATTGGGTGCTTTGGGTCGTTCACATGCACCCCAAAGGTTAACATGGCACCGTCGCCAATATAGTTGTCTACGCTACCCCAGTAAATTTTACTCACTTGGTGGAGCAAGGAATAATATTGGTTGAGGATATGGGCGATTTGTTGAGGGCTTTGTGTTTCGCTGAGCTGTGTGAAGCCGACGATGTCCACAAAAAGAACCGACCCGGTGACAGATTTAAGAGGCTTTTTGGCTTCCTTTAAGTCCGACAATATATCTTTGGCAATGTCTTTTGAAAAATAGGTGTTGAACTTTCCTTCAATGGATTCTTTATCCCTTAATCCCTTTAACATATGTTTAAAACTTTTAATTAAATCGCCCACTTCGTTATTTTTTATAATAGGCAGATCGGGGTCAAGATCACCTTGTGCGACTAGCTGGGTGATTTCTTGTAATTGCTTTAAAGGCTGGGTGAGTTTTCTGGCAATAAATATACTGCTTAAGATGGCTAGAATACCAATGCCGAAAATAATAAGGGTTAAGGTATTTTGTGTTTTTGCCAAAGACTCGCGAATGATGTTGTGGTCTATTTTTAGCTGTATGAAGCCTGCTGTAATGTCATGAAACAAAATGTCGGCTTGGTATATTTTGCTAAAAGGGTTTTGAATCAGATGTTTTCCCATGGCTTGGGCTACGGCGTTTTTCTTTTCATCTAGTATGGCAATAGAATGAATATTTTCACTGCTGCGTACTAGGTTCTCCAGCATGGCCGATAAGGCTAAATGGTCATCGGCCATTAACATTTCCGCTGCGCTATTGGCTGCTTGCTGAGTAATGGTGTGAGCAAATGTGTCGGTTTGTTTTTGCACTAATTGCTGAAAATTCACTTGTAGGTAGCCCCATAAAACCCCTGAAGCAAGGCACAGCATAACGCTCATGGCCAATAACATTTGCCAAAAAAGTGGAAAGCGGACCTTGTTTAAGGAAAGCCTATTGATAACAGAAATTGAACTGGCCATGCTTCAAGAGTGGGTGTCCATTAATGGTTTGATACGGAATAGGGCATTGTCGAGACAACGCTATTAAACACTGAATTGATCTGGGCATCTATGAAGTATTGCTCAATTAGGCCCAATCGTCTCCGTAGTTGTGCAGCAGTTCTTCACCTTGTTGTATGTCCTTAAGAGCCACCACGGTAAAGTCATCATAATAAGCCACGTTGGCTTGTTTACTGTGGTTAATAAACTTGAGGTCATTTTCAACCTGAAATTTGTCCTGTCCGTCATTCATCCATAAAACATGAAGTCCATCATGGGAGACAGGCTTACCTTGTAAAGTGCCGATTACGGTATCTTGTTGGATGTCTTGGGCGGCAAATAGACCTTTACCATGCAATGGGCTGTCTTTTACAAGCGTGAGAGTTGTGATTGATTGAGTCATGGGTTATTCCTGAGGCTGTTCTTGAATGCCTAACAATGCATTCATTCCCAGCTGTACAAATTTCATCATATCCTGAATGGGTGGGTTTGGCGCAAAATAAGCAAGGGTAACAGGATGGGCCTGTCCAAACAAAATTCTTGCTAAATCACGGGCGCTCAATTGAGAAATCATTTGGCCTTTATCTAAACCAGACTGGATAGTTGGCTCTATGATATCTAGCACTTTATCTTGAAACGCAATGTACTTAGGCCAGCTGTCGTCTCTAACAGATGCGCTCCACTCTAACCAAATAGTCACTAAATCTGGGTGTTGCTGCGCCATTTTTAAAAAGCTAAAAGCGTGTTTTTGCAATGTACTAACAGGGTTTTTAAGCGCGCAATCTTGTTGATGGTACTCTTTGGCAAAATCCAGAAAAAAGCTTTCTACTGTTTGTAAAACAGCATCCACTAAATCTTCGCGAGTATTAAAATAATTAAAGACAGTGGGCACCGACACGCCACTGGCTTCGGCCACATCAGCATGGGCGGCACGGCCAATGCCTCGCTTGGCAAAGACGTTTACAGCAGCCTCCAGCAGCTGCTGCCTACGTTGTTCAGGGTTTAAACGGGTACGTGAAGTCATGAATGGGTTAAGATCCTAACTTTTCATCGCCTTGGCGGTAGGCCCCAGGGGTCATGCCTGTCCATTTTTTAAATGCTCGGTGGAAAGTACTGGGTTCAGAAAATCCTAGCTTTTCAGCAACGCCTTGAATGCTTAAGTCGCCTTGTTCCAGATAATACAAGGCGGTATCACGGCGCATCTGATCTTTTAATTCCTGGTAGGTTAACCCTTCCTCTTTTAAGCGGCGACGTAGGGTTTGCGGGCTTGTGTAAAGGGCGTTGGCAACCGTATCAAAGTTGGGCATATCAAGTGATAAATCATCACCAATGATGGCTCTGATTTGGGCCACTAAACTGTTTCCTTCATCGGGTTTGGCCAGCAAGTCGGCAGGGCTGTGCTTTAAGAAATTGCGTAACGTGGTTTCATTTTGAACAATTTTTTCTGATAAAAATTTAACCGGAAAACGAAGGCCTGTGTAGCTGCCATCAAAATGGAAGTCGCAGCTAAAAAGACGTTTATATTCGGTGTGTGATTCTGGCTCTGGGTAACGGAAACTGGCCTCTACTAAATTTATTCGACGCCCAATTAGCCAACTGCCAAAGCGGTGCCATATCACCAGGATGCTTTCGATTAAGAATCGGTCTGGGTCATTGAGGTGCTCTTCATCGACGATAATGGTGGCAAATTGATCATCTACCACTAATTTTATCTCTGCTAAATCTAAGAAAAGTGCATAAAAACGAAAGGCCCGTCGAAAAGCTTTTTCTAGGTTAGGACAATGAATAACCGAATGACACATCATGGCAAATGAACCGAGTGGGCTAGGTTGTTTACCAAGCCCTGCATATTCGTCTTGCATTTCATGCCAGATATTTTGCACTAGTTGGGTGTATTGACGAGCAGTGACCCGCGACATGGGCTCATGCAGTACTTCTTCTAATATGCCAGAGCGAGCGAGCAGCCCTTTTAAATCCATTCCTTTCTCTTTAGGCCCGCGCAAGGCAGCCATTACATAATGGTAAGGAATTGAAAACTCTAATATATCCATGGGTATATTTAACCTATTAGCCTGACCGAATTAATGTGGCTTATAACCTGAAAGCATACACAAATGGAGACTTTTCTGCAGCAGCTATTGGCCGCTGGGTTTAGCTGGGTATAAATTAATCTGTTTTGTAGTGTACTGGTAATCACCTAAATAGAGATTTACCTAGGTTGTGGAATATTGATAATGCTTTTTATACCGTTATCTAAATGGGCGGGTATAGTTCTCAAAAATTGTATGCAAGAGGGTCGTGGGCCTCTTGATTGATAATCTCAGTTATAAAGAGTCATTGTGTAATTGATTAAGCTGGGTGCTAGTGACAACCTAGTTTTTTGCTTTAGGTTTGAAATTTAATGCCCGTTCGTCAACTTTATCAGCATCAACGAGTTCAAGGGGTCAAAGTCGGTCGCTTTAACCACGGGATTAACACGCAATTTATTGTTTATCGAATGGGCAGTACGGTTATTGATGCTGGACCGAGTAATCAATGGCGACACGTGGCGAAGTTTTTAAAAAAAGAGCCAGTTAAACAATTGCTGCTCACTCATCATCATGAAGATCACAGTGGTAATGCGCAGCGGATTGCAAAACTGTTTTCAATAACGCCTAAGGCGCCTAAGCTAGCACAAGCCAAGTTAGCAACAGGATACCCCACACCATTATTGCAAAAAATAGTGTGGGGAAGCCCGCGCCCTGTTCACACTCGCAACTTAGCCGACACTGAATTTTTGGAAGACGCCACAAAGGTTATTCCAGTACATACCCCAGGGCATGCTAAAGATTTAACCTGTTTCCATGTGCCTAGCGAGGGTTATTTTTTTAGTGGTGATTTGTATATCGCCAAAACCATTAAAATGTTGCGTAAAGATGAGGACTTAATCGAGCTAATAAACAGCTTGAGAAAAGTTCAACAATTAGACTTTACAACGTTGTTTTGCCCCCATGGGGGCATCATTCAAGACGGCAAGCAAGCCTTACAGCTGAAACTTAATAATATTTTACAGTTGTGCAGTGAAGTGAAAGAGCTGGCAGAAAAAGGCTGGCCTATTGATCAAATTGCTCAATATTTATTAGGGCCAGAAGACGCTACGGCAAAACTCACTAATGGTAATTTCTCGAAAACAAACCTGATTAAGCAGTGTGCCTTAATGAACCTTTAAAAATTACTTAAATCATCACCAGTGAAATAGGTCGATATCTCACTGGTTTTAAAATAGGTTTTAAATGGCTTGTGGCTTTAAAAACTTTAAAGTCATGCGATCACTTTCACCAATGGCTTTATATTTTTTAATGTTGCTTTCACCTTTTATTCTAAGGGTGGGCGGTAACGTCCATACCCCGTTGGGATGAGACTTTGTATCCAGTTTGTTTGCATTAATTTCTGATGATTCTAATAAAACAAAGCCTGCTTGTTTGGCTAGCTTGATCACATACCAACTGCTTACGTAGCCGGAATCGACCATTTGTTGAAGGTTAAAGCTATCTGGAGCTCGATGTTCAACCACACCTAATATGCCACCTGGCTTGAGGGCTTTGAAAAAGGCATCAAACGCCACTTGTTCACTGTCATTGCGCATCCAATTATGAACATTTCGGAAGGTAAGCACTCTGTCAGCAGAAGATGGATCGGCAATATTAAGGCTTTTAGGCGGTTCAAAGTCCTTTAAAGTTAAATTTTTATAATGGTCTTTTTGCAGGCTAATTTTATCTTCAAATTGCTGCCTTGAGCGGCGAAAGAAATTAACGTTCGAATCTTTTGGAAAGTGCGCAGCGATCAATTGACCTTTGCCGTTCATTTTTTCGGCAAGCACCTCAGTGTACCAGCCACCTCCAGGCCAAATTTCCACCACAGTTTGTTCAGGCTGAATATCAAAAAAGGTTAGGGTTTGAGCGGGATGTCGGTACTGATCTCTTTGCATATTATTGGCTGATCTGTGTTCATTGGCCATGGCAAAGAGTGAGGTGAATACTAAAATAAAAGCTAAAGTTGTTTTGCCCATCATGCATTCCAAATTTCAAATTAGCATCCAGTATAGAGTAAATGCACAAAGGGCACATTGGGCATTTTTGTCTAGTTTAATGTGAGTGGATTTGAGGTTGTTTATAGGTCAGATTCTGCTTTATGAACTTCTTTATTGTTCCCAGTTATATGCTGTTGACCTAGTGTTTGTGTTTGCCTTTGGCCCTGGCAATGGTGCACCTTTTGGCATAACTGGATGCGGGCAGATAAATGGTGGCCTATTTAAAGGTATGGAGGTGCGTTAGGTGAAAAATGAGGCTGGAATGTGACTTTTCGACATGCTCTGACGAAGTGTATTTCTAAGCTGGTGATGGACGGGGAGATAAATTCAGTATGCCTGACGCGCCCAGACTGGATTGAGTTAAGACTTTAAGAATATTATCCGCCGTTGTCAGTCAATAAATACAGTGTGGTCAGAAAAAAATCTTGGCGCACAGGGGCTGGCACAGGGTTTTATAGGAATTTTTTTGCAGTTTAATCCTATAGACTTGTGAGCCCTACGCATTTTCTGGTACTTTCTATCCAAAAATAATAAACATTCTCCTTTTTATAGGTTGTCTTAATGAGAGATGGCAGCATTTTATTGCGTCTAGTTCATGAAGCCATGTTGCAAATGGATATTGATGCCAACAGCATTTATAGACGTTGTGGCGTGACCCTTTCTTTAACTGAAAACAAGCAGGCACGCCTTCAGCACGAAGCCAACCGAGCTTTCTGGCAAGCTGCTGAAGAGGTTACGCAAGATCCATACATAGGCTTACATGTGGCAGAGTACATTCCTTTGTATAAGGGACATGTGCTTGAGTACTTGTTTTTAAGCAGTCCCTCGTTTGGTGAGGGCTTAAAGCGCGCATTGAGCTATCAGCGTTTAATTACCGATGTGGCTCAATCGTATTTGCAGGTTAACGATAACGAAGCCTGTTTAGTGCTGGACACTAAAATGGGTAAAGACTTAAGCAAACACTTTAATGAATGCAGCATAGTGGGCATGATTAAGTTTTTTAAAAGCTTAACCGATGATCAGTTTACCCCAATCTATGTGGATTTTTTATACGAAGAACCCGCTGACTTAACAGATTATAGCCGTATCTTTAACTGCGAATTACGTTTTAATCAGCCACGAAATGCCATTAGTTTTGATTCCGATGTGTTAAATGTTAAATCCCCCCATGCAGAGCCTGAGCTATTGAGGCTGCATGAAAAAGTAGCAGAACAGCACTTGGCCAAGCTAGAACAAGAAGACATGGTGTATGAAGTGAAGCGGGTGGTGGGGGAGTTACTGGAGAATCAAGACGTTAGCCTTGATTTGGTTGCAGGGAAATTAAATCTTACCCCAAGAGCGTTGCGTTCTACTTTAACCTTAGCCGACACCAGCTTTAATCAAATACTAAGCGAGTATCGATGTTTGTTGGCCAAAAGGCTTTTGGTGCGCACACAGGAATCGGTTGAGGAAATCGTTTACTTAACGGGTTTCTCAGAACCCAGTACATTTTATCGTGCTTTTAAACGGTGGACCGATATGACGCCCATCGAATACCGTAAACTTAAAAAAGGCAGCCGCGACTAACCTTATCTTCCTCATTATTTGAGCCATCCGCCACTTTGGTGAATGGCTTATATCAGTTGATCCTTCCCTACGCTGTATTTTTTAATTTCTCTTATATGGCTTTTATTTAATATTAAATTGTCATTTCAGCCAATGCATCCATGGGGTGCTTATTTATGCTGCCAGCGGTATTTGGCCAAGACCTCGATTGGGCCTGTATTTCTATTTAATGTGTAAAACCGATGACACCCAAGACAGCAGGGTGAGTTGCATTTAAAGCCATGAGAGCCATAGATTATGCTAGCTTATAAAGCGCCGTTAACCGATATGAAATTTTTAATTAACGATGTATTTGATTTTCAAAGTCATTATCAATCGTTACGAGGGGGAGAGGAGGCGTCTTCTGAAATGGTCGATGCCATTCTAGAGCATTGTGCCAAATTTTGTGAAAGTGAACTATCGCCTTTAAATCAATCAGGTGACGAACAAGGCTGTCACTTTGAAAATAGACAAGTCACCACACCAGATGGTTGGAAGGGCGCTTACGATCAGTATATTGAAGGGGGTTGGCAAGGACTGTCTTTTCCAACTGAGTTTGGTGGGCAAGGTTTACCCTTATCGTTAGGGGTTTTTAAATCAGAAATGATTGGAACGGCCAATTGGAGTTGGGGCATGTATCCCGGCTTATCTCAAGGGGCTATGAATACCATTTTAATGCACGGTAATGACAAGCAAAAAGATTGCTTTATGCAGCCTATGGTGGAGGGTCGTTGGGCAGGCACCATGTGTTTAACTGAGCCGCAATGCGGTACAGATTTAGGTCAGGTAAAAACTCGCGCAGAACTAAACAGTGATGGCAGTTATAAAATAACCGGCACCAAAATATTTATCTCATCTGGTGAGCACGATATGACTGAGAATATTATTCATATTGTGCTCGCACGATTGCCCGGGGCTCCAGCGGGCACCAATGGCATTTCATTATTCATTGTCCCCAAAGTGAATATTAATGACAGTGGGGAATTATTAGAAAGAAACACGGTTTATTGTGACTCCATAGAAAAGAAAATGGGCATCCATGGTTCTTCAACCTGTGTTATGAACTTTGAAGAGGCCAAAGGTTTTTTAATTGGTGAACAAAATAAAGGCTTGCATTGTATGTTTACCTTTATGAATACGGCCCGAATAGGTACTTCTATTCAAGGCATTGGTTCTTGTGAGTTGGCTTATCAAGGCAGTGTGCCTTACGCAAAAGACCGTTTGTCTATGCGTTCGTTAACAGGCACTAAGCAACCTGATAGTGTGGCTGATTCGCTTATTGTTCACCCTGATGTACGACGCATGTTGTTAACCCAAAAGGCGTTTGCTGAAGGAGGCCGAGCCATGTTGTACTTTGCTTGCCAAATAGCCGATAAAATGATGGATTGCCATGCCAAAGGAGACACGCAGGCTTATGATGAATACGATGACGAATTGGGTTTTTTAACGCCCATTTTAAAAGCTTTTTTAACGGAAGCAGGCAGTGAATCGGCTAATTTAGGCATGCAAGTTTATGGCGGTCATGGTTTTATTAAAGAATGGGGTATGGAGCAGATTGTAAGAGATGCACGCATTTCAACGCTATACGAAGGCACCACTGGCGTGCAGGCACTTGATTTATTAGGACGCAAAGTATTACTGGGAAAATTAAAAACCTTTAAGGCCTTTGTGGCTCAAATTAAGCAGTTTATTAAAGAGCATAAAAACAAAAAGGAAATGAAGCCGTTTATAAAAGTGCTTAAAAAACAAGTGCGCCAGTGGCAATGGAACACCATAAAAATAGCGTATAAAGCCAACAAAAATCGTGACATGGTGGGTTCGGCTTCGGTTGATTATTTAATGTACAGTGGTTATATCGTCATGGCCTATTTTTGGGCGAAGATGGCGGATGCTGCGCATACCAAAATAAAAGCTGAGAAAGGCCTAACCCCTTTTTATGCATCTAAAATTCAAACAGCTGAATTTTATTATGAGCGCATTTTGCCACGTACATTGTCCTTACAGGCCACCATGCAAAAAAGCCCTGAATCACTTATGCAAATGCCAGAAGAAGGCTTTACCAATAGTTAACTTCAGTGTTACTGATCTTTACAGCCATTTTCTATTAGAATAAATGGCTGTAAAAGCTCATAGGCTAGCAACAAAATTGATGAATAAAAATATCTGTGTTTAAGCGAACTATACTTAAGGGCACCTCTACTAATAGAGGTGCCCTTAAAGTACTTGGCTGAATTACCCAGGTATTGGAGGTTCTTATGAGCACTATTAATCGTGTAGAGGAATATCTAACTGATCAAAGCATTCAGTATGACGTGGTTCATCATGCTCAAAGTGATAGCTCGTTGAATTCGGCTCGGCTTGCAAAAATATCCCCCATGAAATTAGCCAAAGCAGTGGTGCTTGAAGATCATGAAGGGCGCCGAATGATGGCACTGCTGCCTAGCACACATAAAATAAGCTTCCATAAATTAACCGATGAGCTTAATCGGGATTTTCACCTTTTAACTGAAAAACAACTTACTCCGTTGTTCGATGATTGCGCGCTGGGCGCGATCCCTGCGGTGAGTCACGCATATCAAATGGACACCATTTATGATGACTTATTAATTGAGCAAAGAGATGTATTCTTAGAAGCAGGGGATCACTTTTCTCTTATTCATTTAAAGCATCAAGAATTTAGAAAATTGGTTAAAGATTGTCGCCATGGACGATTTAGCGGGGAAGTATTTCATTGATGTGCTAAAGGGCCATCATCAATTCTTACAAGCCTATGGCAAGTGGGTGCGCTAAATTGCCTTATTAACAAATGAATCAATAAGGTTTGCTTAATGCGTTTTTCAGAAGACTCGATGGATACTCTAACTTGTATAGATGGCTTGCAGCTGGATATCCATACGTGGCAGCCTATTGCTCCTAAAGGTGTCATCTTGGCAATACATGGTGGTCTTGCCCACGGGGGGGACTTTGTTACGCCCGCGTTATATTTTAAAGAACAAGGATACGCCACCGTCAGTTATGATTTGCGTGGTCATAATAAACAAAAAAAAGTGTATATAGAAAAATTTGAGCACTTATTAGAAGACACTTTATTATTTTTACAGTGGGTTAAAAAAGCGTACCCTGGGTTACCTATTTTTATTATGGGGCATTCAGTAGGAGGCTTGTTGGCAACCTATTTAGGTTTGGGTATGTTTAAAAACGATGAAGATATTTTAGGGTATATTATTTCCTCGCCATTCTACGTGAACGCCACGCCTATTCCGAAAGTCATGCAAAATTTATCCAGTGTTTTGTCTAAAATAGCACCAAAAATGTCGGTGCCATTAGACGATGTGATGGACTACTTAACCCATGATGAAACCATCACCATGCGTCATCGCCAAGATGAAAAAGATTTTACTCGGGCTCAGCAGTGTTCGGTTCGCTTTGCTAAAGAGCTTCAGATTGCCCAGTCAGGTTTGCCAAGCAAGATGAAAAACTGGAATGCACCCTTGTTTGCGGTGGTGGCAGGGGATGACAAATTGGCCGACACACAAGGCACAAGGGCCCTGCTAGATGAGGTTGATCAAAACCTTTTAACCTATCAGTATCACGAAAAAAACTATCATGAAAATTTTAATGAGCTGAACCGTGAAGACATCTTTCGTGATATACAAAATTGGATGAACACGTTAGAAAAGCAAGCCAAGGGTGTTGATCGAGCTATTTAATAACAGGCTTGAAATACCCATTTAAACAAAGATGCCTCACTTGGCTTTCAAGCCTGTGAGGCATCTTTGCTTATGCTGCACTAGATTTCTTTCTCTTTGGGTTACTTTTAGCACTGCTTTTTTTACGAAAACTCTTCTTTTTAAATGGGTTATGATCACTTTTAATGCCTTGCAGGGCAGTGGGGATGTGTTCTTTTGCCTGTGTTAATAGCTTAAATAAATGCCCGTTTAATGGATTCATAAACCCTTGATAATTTAACTTCTTATCACTAATGGCATCTAACTGCTGCTCCCATTGCGCGGTCATGTCAGGGGTGATGGCCGATTCCGGTAGGCTGCTAATCAGCCCAACCCCCACAGGTGTTGCGTGGATTTGTTTGCCTGATCGGCTTAAAAATTTTCGGGTGAAAAGTAACTCTATAATGCTTGCACGGGTGGCTTCTGTTCCTAAGCCATCGGTTTCTTTGAGTGTCTTTTTTATGTCTTTATTTTGTACAAAGCGGGATATGCCGGTCATGGCGGCTAATAGTGTGGCGTCAGTGAAGTGCTCAGGTGCTTGTGTTTGTTTGTCTGAAATAACCGCTTCTTGGCAAAGCCATGTTTCACCTACGCTAATGGAAGGCAATGTTATAGGGGCTGAGCTTTTATCTTCTTTGAAAAATATTTTCCAACCCACATTGTTAGGTATTTTAGTTTGGGTTTTAAATAGTCCGCCCGCAATATTGGCTTCTAGGCTTGTTTCACAAAACTCATAAGCCGGATAAAACTGTAAAATGTATTGCTTGGCAATGTGGCTGTAAATTTGCAGTTCTGCTTTGGTTAATTGCGCTGTGGCCATGGTCTTTTGAGTGGGAATTATAGCATGGTGAGCCCCCACTTTTTTATCGCTCCATGCTTTGCTTTTAAGCGTTACTTGAGCGTGATCAACAGGATTGCTAAGGTCCTGACAGTTTTGTTTTATGGCCCCTAGCACTTTTTGAGATTCGTTAAAGTGCTGTTCTGGCAAATATCGACAGTCAGACCTTGGGTAGGTTATTAATTTGTGACGTTCATAAAGGGATTGGCAGGTGTCTAACACCAGTTTGGCGTTCATGCCAAATTTTTTTGCCGCTTCAATTTGTAAGGTAGATAAATTAAAAGGCAAAGGTGCATTTTGCTTTTTATCTTTCTTGTTTACCTGGGTTATTTGAGCGGCCTGCCCGGTGACTCTGGCACAAACATTTTCGGCCAGTGGGCGGTGTAATAATCGGCCTTCTTCATCTTGATAAGCCTCACATGCGGCACTGGGTTGCCATTTAAGGCTAATGTATGGGGCAGGTTGGGTGGCGTCTTTAATGATGTGGGCATGCACTTCATAAAAGTCACGGCTTTTGAAATTTTCTATTTCTTGTTGACGTTTAACCACCAGTCCGAGTAAAGGCGTTTGCACTCGGCCCACCGATAAAACCCCTTTATAGCCAGCCTTTCCCCCTTGAATGGTATAGGCGCGTGTCATGTTCATACCGTATAGCCAGTCAGCTCTAGAGCGGCATAGGGCAGAAACACACAAGGGAATGAATTCCTTATTACTGCGTAATTGTTGAAGGGCTTTTGTGACAGCAGGGGTGTTTAAATCACTAATTAATAATCGCTCAACCGTGTCTTTTTTAGGGCCTTTAACCCCTAAATAGCCGATCACTTCATCTACTAGTAATTGCCCTTCGCGATCAGGATCGCCAGCATGAACTAGGGTGGTGGCTTGTTTAACGAGCTTTCGCAAAACACTGAGCTGTTGGCGGGTCTTACTTTTGGGGGTTAATTGCCATTGTTCGGGCACGATGGGCAGGTGTTCGAGTTTCCAGGACTTAAACGCACTGTCATAAGCATCGGGTTCGGCTTGTTCTAAAAGATGACCAATGCACCAACTGACCACATCACCGTTACCCACCTCAATGAATCCTGGTTGCTTATTGTGGGGTTTAGGCAGTGCCGCGGCGATGGCACGGCCTAAACTGGGCTTTTCGGCAATATAAAGCTTCATTATTACAAACCCTTCAAAACCTACTTATTTGGTTATTGGTCTAGTGGATGACTTTTGCAGAGCTGTGATCCAGAAGATGGGCAGGCCTACATATATTTACTGTATATTTAAACAGGTGTTAATTCAAGTCAGCCTAGCGTTTATAAGGGGAATTTCAAGCTGCCAAGTAAATGAACTGTGTTAATATGCTTGACCAAATTTTTAAGACTTATGTTCATGCCAGTTACCCATTTTATAACCCACCAAGTACACAAAGATGCCGATAAGCCAGCTGCAACATTGAGCTTTTGTGAGAATGAAGCCTTAGTTGAAGACTATGGCCAACGGGTAATGGGGCAACTTAAAGGTATCTTCATACAAAGATCAGGCAAGCGCTATGGGCGTTTCAGTCCCGAAGTGACGCAATTTAAAGCACTAACCCTTGATTGGTTAAGAGATAAGCAAAACTTTTTATCCTGGTCTAAGAAAATTTGTCATATGTTTGCCGATAAAATGGACAGCACTACCTTAGAGACCCAAGGGTATTTAGCCTTTATATTTGAAGAGCTGGTGGATGGCGACAGGCTGTATGTGTTTCATTTGCGTGAAAAAAGTAACGTGGCATTAAACAGTGAAATGGAGCTAACCGAGACGCGATTTATTGATTTCTCTAACACGGGCTTTGCCCTAAGTGTAGATACCACCGCCTTATTAGGAAATGCTCAAGGAGAGTACCTTACCTTTAGTTTTGGCCGTGGCGATAAAGCGGTGCAAAAATTATTTTGTGAAGTCACAGGCTTCAGTGACACATTGGATACAGAGCAAGAAACTCAAGAGTTTTTGCAAATCGTGGAAGAATACACCGCCACAATGCCCACCGAGCAAGCTAATGAAACCCGTGCCAGTATCGTCGATTATTGTGTTGAGCAAGATAAGCACGGTGAGGCGGTTGAATTTAAAATATTGTCTAGCCAATTAAATGATCAAGCACCTGAAAAGTTTGAAGAGTTCATTGTTCAAAAACGTCAGGAGAATCGCATTAACACAGCCATTAGCGAAGCCGATCAAGAAGGTGAGCAAACCGAAAAGGCTGCTAAAACTGAATTCATACCTGATCGAAAAAGTTTAAAAAATTACATTCGTTACAGTGGCAAGAATAAAGATCTCACGTTAAGCTTTGCTGCCACGGCTTTAGGGGGCGATATCAGCTTTGACGCAAGCGCCAGTGCATTAACCATTACTAATTTGCCTTCGCGTTTATTGAAACAGTTAAAAGCTCAGGCCAGCGCCGACTAATTTTCAAGCACCTCAACGACACGCTAGCGGTGCAGTCAAGCAATACATAATTACATAGCCAATGTTAAGGATAACAATAATGACGAAAAGGATTTTATCTTGGGGCTTTTTGCTTCTTTTTATGTCTGGCGATCAACTAATGGCGGCTGTGCCCAAAAGTTACGATGACAAAAAGCAAGCCTACCAACACGCCATAGACAGTAATGATGTTGATGTACTAAACGAATTTATTGAAGAATATAAGCAAACAGGTTGGGATAAAAGTGCGCTTTGGCATCGCGATAAGCTTCTAGTGGAAGATGCTAAAAAAAATGGCAGCGTAGGGGCTATTAATACCTTTCTAGACACCCATCCTGATAGTGCTTGGTACAATCATGCGGTTCACTTTCGCGATAAATCAGCCTATCGGCAGGCCAAGCTCATTAATACTCTTCAAGTGTATGATGACTTTTTACTTAAATACCCAAATAGTCAATGGCATGAAAAAGTTGAGAAGCGTAGAGCGCGATTATTGAATTCAACTAACAATACGTCGAAAAAAATCCCCTATCAAAAAAATAGTGCAAAAAAGTCCCATTATGCTGAAGGCGATCCAGAGCGCCTTTCTGTCATTGAATTGGATAAACCCGAATCGGCTGAAGTCAGACGAAACCAAGCGGCGCTGGCTATTTATGATGATATCCGGCAACAACAAAATAAAGAAAAACAAGCCAAGCAAAAGAAAAAAGAGAAGCGCCTCGCTTTAAAGCGTTACTGTCATAAGGTTAAAGATCAACTAAGACGAATGGATGAAGGACGGCGCTGGTATCGTTTAAACGATGAAGGGGAGCGCACTTTTTTAAGTGATACGCAAATTGATGAAGCACGGCAGAAATTAATTGATAAAAATGATAAAAAGTGTGAATTAAAAGCCGGTTAAATTTTCGGTGCTGTAATTGCTTTAAATGCAGCCTTTTAAAAGACTACATTTAATTACCTTAAAAAGCTTAGTAGCGGTAACCCAAGTTTAAACGGTACACCATAGGGTCCAAATCATAATCAACCGTTAAGTCAGGCTGACCTTCGCCAGTTAGAGTTGCGGTACTGCCAATTTGTGCGTACATGGCAGATGCATTAATAAATATGTTTTGATCCACTTTGTAATCAATGCCCACTTGCGCGGTTAGCCCAGTTGAATTATCTAGCGCTAAAGAATCATAACCTAACCCTTCTGCACCAGTATCGGTCTCCTCATCAAAAAACACCGTGAAGTTCAAGCCTATACCGGCGTATGGCTGAATAGTGTTGGTGCTGTCTAAAAAATAATATTGGGCAGTGACAGTGGGTGGCAGCTGCTTGGTTTCCCCAATGCTGACGCCATTTAGTGTACCGCCTTTGGCTTTAATGTCATGGGTAAAAGGTGAGGCTGCTAATACTTCAATGCCCCAGTTTTTGTCAATCATGTAGGTACTAGATAAACCCAATTGGGTATTGTCATTGGCGCTGACAGATTCATTTGGCAGCAAATTGGTCCCATCACTTTTTGATTCCGGGTTAACAGAGGCGCTGCCCACGCGCATTAAAATATCACCGGCTTCATAAGCTTGAGAAACGCCTGAAGCTGCCAATAAAGATGCGCCTAAAACTATAGCTGGAGTGTTTAATTGTTTTAACATGTGTCTTTCCTTAAATTCGAGGCCATAGTAATTAAACGCATTTTTTGTAAGGTGATTTAAATCAACTAATTGTAGGTAAAAAACGTTAATCCTTAATTGTTTTATTAGCTTAATTAAAGCTGATTTAGGACAGTATTTTTAGCTGAGATTTGAGGTAGGAAGGAAAGTTGCTTGAAAGGTTTTAAGCAATATTAAAAAGAGCAGGGTGTGGTTTCCTGCTCGTGGTATTGAGTTAGCGAATGGCCAGCATTAATGTTTGCTTGGCTAATTCATCTATACTTAAATTGCCATCTGGGCGAAACCAGGTGGCCGACCAGCTAATGGCGCCAGCTAATAAACGTCTTAAAATAAATTCGTCATGTTGAATGGTGCCGTTTTGAATGCCTTCGCGTATAACCCTAAACCAAAGCGCTTCGTAATCATCGCGTAGTTTTAAAATGTACTTTTGGTTCTCTTCATTTAAGCTGCGCCACTCTGATACCAATACGCTCATGGCTTCGCCTGTATCCAAATGCACGCTGTCCAGCTCGCAACGAATTAACGCCAAAAGTTGGTGCTTAGGGTCCGGCTGCTGAATTAGGGCTTTGTTCATTCTGCCAATATTCACCACGATTGTTTCTTCCATTACCCCCAATAAAATATCTTCTTTGCTCTTAAAGTGATGAAACAAACTGCCTGACTGAATGCCCACGGCTTTAGCCAGTTCTCGTACAGTGGTGCGCTCATAACCTTTATTCTTAAATAAATGAGCAGCCTCGTACATCAAACGGCCTTTCGCGCTTTGCGGGTCAGTGATCTTTCCCTGTTTAACTAACTCACTGATCACAGCGTCTGCCATGGTTTGTGTCATATGTGTGCCTTTGCCCTGAACTATTTTGCCATTATTTCTGAAACATTTGCTATTGTAAACCAAGCGCTTGCTTGGTAGTGTGTTTGTTATCAATAAAAAAGTAGCTTTGCCGGTGTTTTGAGCAAAGAGATGCGTATAAAAATGGTTATTAAGAGGTTTTCATGAGCTATAACAGCGTGTTCAAACAGGACTTATTTGCGGGTCAAACCATGATAGTGACTGGTGGTGGCAGTGGTATTGGCCGTTGTTGCGCGCATGAATTAAGCCACCTTGGGGCACATGTGGTGCTTATCGGTCGAAGCCAAGACAAATTAGAAACCGTACAGGCTGAAATAATAGAAGATGGCGGCCGTGCCGATTTCTTTACCTGTGATATTCGAGAAGAAGAATCAGTTAAAAATACTGTAGCCGCCATTGTTAAAAAACACGGCGTGGTACACGGCTTATTAAATAACGCAGGGGGCCAGTATCCCGCGCCTCTGTCGGCCATTAACCAAAAAGGCTTTGAGACCGTGGTGCGCACCAATCTTGTTGGAGGCTTTTTGTTTGCTCGAGAGGTGTACACCCAATGCATGATTAAAAGCGGTGGCAGCATCGTGAATATCATTGCCGATATGTGGGGCGGCATGCCGGGCATGGGTCATTCAGGTGCGGCACGAGCGGGCATGGAGAACTTCACCAAAACCGCGTCATTTGAATGGGGACAATCGGGTGTGCGCGTAAACGCCATTGCGCCGGGGTGGATTATTTCAAGCGGCATGGACACCTACGATGGTGCCGCAAAAGCCATGCTGCCCATGTTAAAAGAAGCGGTGCCTCTTAAGCGTATGGGTACCGAATCGGAAGTCAGTGGCGCGGTGAGCTTCTTACTAAGCGAAGCAGCTGCTTTTGTAAGTGGGGCCACGTTACGCATTGATGGTGCTGCTTCACAAGGCAATCGCATGTGGCCATTGCCTAAAGCGAAAAACAACGAAGCTTATAATGGTTTTCACCGTGCGGTGACACCTGAAATATTTAAAGAGAAAGAAAAAGACGAGCAGGGAGCTTAATTATTATGCCTACTTTAGATTCTCAAATAGATACTCATGGCGATACCTTTCAAGCCAACACGGAGTTTATGCAAGCGGCCATAAATGAATTTCGTGAAATTGAAGACAAGGTGGTTGCTAAAGAATTAGCCGCCAAAGAAAAATTTGTTAAACGCAAAAAGCTGCTGCCTCGTGAGCGTTTAAATCGCTTACTTGATGCCGGTACCCCTTTCTTAGAATTAATGCCACTAGCCGGCTATAAAATGCACGATGATAAAGACGGCAGCGGTGCGGGTGGCGGCATCATAGCAGGCATAGGGTATGTGGAGGGTGTACGTACTATGGTGTCGGTGAACAACTGCGCCATTAAAGGGGGCACCATTTCACCTGCGGGCCTTGAAAAATCATTGCGTCTTCAAGAGATCGCGCAAGAAAACAAACTGCCCATGATGAGCCTTTCAGAAAGTGGCGGTGCTAATTTAAATTATGCCACCGACGTGTTTGTAAAAGGCGCAAAGGCTTTTGCCACTCAGGCTCGTATGTCGGCCATGGGCTTGCCACAAATTACAGTAGTGCATGGTAGTGCCACAGCAGGGGGGGCTTATCAGCCAGGTCTATCCGATTGGGTTGTGCTGGTGCGCGGTAAGGCCACTATGTATTTAGCAGGCCCACCATTATTAAAAGCCGCCACCGGTGAAATTGCCACCGATGAAGAATTAGGCGGCGCTGAAATGCACGCTCAAGTGGCCGGTACCGCAGAATACCTTGCGGAAGATGACAGCGACGGTATTCGTATTGCCCGTGAAATTATGAAAAGCATTCCATGGAATGACCAACTAACGGATTCATCTGTTTTAAATGCAAAGCTGTATGCCGAACCTAAGTTCTCGGTGGATGAACTGATTGGGGTAGTGCCTGCCGACAGTAAGCAGCCATATGATGTGCGTGAAATTTTAGCCCGCATTAGTGATGGTTCTGAATTTTTAGATTTTAAAAATGAATTCGATGCACAAACGGTCTGTGGCCGCATAAAAATAGAAGGCCATGCAGTGGGCATCATTGGTAACAATGGCCCCATCACAGCATCAGGTGCTGCCAAGGCCGCACAATTTATTCAGCTATGTGAACAAAGCAACACACCTTTGTTGTTCATTCATAACACCACAGGCTTCATGGTGGGTACGCAAAGCGAGCAAGACGGTGTTATCAAGCACGGCTCTAAAATGATTCAAGCAGTGGCAAACGCGACGGTGCCTAAAATTAGTATTAATGTGGGTGGCTCGTACGGGGCAGGTAACTACGCCATGTGTGGCCGTGGTTTAGACCCTACCTTTATTTTTGCCTGGCCAAACAGTAAAACCGCCGTAATGGGTGGGCCTCAAGCCGGCAAGGTACTGCGTATTGTCACCGAAATGAAGCAAACTAAAATGGGAATGACACCTGACCCTAAAATGCTGGATGCCATTGAACAGGCCACAGCGCAAAAACTTGATGCGGGTTCTACTAGTCTTTTTGGTACGGCGCGTATTTGGGATGACGGGATTATTGACCCAAGAGATACTCGTCGAGTACTGGGTTACTGCTTAAGTATTTGCAATGAGGCAAAAGCACGAAACTTGCAAAGCAGTACCTTTGGTGTGGCCCGTCTGTAACGGCCACTGTTTTATTGTTATTAAAATTAGTTGTTATTAATATTTTTAAATTAGGGATTCAAAATGATCATCACACCAGAACATGACGCAATTTTTAACACCGTTAAAAACTTCATTCAAAAAGAAATAAACCCACATGCAGCCGAGTGGGAAAAAGCCGGTATTTACCCAGCCCATGAAGTATTCAAAAAAATGGGTGACCTAGGCATGCTGGGCATTAACAAAGAAGAAAAGTACGGCGGTTTGGGTTTAGATTACTCCTATAATATGTACGCAGCTGAAGCGCTGGGTTATTCAACAACCGGCGGTGTTACGTTATCTATTGGTGTGCAAACCGATATGGCCACACCTGCCATTGCCAAGTTTGGTAGCACAGAATTAAAAGAACAATTTTTAGCCCCAGCCATTGCCGGTGAATATGTTGCCGCCATTGCGGTATCAGAACCGGGTGCCGGGTCGGATGTAGCCGGACTTAAAACCACAGCCAAAAAAGATGGCGATGACTACATTATTAATGGCTCAAAAATGTGGATCACCAATGCCACCCAAGCAGATTTCTTTTGTGTATTGGCTAACACCAGTGATGACAAGCCCCATAAAAACAAATCTTTAATTGTGGTGCCGGCTAACTTACCAGGTATTACCATTGGTGAGAAAATTGACAAAATTGGTATGCGCTCTTCTGATACTGCGCCAATCTTTTTTGACGATGTACGCGTACCGCAGCGCTATCGCATTGGTGCTGAAGGCACCGGCTTTATGCTGCAAATGTTGCAGTTTCAAGAAGAGCGTTTATGGGGGGCCGCCAACAGCCTTATTGGCATGGAGCAGTGCATTAACCTTACCATTGAATATTGCAAAGAACGCAAAACGTTTGGCCAGCCATTGATAAACAACCAATCAATTCACTTCCGTCTTGCTGAATTAAAAACCGAAGTTGAATTGTTGCGTGCACTAACCTATCGCGCCAGTGACCTTATGATGGCCAAGAAAGACGTCACTGAATTAGCGTCTATGTGTAAATTAAAAGGCGGCCGTTTAGTTCGCGAAGTGGCCGACAGCTGTTTGCAATATTGGGGTGGTATGGGTTTCACCACTGATAACCCAATTTCACAAGTGTTCCGTGATGGCCGTTTGGCTTCTATTGGCGGCGGGGCTGATGAAATCATGTTGGGCATTATTTGTAAGTACATGGACATCTTGCCAAAGCGTGGTAGCTAAACCATACAGGTGACGAGGGGAATGGCCCCTCGTATTGACAAACGCTATTGAAATTACCTTGTCCAATTTGGTGGGTACTTCAGATTCATAAGTACCCAAGAAGGAATATGAAATGTTAGATCAAGCTTACACTGCCATCAAGCTCGAACGCGAAGAGCATATTTTGTACCTCACCCTTGATAGGCCTCAAGTGCGCAATGCCATGAGCTTAAGCATGGTAAAGGAATTGTCACAGGTTTTTACTTACCTTGAAGGGGATTTATCCATTCGTGCCGTAGTGCTGCGCGGCGAAGGGGGAAGCTTTTGCGCGGGTGGCGATATTAAAGACATGTCTTCAGCTCGTGCGGCGTTAGCCAAAGGAGATACAGACCCATTTTATGATCTGAATAAAACTTTTGGTGAATTGATTTTACAAATGAATCAAATTCCTCAAGTGGTCATTGCTATTTTAGACGGTGCGGTGTTGGGCGGTGGTTTTGGCCTAGCTTGCGTCACCGACGTGGCCATTGCCACCAACACAGCGCAATTTGCCATGCCTGAAACCACCTTGGGTATTCCTCCTGCGCAAATTGCTCCGTTTGTGGTGAAGCGTATTGGCTTAACACAAGCGCGCCGTTTAGCGTTATTGGGTAGCCGCTTTGGGGGTGAAGAGTCAGTGCAATTAGGCATTTCACATTTTTACGCCAAAGACGAAGAAGAAGTGCAGCGCTTATTAGGGCAAACCCTAGATCAGCTTAAAAAATGCGCCCCTAATGCCAATGCCATTACCAAAAAGTTAATGCTAAAAGCCGCTGAGCATGAGGCGGAAAGTTTAATTGATGATGCGGCAAAAGCATTCAGTGCCGCGGTTCAAGGTGGTGAAGGTTTAGCGGGCACCATGGCATTTGTACAAAAACAACCCGCACCTTGGGCTAAATAGAGACCTTGCCGAGAGGGCGAAGAAATGAATAAAGAATTAAACAACGGTTTTACAAAAGTATTAGTGGCCAACCGTGGTGAAATTGCATTGCGAGTAATGCGCACGGCTAAAGCCATGGGTTACGAAACCGTAGCGGTTTACAGTGAAGCTGACAGCGATGCCCCTCATGTGCAATTTGCCGATGAAGCGGTGTGCATTGGCGCGTCACAAGCCAATCAAAGCTATTTAGTAATAGATAAAATTATTGATGCCTGTTTAAAAACCGGTGCCAATGCGGTTCACCCAGGTTACGGATTTTTATCTGAGAACACCGATTTTTGTGCCGCTTGCCAGAAAAACGGCATTACCTTCATAGGCCCAGACCCTCACGCTATTGAGCTAATGGGCAACAAGCGTTTGGCTAAAATTGAAATGATTGAAGCCGGTGTGCCGTGTATTCCAGGTTACGAAGGCAAAGCGCAAGACGAAGCCACGCTACTGGATGAAGCCATTAAAATTGGTTTTCCAGTCATGATTAAAGCCACCGCCGGTGGTGGTGGTCGCGGCATGCGTTTGGTGATGAGCGAAGAAGAATTTACCTCACAATTAAAAACCGCCAAGTCAGAAGCCTTAAATGCGTTTGGCAGTGACGAAATGATTTTAGAAAAAGCGGTCATGAGCCCGCGCCACATTGAAATTCAAGTGTTTGCTGACCGTCACGGCAACTGCGTGTATTTAGGTGAACGTGATTGTTCAGTGCAGCGCCGCCATCAAAAGGTGGTAGAAGAAGCCCCTTCACCGTTTGTTAGCGAAGAGCTGCGCCAAGCCATGGGTGAAGCGGCGGTGAATGCTGCAAAGGCCTGTGCTTATGTGGGCGCTGGCACGGTAGAATTTTTAACCGATGCGCAAGGTAATTTTTACTTTCTTGAAATGAACACGCGCTTGCAGGTAGAGCATCCGGTGACGGAATTAATAACCGGTGTTGATCTAGTGGCTTGGCAGCTGACAGTGGCTGCCGGTGGACAATTGCCATTACAACAGCAAGACATCATATTAAATGGCCACGCCATGGAAGTGCGTTTATACGCAGAAGACCCAGCCCTAGGATTTATGCCGCAAACCGGTGAAATTTTACGCTGGTCTCACATGCAAACCGATGGTTTACGCATGGACAGCGGCATTCAACAAGGGCAAATAGTAAGCCCATTTTATGACCCCATGTTGGCCAAAGTCATTGCTTACGGCGCCACCCGTGATGAGGCCCGTCGTCGCTTAATGGCAAGTCTTCGTAAATTAGAATTGCTAGGAGTGCGCTCAAACCGTGGGTTCTTGTTTAATATTTTAAACAGCCCAGTATTTGTACAAGGTGAAGCGACTACCGCTTTCATTGAGAATGACTTTGCAAACGATTCATCATTAAGCCCGCACTCTTTAACCCATGAGCAGCAAGCGTTGGCATCATGGTTGTTTTATTTAAACACCGCATTGTCTAATAAACAGGCTAATGAGCGTGCATTTTGGAGAAATTCAAACCCAGCGCCCACGTGGTTTGATTTAGAAAGCAGCAGTGAAAAACACAGTGTGGCGGTGACGGTTAAAAATGCCCAGCACAAGCATTTTACCGTGCAAGCCAAAGACAGTGTGTTTGACTTTGTATTAATCGATCAGCAAGACCAGCAGTTAATTTATTCAGATGACGGTGTTAAAAAGACCATCGCTTATTCGTTTAATGCGGAAGGTGATTTGTATTTAAGCAGCCATGAAGGTTGTGTACTGATTAGTGATAATACCCATGCACCGGCTGCCGCTGCGCAAGGCGCAGGTTCTGGCTTAGTGAAAGCCAGCATGGATGGCGGCATCATTGATGTGTTAGTGGAAGAGGGGGCCAGCGTCGAAAAAGGTCAAACCCTTGTGATATTAGAAGCCATGAAAATGGAGCACGCCATGAAAGCCGACGTTGATGGGGTAGTAACGGCTATTAATGTACAAAAGGGCGACCAAGTGAAAGGACGTCAGTTGTTGCTTGAAGTGACGGCAGCGGTGCAAGAGGAAGCTCTTGAGCCAGCTTAATATTTACATGGCTGCTTAAAGCAGCTTTCTTTTAAAAAGAAGGCTGTAAAATAGGGTTTTATAAAAAAGGAGGGAATGATAATTTATTCCCTCCTTTTTTGTGCCTGATACATTTTAGACTGAGTGAATGAAGAGGTTGAAATTTAGCCTGATTTTAAATCGACTGGGCTGACAATGCCACGATTGTTGATGCCCACAACGTGGGTGTAAATTTGAGTGGTTTCAATGGATGAATGACCTAATAATTCTTGAATGGTGCGTAAGTCGGTACCTTGTTTTAAAAGCTCGGTGGCAAAGGAATGACGGAATGTATGGCAGGTGACGCGTTTGTGTATTTTAGCTTTTTGAGTGGCTTGTTTAATTGCCCGTTGAATTTGCTGTGCGCCTAGATGATGACGACGTTCGACACCTGTTCTTGGGTCTACTGAATAATGGTCAGCGGGAAATAAGTATTGCCATGCCAATTCGTATTGCGCTTTTGGCATTTTTCTAGAGAGCGCGTCGGGCATAAATACCCCAGCCATACCAATGGCTTCATCTGCTTTAAATTGGTTTTGGACAAACTCTATTTGTTGGGTTAACGCTGGCAATAAACTTTTAGGCAGTAATGTTCGGCGGCTTTTGTAGCCTTTTCCCTCCATCACCAATAAGCCGCCATTTTTAATATCAACGTCTTTCACCCTGAGGTTAACCGTTTCGGTGATGCGTAATCCGCAGCCATATAACATTTTTACGATTAGGTTTTTTCGCCCTGAAATGCCATTGATAATTAAATGAGCTTCATCTGTTGATAATACAATGGGGATTTTTCTGGGTTTACTAGCATGCTGAAATGATAATTGACCGATGTCGATTCTTAAGAACTCTCTAAATAAAAACACTAACGCGTTTAATGCTGTCTTTTGAGTATTAATAGAGCAGCCACGAGCGTTGCCTAGATTAGATAAAAAATAATTAATGTGATCTACACATAAATCATCTTCACTGGTGTACTTCATATGGCGAATAAATCGCCCTGCCCATTGGCAATAGGTTTTCTCAGTTGCGTAAGCTAAACCTCGCGAGCGGATAAACAGCCGGTAGCGATCTTTAAGGCTTGTTGATGTGGGCTCTATAGTTGAGCGTATGTCTATAACGGGTTTTAGATTGCTCATGATGCCACGGCACGCCTACACTGTAATTATATACAGTGTAGGCAGGTATTGATAAAAAGCTTCAAACTAAAGATAAAAACTGGCTTGAGAATGGAAATAGAGCCATGAAACACGTCTTAGGACCTTATATTAATAATATGCGACTTAATGACAGCGTATTAAGATATTCAATCACATGATGATAAAGCAGGGAAATATGCCCAAACGAGCAAATATGCCGCTCAAACTGTGAAAAGTTAAAAAGCTTGTAAAATTAATGAGTTAGGCGCGTATAAAATATTAGTTATTGTGCATATAGACGCTTAGAAAGGTTGGCCAATTACGTCTGTATGCTTCATTATACGTGGCATTAAAAGGACTGAGTGGCGTTTTTTGTTGCGGCAAGCACGTCACCGGACAAAAGCGTCTCGCGACGTAGAATAAACTGTTAAGACTATATGACTGTCACCTTAGATTCCTGCACAACTTTTGGTCAAATATTGATAGCTATATCTACGCTTGCGTTTATTACCTTTATTTTCTGTGTTGTAGCATTTGACTACAACGAACGTGAAGGGTGGAAAGCTAAATCTATAGAGAAAGGATTGCTTTACTTCCTGCCTCTTTACTATCCAAAAGAATCTATAAAATTGGAATACGTAAGCTGGTACCCTATATACAAGTTTTCGTTTATGGTTACCGCTTCATCAGTTTTGTTATTATTAATTGGCAGCGGCTTCGGAGAGTTTTGTGATTACTCCAAGTCTTAACAAGTTTAGCCAGCATAGCCCAGCCAAAAAGACGGCTGGTCTGGACCTCGCTTCGCTCGGCCGCTGCTAAAGGCGTTATGGCAATAAATTTATGAAAGTAATCGCAATATTTACACTGCTTATATCTACTATAGGCTTTATGCCTAGCTCTATAGCAAAAGAAAAAACTGCCATGGAACAAAGTAAAAAAATCGGACAATCGGCCACTGAATGGAAGAATATGTATTTCCTTGGGATTAGTAAAAATGATCCTAGTTCGCTTAATTTAAGTGAAGGACAAATTCGCGGCTTACTTTCAATGGTCAAGGTAGGTCCAGCAGTATCAACTGGTGCAGCGATTGAACCTTCATTTCTTATGAATACAAAGGGCGTGACACCTTGGTTAGCTTTGTACACTTTAATTTATACAAAAAAGCCTGAAGCATTAGGGATTATTACAAGGGGGGAGTCAGCTATTAATATCCCTGGAAGTTATTTAAATGGACTCTTCGAAAGCCATGTCCACTGGCCAAAGAATATAATATCTAAGTATAATTTAGAGCTTGAAGGATATAAGCCCTTCATAATTCCATTCATGCTTCATAAAGACGCCCCGCCAGTAGGTAACTTCACCCAATCAATGAAGGCACCTGACGGCAGCCTTGAGATTTTTGGAATACACGAGTTCAATGAATCAAATCCAGAAAGACTTTTAGCCGAAGTAGATGGAATTATTGAATTCATAAAAGAAAAAAGACCTGATGTTACAGCTGCGACACATTAGCAAGTAGCAGCCTTAGCAAAACGCTCAAGAGCGTTTCGGCCCTAAAAACGGGCCTCCATTTGGACTGCCTTCGGCAGCCCCTTAGCATTGGCGTTAGGCATATAAATGGAGTTTAAATAAATGATCGACATGCTGATGTGGCTATGCATATTTTCTTCTCCAATTTTGATTTGTATCCTGGTTCGAAAGAAGTCGGTTAGATTCAAAGCTTGGCTAGCTGCATTTATTATTTCATGGGTTGTCATGGCCATTACTGTATTGGCATTATGGCTTGGATATGACTTGTACCTTTCGTATAAATTGGAATTATTGGATAATGATGGCGATGGTAGTTGGTCAAATAAAGAAATGGAGACTTGGACTGAGGAAGATCACAATACGATGAAACGATATTTTGGGGATGGAGGGCGCAATGTTTTTGCTGTATTTATTTTTCCTATCTTTTCATTGGTCTATTCGCTGTTAGTCACTGCAATGTATTGGCTTATTGCCAATAAAATTAGAAAAAATGTATAACAAAGTAAGCCTGAATCGCTAGCAAGCTGGCTGGGAGAGCTTAGTCACTACAAGTTTTCCAAAACTGCGGGCGTTACTTGAATTTGAAAATTTGCAATTAGAAGAAAATTCAATGCCACATCAAATGACTATTCACGGGAAGAGTACTGTGAATACCTAAATGGGTGAGGTCAGCTAAGAATAGAAAATTTGTGCTTAAAGCATTATCAAAAATAATTGCTTAACACCGTAATTTAATAAGGCGCCCAAGCTTTAGACGCAGCAAGCTTGGTGTTATGTGGTTTTAGAGGTTTCATGTGTTCAAATGTTTAACCGGCTTCCAATACTCTGGAGATGAAATTTATGATCGACGTTGTAAGCGTTGTGGTTTGATAATTAGTATTGATCATATTGATTGTCCCCATTGTCATGGACTTTCAGATTCGGAAATGGTTTATATGCTAAACCAGAGAATCGAAAATGAAGAGGGAAACTCTAAGCTTGGATATATATTCTCCATAATAGGGCTGGCTATTGTTGTATTTCTCTATTTTGCAACATGATTCTTAGTTAATTTTCGGATTCATAAGCTAAGTGTGACACATTTTAAACTTAAGCAAAGTGAGCTATCAGAATCCTCATTGGGCCCCTTTACCTACCCCGCAATTACACTCATAGCATTAACCATAATCCCAATTGATATCAGCCAGTAAGTGGATGGTGGTTTACTTGCAGTTTTGGCGGTGATTGATCTCGGTACATCAGGTATTCTAGTAGGCTTGAGTTATTATTTCTTGAAATTTCTTTATATGAACTTTAAGTGAAAAATATATGAATATTGTAAAATCATTTTTCGCAGTCAGTGTATTTATATTCATGGCAATAGGCTTGAATGGATGCGGAACACTTACCAAAAATAACGCCCCAAAAAATGACGCTTGCCAATGCTTTTGGATGGAAAATTACTCTGGTCAATATAAGTGGGTGCCGTTTGAATCAATTCGGGCAACGGAAGGTAAAATTACCAAAGCGGAATGTTATGCGCTGGATAGTTGCGATGGTGGGTTAGGTCATTCGGGTGGTGGTTGCTATAAGTGGGCCTTAGGGCCAGAGAATAATAGGGTGCCATGGTAAAAAGCACCTTGGAATTTGGGATATAAAAATCCATTGCCAAGTTAATTGATTCGATTAGCCCTTAAAAAATTGCTCGGTGAGCAAGACATCCATCCCCAAAAAAAGCAAAGAAACAGCAGTAGTTCTTTAGGTATTCATTTATGCGACTTTTAAAAATAGCTTTTCATCCTAATGTGTCACCTGAAGATATCTCAGCCACCAGTCATCATAAAATCATAGAGCGTCACGCTGCACGGGGCATTGTGCTTAGGGGTGAAAAAATTCTTCTGTTATACACACAGCGCTATCACGATTACAGCCTGCCAGGTGGCGGTATTGATGAGGGTGAGGATGAAATAGCGGGCTTAGTGCGTGAGTTAAAGGAAGAAACTGGCGCGCAAGGCGTGCGCAATATAAAAGACTTTGCCCGTTATGATGAGTACCGCCCTTGGTATAAGGGCGATGCTGACATAATTCATATGATCTCCCATTGCTATGTATGTGAGATTAATGAAGCGCTGGGCGATACTTCATTTGAGTCCCATGAGGTGAGTAATGGCATGACGCCAGTGTGGATGAATATTCATGAGGCCATTGAACATAATGAAGGGGTCATTGCCAATAGTGATAAAAAAGGGCTTTCCATTGAAAGGGAGACGTTTTTATTAAGGGTCATAGTGCAGGAATTAGTGGCTAGTTAAGCGGTATAGAATGTATGGCTTTGCCTAATAAACGTGTCCTATGCTCACTCTTTTTTCATAAGCTGGCGGCGCCATTGTCATAACCTCTGTGGGCCAATAAATCCATTCACTTAAAGGGTCATAAATACGCTAAAATAACCGGCTATTATCTTCTTTTTGAGCCCTTTATATTAATGAGCACTGACACTCCCCAAGTCACCGAAATTGCCAAATTTAACGAACTAGGTCTTATTCCTCCCTTACTGGCGCGCTTAACTGAGTTGGAATACCAACAGCCAACACCCATTCAAGCGCACGCTATTCCAAGTATATTAGCTGGGCGTGATCTAATTGCAGGGGCCAATACTGGTTCGGGTAAAACTGCCACCTTTGCTTTGCCACTGTTGCAAAAGCTCTTTAAAGAGCAGGGTGAAAAATCATCAACTAATCATAGTGGCAACTATGTGTCGGCGCTCATTTTGGTGCCAACTCGCGAATTGGCCAAACAAGTGGCTGACAGCGTTAGGTCTTATGCGGTGCACTTTAACGGTCAAATCAAAACCGTGGCGGTGTTTGGTGGTGTGTCGGCCAATACTCAAATGCTCGCGCTTCGCGGTGGCACCGACATATTGGTGGCGACTCCTGGTCGATTATTAGATTTAATCACTAGCAATGCTATTAAGCTTGATAGGGTAAAAACCCTTGTGCTAGATGAAGCCGATAGAATGTTAAGCCTAGGCTTCACTGAAGAGCTATCGGCGCTGTTGGCGCTAATGCCTAAAGCATCTGGGCCGACACCAAAACAAACCTTATTGTTTTCAGCCACCTTTCCTGAGCAAGTGCAGGCATTAACTGCGCAATTGCTAAACAACCCTGTTGAGATACAAGTACAAAACAGCGACACCAGCACTTTGGTGCAGCGAGTTTTTACGGTGAATAAGGGGCAAAAAACAGCGCTGTTGGCGTCTTTAATTAAGCAGCACCAATGGTCACAGGTGCTTATTTTTGTGAACGCTAAAAACAGCTGTGAACACCTAGCTGAAAAACTTTCTAAGCGTGGCATTAGCGCAGAAGTGTTTCACGGTGATAAGGGCCAAGGTGCTCGTAATCGTGTGCTTGAAGCATTTAAAGCCGGGGAGGTTGAAGTGTTAATTGCCACAGATATTGCGGCCCGTGGTTTAGACATTGAAAAATTACCCGTGGTGATTAATTTTGATCTACCCAGAAGCCCATCAGATTACATGCACCGTATTGGTAGAAGTGGCCGTGCCGGTGAAGTGGGTTTGGCCTTATCGCTTATTGATCATGAAGATTATCATCACTTTAAAGTCATTGAAAAGAAGAACAAAATCCGTCTTGAACGTGAGCAGGTGAAAGGCTTCGAAGTGAATGAGGCCTTGGTGGCATCGCTTATTGAAAGTTTGCCAGCAACTGACAAACCCATGGCTAAGCCTGAAGGCACCGGTAAGAAAAAGGCCAAGAAAAAACGCGAAACCATATCATCAGTGAATGCTGATATTTGGTCGGGCTATTCTAAGCCTAAATAAAAAAAGTATTTGAATGCCTCTGTTAGATATTTAGCGCTCTTATTAACCTGTAAAAGCCTAAATATTATCCTGTCGCCAGCCAGATTATGAGTCTGGCTGGCGTGTTCACTTTTATATACTCTGCTTTTAAATCGTATTGAATCTAGAATTGAAAAATGTGATTTTGAGCTTCACAGCTTCAACCTTTTTGGCGTGAATGGTGGCGATACATTTAACGCCGCTATCTGTTACTCTTTGTGGCTAATTAAATTTATAACTCTTTTATTGTGGCGTTTAAATTCTTTTTAACGGGTGTAACTATGCAAAAATCACAAAACGTTTTTATTACAGGTGCATCATCGGGTTTGGGTAAGCAAATGGCAAAAGAGTTTGCCAGCCGGGGCTATAATCTTGCCTTAACGGCGCGTCGGGTGGACATTTTAGAAACCCTTAAAGAAGAACTAGAAAAAGAGTTTAGTATAAAGGTGTTTGTGGCCAGCCTTGATGTGCAAGACTCACAACAAACCACAGACGTGCTGGCAAAGGCGGCAAAAGAGCTGGGAGGCATAGATAAGGTACTGGCCAATGCAGGCATTGGTTATACCGAACGCATCGGTACGCCAAATGCTTTTGAGCATGCAAGGCAGATGATCAATACCAACGTCATTGGCGCCATGGCCACCATAGACTCAGCCGTGCAGCTGTTTCGTCAACAGGGCCATGGCCATATTGTGGCCATTAGTTCGGTGGCGGCCTTTAGAGGCATGCCAAGTTCCTCTGCTTATTGTGCGTCAAAGAGTGCGGTGACGACTTATACCGAGGCGTTACGGGCCGAGACACATAAAGAAAATATAGATGTGACGTTATTATCGCCTGGCTATATTGATACGCCTATTAATCAGGGAGCGGCCAGCCGTCCTTTTTTAATTGATTTAGAAAAAGGCGGTAATATATTGGTGACGTTAATTGAAAAGAAGGTAAAGCGCTCAACGGTGCCGTCTTGGCCTTGGGGAGTGGTGGCAAGATTATTGGCTTGTTTGCCAACTGGGTTGTTAGTGCGTGCGGTAGGATAAGTCATTTATTTAATGGCGCGCATACAGACAAGTATGTGGTCAAATTTATAGACTATGATGAAAAACCATAAAGAAAAGCGAGAATGGCGGTAAGAGTTTTAAAATAAAAAGGCCCGAATATTATTCGGGCCTTTTTGACTGAAAGTTTAAGGAATTAACCTTCAACGCCAGCAGTGGCAACGGCTTCAGTTTCAGGTGCTGCTTCTTCCGCTTTTACTTCAGCGGCTTCTGTAGCAACCACTTCAGTGGCTTCAACAGCAGGAGTGGCAACGGCTTCTACTACAGGTGCAGCTTCAACAGCAGGAGCGGCAACGGCTTCTACTACAGGTGCAGCCTCAACGGCTGGTGCAGAAACAACAGCGTCTTCTCCACAAGCGGTAATGGCAATAACAGCTAATACGATGGCTACTTGCTTTAACATTTTGATTCCCCAGAATTAAATTATTATGTGTTTAAAAAGCGAGGCTAAGATTAATGCATAAAAATTAAATTAAATATGAACCAATTACGAATTATCAATATTGTCATAACTGATTAGTGAAATTGTGATGCAGTACTGCTTGATTGGCGCAACGGGGCCAGCGCTAGAGTGTGTTTTTGCAGTTGTGACGGTATTGATGATTATGAATGGAGGAGAAGAGAGAGAAAACAAAGCCCACGGCTTAAGGTTTTTTTAAAACACTGTTGTGGTCAGTTACCTAACGATCACTTTTAGAATATAGATTATTCTAACAATTGGGTGTTTCTCCTTAATAGCCCTGCAGTAATCAGTAAAAGCAGATAAAAGGCACCGCTTCCCGAACTTGAAGTAGTCTCTTCGTCATCTGTATTGCTTGTATCATTTTCGCTGTCGCCATCTTCATCTTCACTATCTTCCACTATGACGGAGATGGCATCAGTAGAAAAACTTAAATCATCAATGGCCAGCATATTACTGCCAAAAGCACTGACCGTAACCGAGGCCATTAACGCATCTCCTTCATTTAATGTTTTCTCAATATGCAGCCAGCTGCCATTCACTATGGTGCTGGTGACGTCTTCAATTACTGCATCAGTGCTGTCGATAATTTGCACTTGGCCTGTGCTGCTGGCATTACTGGTGCGAATATAAAAATCTAAAGAGGTGGCGTGGGAAGAAAAGGTAATGGTACCCACACCTGTGCTGGTGCCTCGGTTAGTGGTGCCAGCTGGGTCTAGCATCCATGATTTCGTGCCTGAATGGTAAAGTGCACCGTTGCCGATGGTGAAAGACGTGCCACCACTGAAAGTAGCCGACAAACCGTTGTTGGTGACGGTGAAATCTTGAACGGTACTAAAGTTGGTGCTTTCAAAGTTGGTGGTAAAGTTTGCGGCATAAGTGGTGGCTGACTGGAAAAGTAGAATAAACAGCAGCCATAAAAGCCCATAGCATCGAATGTAAAAGAGAAGGGCGTTAATGTTTTGTAGAAAGTGTGTCATAGGTTATCCCTATTCATATATGTGCAAAGCGAGCCTTGTGAGTACTGATAACAATTGAGTTTTCTAGCCAGTGAAACTCATAGGTGTTCAATAGTGATGACACTAAAAGTTTAGCGGATAGGGGGCGTTTGGGTGGGTATTTGGGACACTGCTTAGATGATTAACTAATAACCTATTATGTATATCATCTAAGTAACTCAGTTTGCATTAACGAGATGCTGAATAAAGGCGATGTAGGCTAACCTACTACTTTAAGCACACACCAAGGAATAATAAAAAACATGGCGTTCATGAGTTTGTAAAACCCCATTAATAAATAATGAGTTTTCACGATATCACTGCTGCTTAGCTTAAAAAATTTATGGTGAAATGCGATCACGCCGGTTTCTCGGTTTATGAGCATTAAAAACCAAAATATTAAAAATAGCGTATTAATAACCGCGCACCAGCCTAATACAGAGCTTAGAATTTCTAGGTACATGACCATCCCCTTAAAGCGTTATTGTTAGATGTTTTCTTTTTACTTTACCAATGGAACATAAGTAAGCTTAGGCGATGGGCAGGAATTATTCTTGAGGTAGGTCAGTTTGGTTCTTTGTTTAATGTGTTGTTTGGCAGTTCATTGACTAAACCGCTAGATTAGACGACGGGTAAGTCAAAATCCACTAGACGATAGCCTTGCTCATTCACTTTTAAATACCAGCCTTGTGTGTACCAATCACCCAATACGATGCGCTGGGCATTGGCGCCGTCTAGATCAAAGTCGTGTATGGCCGGGCGATGAGTGTGGCCGTGTATTAATCGGGTCACATTGGCATTTGTGAGGGATGCATCTACTTCACTTTGGGTGACATCCATGATGGTTTGTTCTTTTTGGGCATTGCCTTTTTGGCTTTCATCGCGGGCTTGGTTTGCAAAGGCCAGCCTGTCTTCAAGGCTTTTCCCTAAAAACTGTGTTTGCCATTCTTGGCTGCGCACCATTTCTCGAAAGGCCATGTATTGCGTGTCTAGGGTGCACAGGCTATCGCCGTGCATCAGTAATACTGACTCATCATTTAATGTGATGATGCTAGGGTCTTCAAGTAAGGTGATATGGGTATCTTTGCAGAATTGCTTGCCAATTAAAAAATCGCGGTTACCGTGCATGAAAAACATCTTCACGCCGCGCTCGCTGGTGGCTTTTAAAAGGCTTTTTATACTGTCTATGTAAGGGTGGGGCACATCATCCCCAAGCCAGTAGTTAAAGAAATCTCCTAAAATATATAGGTGATCACCGTCTTGTGGCTCGAGCATAAAATCAAGAAACCCCGCAGTTATGCGGGTTTCTTCGGGAGCTAAATGTAGGTCGCTAATAAACCAATGAGTCATAAAATATCTTTTGGTACGGGTATTAATACAATCTTAATATCATAGCCATTATTTGTTTTATGGGTTTAACCGAACAACATTCTAGCTATACATTTTCGCTGGGTCGTAATGAATTACTTAATTAATTCAGCTGATTCAATTTTAATTGGATCAACCGGCACATCTTGATGGCCCATACGCATGCCAGTTTTCACGCCTTCAATGCGCTTAACCACGTCCATGCCATCGGTAACTTCACCAAATACGCAGTAACCCCAACCTTCAGCGTTTTTACTGGTGTGATCTAGGAAGTTGTTGTCTTTAACGTTAACGAAAAACTGGCTAGAGGCACTGTGTGGGTCATTAGTACGGGCCATGGCAATGGTACCGGCCTTGTTAGATAGGCCGTTGTCGGCTTCGTTTTCAATAGCAGGGTGTTTGCTGGTACGTTCAGACATTTCTTCTTCCATGCCGCCGCCCTGAACCATGAAGCCTGGGATAACACGGTGGAAGATTAAGCCGTTGAAATAACCGTCTTCAACGTACTTGATGAAATTTTCAACAGTTTTAGGCGCTTTTTCAGCATTTAGAGTTAATGTAACGTCGCCAAATGTGGTTTTTAGAAGAACCTGGGTCATGAATTCACCTTTTGTGTGGGCTTGATATTAAAGGCTGGCTATAATACGGCTTTTGTTTCACGCCCGCTAGTTAAAGAGTGCCAGTAAAATGGGGCTATTCAACTGGGCAATCACCATATTGAGTTAAATTGATGACTGAAGAAAAAGCCAAGCCTGCTAACTTTATTGAAAAGATCATTCAGGATGACTTGGCCAGCGGTAAACATGACAATATTCAAACTCGCTTTCCACCTGAGCCAAATGGTTATTTGCACATTGGTCATGCAAAAGCAATTTGTGTGAATTTTGGCCTTGCTCAACAGTTTGGCGGCCAATGTAACTTGCGCTTTGACGACACCAACCCAGAAAAAGAAGAAGACGAATACGTACAAGCCATTCAAAGCGATGTGAAATGGCTGGGTTTTGATTGGGCGGGTGATATTCATTACACCTCTGACTACTTTGACCAACTTCACGAATGGGCGGTTTACCTTATTAAAGAAGGTAAGGCCTATGTCTGTGATTTATCGGCTGAACAAACCAAAGAATACCGTGGTAGCTTTGAAAAGGTGGGTACCAATAGCCCGTTCCGAGATCGTAGCATTGAAGAGAACCTAGCGTTATTTGAAAAAATGCGCTTAGGGGAATTTGACGAGGGCGCTTGCGGCTTGCGCGTTAAAATCGACATGACTTCGCCTAACATGAGCATGCGCGACCCTTATATTTACCGCATTAAAAAAGCCACTCACCATCAAACGGGTGACAAATGGTGCATTTACCCAAGTTACGACTATGCCCATGGCCAGTCGGACGCCCTTGAAGGCATTAGCCATTCCGTGTGCACCTTAGAGTTTGCCGATCACCGTCCTTTATATGATTGGTTTATTGAAAACTTGCCTGTACCAGCGCAACCACACCAATACGAATTTGGCCGCTTAAGCATTAACTACACAGTGACATCTAAGCGTAAGTTACGGGCTTTAGTAGAAGGCAAAGTGGTAAATGGTTGGGATGACCCCCGGATGCCGACCATTAGTGGTATGCGACGTCGTGGTTATACCCCTGCTGCCATTCGTCATTTCTGTGACTCGCTGGCCGTGTCCAAAACCGATGGCACCGTAGACGTGGCGCAGCTTGAATTTTTTATTCGTGATGACTTAAACCAAAATGCCCCTCGTGGTACGTGTGTTATTAACCCGCTTAAAGTGGTGATTAATAATATGGCAGCCGATCACAGTGAAAACATCACTGTGCCTTTTTTACAGGATCGCCCTGAAATGGGTGAACGAGACGTGCCGTTTAGCTCGGAAATTTATATCGACCAAAACGATTTTAAAGAAGAGTACAGTAAGAAATTTAAGAAAAAATTCTGTGTTGGCAAGCGTATTCGTCTTCGTCATGGTTATGTGATTGAAGCGGAAGGCTTTGAAAAAGACGAGCAAGGTAATATTGTTCAAGTAAACGCCAAGCTAATTGAAAACACTTTAGGTTGTGACCCTGAAGACGGTGATAAACCAAAAGGCGTGGTGCATTGGATCAGCTGTGCTCATGCAGTAGAAGCCGAGCTACGTATGTACAAGCGTTTGTTTAGCGATGAAAATCCAGATGGTGGCAATAAAGACTTCATGGAATGCTTAACGCCAGATTCATTAGAAGTGACGACCGCGTTAATTGAACCCGCTTTAGCAGGTGTGGCGCCAGAGTCGGTTTTTCAGTTTGAGCGTGAAGGTTATTATGTGGCTGATCGTGTAGATCATAGTATCGATAAACCCGTATTTAACTTAACCATTGGTCTTCGTGAAGATAAAGGATTGGCCAGCTAATGTTATCCATCTACAACACACTGACCCGTAAAAAAGAAGAATTTAAACCGCTGGTGGCTGGTAAAGTGGGCATGTATGTTTGCGGCATGACGGTTTATGATTTCTGTCATATGGGCCATGCCCGCGTGATGGTGTCGTTTGATGTGATCGTGCGTTACCTTCGCCACCAAGGGTACGACGTCAATTATATTCGTAATATTACCGATATTGACGATAAAATCATCAACCGTGCAAATGAGAATGGCGAAGATTTTAATGTTTTAGTTGATCGCATGGTTGACGCCATGAATGAAGACTTTGCTAAATTAAATGTTTTAACGCCAGACAGTGAGCCAAAAGCCACTGATCACATTCAAGGCATTTTAGACATGACGCAAACCCTTATTGATAAAGAGTTTGCTTATGTGGGCAAAAGTGGCGATGTTTATTATCGCGTGCGTAAATTTGAAGGTTACGGAAAATTATCGGGTAAAGTTTTAGAAGAACTTGAATCGGGTAGCCGTGTTGATGTGGTGGAAGATAAAGAAGATCCATTGGATTTTGTTTTATGGAAAGCGGCAAAACCCGAAGAGCCATCTTGGAGCAGCCCTTGGGGTGAAGGACGCCCTGGCTGGCACATAGAATGTTCAGCCATGTCTACCTGCTGCTTAGGCAATAACTTTGATATTCACGGTGGCGGACCTGATTTAAAATTCCCTCACCATGAAAACGAAATTGCCCAAAGTGAAGCGGCCACCGGTGAAAATTATGCCAACTCCTGGATGCATGCCGGTGCGCTGCGCATTGACGGTGAGAAAATGTCCAAATCACTGGGTAACTTCTTTACCATTCGCGACGTATTAAAAGAATACGATGCTGAAGTGATTCGATTCTTTTTGGCCAGTGTTCAATACCGTAGCGAAATTAACTACAGCCAAGACGGTTTAAAAGACGCTCAAACAAAACTAGACCGTTTGTATAACGCCCTTAAAGATTGTGACTTATCGGTAGAAGTACCAGCAGATGATGCCGCAGTGATTGACTTTAAAGGCCGCTTTGTACAAGCCATGGACGATGACTTTAATACACCTAAAGCCATTGCTGTGTTGTTTGAATTGGTCACGCAAATTAACAAAGCCCAAGGGGATGTTAAAAACCAATTGGCGGCATTATTGAAAATGCTGGCGGATGTACTGGGTTGTTTGCAAGCCGATCCCGAAGAATACTTCAAGCAAGGGGTTGAGTTAGACGATGCCTATATTCAAGACATGATTGAAAAACGCAAGCAAGCTAAGAAAGACAAAGACTTTGCCCTAGCCGACAAAATTCGTATGGATTTGGACGCACAAGGCATTGAGTTACAAGATAGCCGTGAAGGCACTACTTGGGTCAGTAAATAGGTACAGGATGTACTGTACCCTAGAAATGCAGGAGCAATTTTCTAGGGTTGAACAGATGCACTGCATTCTAGAGATTCAAGAATAATTTCTAGAGTGGTTTTGTAATAAAATTGAATTAAGCGCCTTGGGCGCTTTTTTCATTTATGGCTCCATTGAGTTAGGAACCCCCGTTCAAATATGCCGCTCAGTTGTTAAAAGTTTTTTTACAGTCTGGGAAGGCAGCTCCCCAAATAGGGTTTTATAATCTTTTGAAAACTGGCTCAAATGCCAAAACCCCCAGTGTGAGGCAATGTCAGAAATAGAAATGTTTTGAGTGTTGCAGTGCAGTGCGCGACGTACACTATTTAAGCGGCTGATTCGTAAAAATTGCAGTGGTGTGACCCCTAAAATAGTTTCGAAACTGTATTGAAGCGTGCGGCGGCTGACATTCGCTATGTCACATAACTGGCTAATAGTGACATTCTCAGCGATGTTTTCTTTTAAGAACTCTCTGGCCTTTAATACCACGGCCTTACGATGTTGAAAGCCTACCTGGGTATTTTTTTCTTGTTTATATGGCTGTTCTCCCTCTACAAATACTTGGAGTAGGGCCATGATTAAAATATCTTCATGGGAGGCATGCCAACTGGATTGATTGTTGAGCAGTCGTTGGAAAATAAAGTTCAAGTTTTGTAATGTTTTGGGGTTTAGAGCCAGGTGATCTTGTTTAAATAACGAAGACCAATTTATATCCAATTGCTGTACGTTGGCGGCATCCATAATTTTTTGTTGGCTAACTACTAACCCATAAATATCAAAATCCGCAGGGGTGACTAATTCGAAGTCATTATCCCCTGGGCGGCACATTATATGTTGCTTGCTGATTTTATGACCATTTATACGACTTTCTTGGTCTGTGTTGTGTGGTAAGCCTAGCCAAATAGAATCGGACCACACATTACAACTTTGACGCATGGCTTGGCTGGTGTGCTCTTTAAATATCTGCAGCTCATCCAGTTGTACCTCGACTATGTGCCCATAGAATTTCCCCGCCCCCATCTGATCATACTGTTGTTGCCAGTTGGTTAAATTATCTGCGTGTTGGTCTGCATCAGTGGCTTCAAACCATACCCTTTGTTCAGCCCCTTCATGCTTGCACTTATTCGGTGCCATTTCTTGTGTTGATGCATTCATTTGGATACTGCGGCCTAAGATTGTTATTTTTTTCAGTGATTAAAACAGACTTTTATCTTAAAAACTTTGCCGAAATTTGATAACGCAGCCAATTTCAGTTTGTTATCTTTGTTTCATTAGATTTTAGTTTGCATGAAGTATTCCAATGGAATCAGCTTAACGACGCTAGGTCGTGTTAAGCAATAGCTTAGAGTTTTTGAAGGTAATAAATGAATACCGAAAGCGTTAATAAATCAAAATACAGATATGTACTGGGCACACACACATATATTTTTGCCGACCTAAAAGAAGTAATGGCCAAGGCGACTCCTGCCCGTTCGGGTGATCGTTTGGCAGGGGTGGCAGCCGATAGCGCGCAAGAGCGCGTGGTGGCACAAATGGTATTGGCAGACATACCTCTTAAAACTTTTCTTAATGAACTGCTGATTCCATATGAAGAGGATGAGGTGAGTCGTTTAATCATAGACTCACACGATGCCAGTGCTTTTTTAACCATTAGTCATTTAACAGTGGGTGACTTTCGCAATTGGTTATTGAGTGATTTAGCCACGCCACAAGTGTTAGCAGAAGTTAGATCCTGTATCACCCCTGAAATGGCAGCAGCAGTTAGTAAAATAATGCGTAACCAAGATTTAATTATGGTGGCGAAAAAATGCCATGTGACCACGGCCTTTAGAAATACCATAGGACTGCCGGGGCATTTATCTACACGATTGCAACCCAATCATCCCACGGATGATGTAACCGGCATAGCCGCCAGTTTATTAGATGGTTTGTTGCATGGTAATGGGGATGCGGTTATCGGCATTAATCCCGCGACCGATAATGTTGATCAAGCCATTCATCTAATGAAATTAATGGATGAAGTGATTCAAAAATATCAAATTCCCACCCAGTCTTGCGTGTTAACCCATGTGACCAATACGTTAGAGGCCATTGAAAAAGGCGCCCCTGTGGATTTGGTTTTCCAAAGCATTGCCGGTACTCAAGGTACTAATGCAAGTTTTGGGTTTGATTTAAAGGTATTAGAAGAAGCGCAGCAGGCGGCGGTGTCTTTGAATCGCGGCACGGTAGGTGACAACGTGATGTACTTTGAAACCGGCCAAGGCAGCGCTTTGTCGGCAGGAGCCCATCATGGTGTGGATCAGCAAACCTGTGAAGCAAGAGCCTATGGTGTCGCGCGACAATTTAAACCTTTATTGGTTAACACGGTGGTGGGATTCATTGGCCCTGAATATTTATTTGATGGTAAAGAAATTATTCGTGCCGGTTTAGAAGATCATTTTTGTGGGAAGTTACTGGGCTTGCCCATGGGGTGTGATGTTTGTTACACCAATCATGCGGATGCCGATCAAAACGACATGGATAATTTACTTACCTTGTTAGGGGTAGCAGGTTGTACATTTATTATGGGTATTCCAGGCTCTGATGACATTATGCTGAATTATCAAACCACGTCTTTTCATGATGCATTGTACGCAAGGCGAGTTTTAAATTTACAAGCCGCTCCTGAATTTGATCAGTGGTTAAAAGCCATGAAAATTTTCAAGGATATAAACGGCTTTGTATTGCATGACGGTGTTCCCAACGCCTTTTCTAATTCTCTTGAGAATATTTTACAAGGCTCTCATCATGAATGAATTACTTGAACGAGATAAGCGCAAGAAAGGCACTAATATTAGTGAAGTGAATGTTGGTGAAAAAATTAAAAAAGATAGCCTAGAAGTCAATGATAATTCACCAGTAACTAAGCAGCCTTGGCAAGCGTTGAAGCAATTTACTGCAGCACGTATAGGTTTAGGTCGGGCGGGTATCAGTGTGCCGACTGAACACTTATTGGCCTTTCAGTTAAATCATGCACAAGCGCAGGATGCGGTGCATGAGCCGCTAAATGTATCGGTATTGCTAAACGATATTGAAACGAAATTAAATGCCATAGGACTGCCTAAAGCAAGCTTGGTCATTCGTTCACAGGTTACCGATAGAATGCATTACTTGCAGCGTCCTGATTTGGGGCGACGGTTAGATGATCAATCTGTTGATGAATTAAAAAAACATCAAGCACCGAAAGATAATCCTTATGATCTGGCCATTGTCTTAGTCGATGGTTTGTCATCTTTGGCCATCCAAAAAAATGCCCCCCCATTAATAAAACTCTTGCTTCAGCGATTAGCGCAACAGCCTTTAATAACGCCGGGAAATGCCATCTGCCATTTAGCGCCTTTAGTGGTGGTGCAACAGGGCCGAGTGGCCGTTGGTGATGAAGTGGCGCAGTGCCTTAATGCAAAGTCAGTGTTGGTTATGGTTGGTGAGCGCCCCGGGTTAAGTTCACCTGATAGTTTAGGGATGTATTTAACCTGGGCCCCTAAAGTGGGCTTAACCGATGAATCTCGTAATTGTATTTCTAATATCAGGCCCGCTGGTTTGGAATATACACAGGCGCTCAATAAACTTTGGTATTTGTTGAGTGAAAGCCATCAGCGAAAATTAAGCGGTGTGAATTTAAAAGAAAGCGCGAAAGAGCAGACAGGTATGGATTTACTTAAGTCTAGTAAAACCATAAGAAACTTTTTAATCAGTTAACTCATTAAGGGCAGTGGTTGATTTATCACTGCCCACAAATGGCACATCTTAATAATTTGAAATTTCAACAATGAAGAGCAAGGTGGTTTTATGTCAGAACAAACGCACAATCAGGAATATTTGGCCAAAAGGCAATTAAAAAAAGGCAGCGCCGGTTGGCTGCTGTTAGCTGGCTTGGGAATATCTTATGTGATTTCAGGAGATTTTGCCGGTTGGAACTTCGGCATAGCAGAAGCCGGTTGGGGGGGCTTTGCCGTCGCGTCGTGTTTAATGGCGGTAATGTATTTTGCTCTTGTGTTGTCACTGGCTGAAATGTCAGCGGCTATCCCCGCTGCAGGTGGTGGTTACAGTTTTGCCCGACAGGTTATGGGGCCAGCCGGAGGGTATTTAACTGGCTTAGCCATTTTAATTGAATATGCGTTAGCGCCAGCCGCCATTGTCATTTTTATTGGCTCAGCATTTGAAGAACTCACGGGTTTTAATGGCCCTTGGGTATATGCTGGATTCTATAGCGTTTTTATTGGCATGCATTTAGTGGGCGCAGGGGAGGCTTTAAAAGTCATGATGGTGATTACGGCATTGGCGATTTTTGCCATTCTGGCCACCGCCGTGGCTTTGATTGGTGATTTTGATTCAGCGTTGTTATTTGATATTGCCGCCACCGATGCCGCAGGGGCGTCTACTTTCTTGCCCATGGGTTGGTATGGTGTATGGGCCGCTTTGCCTTTTGCCATGTGGTTATTCTTAGCAGTGGAAGGTGTTCCTCTGGCGGCTGAAGAAGCTGAAAATCCAGAAAAAGATGTGCCCAAAGGCATCATTGCAGCCATGTTGTTTTTGTTAATCAGTGCTGTGTTAGTGGTGGTGTTAGTCGCGGGAACCGCCGGAGCAGCTGCCATGGGACAAAGTGCTGTACCACTTGTAGACGCGTTAAAAGCCACCGGTAGCAATAACCTAGCGGTGGTGGTGAATGTATTAGGCTTAGCAGGTTTAGTGGCCTCATTTTTCTCTATTATATTTGGTTACAGCCGTTTGGTGTTTGCTTTGTCTCGTGCAGGGTACTTGCCTAAATTTTTATCCTTGACCAGTAAACGTAAAGCACCCACGTGGGCATTGATTATTCCTGGGGTGTTGGGTTTTATGGCATCTTTAAGTGGCGAAGGAGACTTAATGCTGGCCATGGCGGTAGTGGGTGCCACGATCTCTTATGCGCTTATGTCAGCGAGCCATATTTTATTACGAGTCAAGCAACCTGACTTGCCTCGTCCTTATAAAACCCCAGGAGGTGTATTCACTTCTGGATTAGCATTGGTCTTGTCTTTAGTGGCCCTGACAGGTGTGTATGCTTTTGACCCGCGCGCATTTAATTACACCATGATTTTATATGTATTGGGTGCCTTGTATTATTTCTTTTATAGTAAAAATCAGTTGGTGGCTAAAACGGCGGCAGAGGAATTTGATTTGTTGGCCGCGGCTGAACTGGACTTAGAAGAAGACAGTGCCCAGAGCGACTCTAAAATTAAAGCCGCGTAATAGCGTTTAGTTGAAATGGTGTGGCGGTTAAATGGTCGTTACGCTTTAAAAATTCATCTATTAAAAAGCCAGCTAATCGCTGGTTTTTTAATAGATGATCCCAAATTTTATAAAAGACCTAATAAAGGGTTAGGATTGTTTTACTAATAGGCTGATGCTCATGGCGATACAAACGGCGACGGTCATATAACGTACAAATTCATTCCCTTTTTTAACCACCATGGCAGCGCCTAAGCGTGATCCAATAATTTGCCCAAACGCCATGGCTAAACCCACTGCCCATAAAATTTGACCTGACACAATAAACACCACTAGTGAAAATATATTGGTGGTGAAATTTAACAGCTTCGCGTGAGCGGTGGCTTGAACCATGCCCATACCACGCATTTTTGAATAACCCAGCGTAAAAAAAGTGCCCGTACCGGGACCAAAAAAACCATCATAAAAGCCCACGCCCGTAGCGACACTTGCGTTAAATTGTTTTTCATTCATCTTAGCTTTTTCTTGGGGTTGGCCAAAATTTTTAGAAAATACCATGTAGATGGCTATGGCGATAAGTCCGTAGGGCATGATCAATATGAGAATTTTACTGTCGAACATTTGAATGGCTATGGCTCCTAGAATAGCCCCAATGGAAGTGGCTAATATTGCCCATTTCTGTTGTTTGGGTGATACCAAATCTGCTTTAATAAAAAAGCGTGTGGCGGTAAAGCTGCCAAAGCAGGCCTGTAATTTATTGGTGGCAATGGCTTGCACAGGCGGTACGCCAGCAAATAGCAAGGCTGGAATCGTGAGCAGCCCACCGCCCCCAGCTATGGTGTCGATGAAGCCTGCAATTAGGGCCACAACAGCCAGTATCGAAAGAATTTCTAAACTTATTTCCATTGAATTTTTTTGTCTTATAGGGGTTTAAAAAGTGCATTAATGCCAGTTTTAACTGGCCTTAATGGGGTTACTTAAGTGCTTTAAAAGATTCGATTATGTTAGCGGGAACGGGGCAACTTTTAGATTGTTGATAGTCGTAGTAAACAATAAGGCCTTCTCCCTTTGCGGCAATGCAGTCTTGAGATTCACTGAAGACTGCGTATTGCATAGTAAAGCGTTTTTCACCTGTGACTAATTTGTCTAAATCGGCAATGCGAGTGGCGATGCTGATGTTATCTGGAAAGGTAAGCGGCGCTCTAAATTGACATTGTGTGCTGGCCAAAATAGGGCCCACTTGAGTAGCCACTTTGTGAGTGTTTACGCCACTTCTCTCAAAAAATGCCATGCGTATATTTTCAAAATAACGAAAATACACAGTGTTATTGATATGACCAAAAGCATCCATGTCACCCCAGATCACATCTTGCTGAATGGATAATGGGAAGTCTTTTAAAAAAGCCGCTTTGTTTTCGGTCATGATGGTTCCATTACCTCGGAATTGCAGAGAGTCTAGTGAGAATAGAGGATTCAAGGGGGCGGTATTGTAAGGGGCTTATGCATGGCTGGCTAGGGATGACGGTATAGTTGGTGACGATTTATGAGCATGCCTTTTATGGCACCTTGTCAGAAAGGCCGTAAGTTTGTAGAAGTTGTGTGAGTTGGCCATTGCCTTTAATTTTTTGGAGCATTTTATTGACCTGATTAATCGAAAGAGGGCTCGTTTTCCTTATTAATATGGTGTGATGATAGGTTTGATCTCGAATGGTGGAAGTGAGTATTTTTGACTTTAAAGTAGGATCTTGTTTAAAACGGCTATACAAATAGGATTCGGTGACGATGCCAATCTGAGATTTCTTGGCAAGGATCTGATTAATGAGGGTACTGGGGTGGTTCACAAGGTCAATATTGTAATGGGCTTTTAGCCAAGATTCATCCGCATTGAAATCAGCAAACCCGTAGTGATAGCCTAATATGCCCAATAAGGTTTTTTTCTCTAGGGCTTGAAAAAAGCTTTGATCTTTTAATAAACTCTTAGCGGTAATGTACACTTCGCCCCCATGTAAAAAAACATCACTGGCGACCACTGCTTTTTCTTGCCAACCCCATTTTTTGCTTTCAAAAAATAACGCATCAAATAAATGGCGGTCAAAATCCATGTAGCGCCGCTTAGGGCTAGTGTGAACCAAGGTGAAATGAAAATCAGATTGTTGTTGATTAAGTAAGTGGATTAAGTCTGGGGTTAATCCTAGGGGCTTATTTTGTTTGGTTTTAATAAAAGGTGCAAAGAGATAGGCTCCCACCTTAATTTCTATCGGGGGAGCACCATAAGCCCCCTGTAGGGGCCACGAAAATAAGGCTAATATTAACAGTAAATGCAGCTTCATCTATTAAATCTAGTCTTGTACTCAGCGAAGCGCTAGTTGAGTGAGCGTCTAAATTAAATGGTTCCTTTGCGGCTCGGTTTTAGGTTCCAAATGCCCGCAATAATAATGAGCGAACTGCCAATAATAGTACTGACCAGCAAGTGTTCTCCCCAAAAGATAAACCCCAATATTGCCCC
>OJBM01000088.1_pt1 | contig 51267 bp, 45 predicted proteins | sample 1591061 | NCBI WGS metagenome assembly OJBM01 (sample SAMN05416872, study PRJEB24817) | seawater metagenome | isolation source: Sea water | place: Canada:Atlantic | collected 2013-11
TTTAATAATTATTTGTCGCCCAATGCAGCGGAAGCCGCTGCTTAATTAAATACCCCTATTGGGGTGTACAGGATTACTTGACCACTACAAGGTGGGGTTTTTCAAGCAGGCATAGGTCATGGGGTATTTGAAAAAGGGAATATAAACCTAGGGAATGAATTTCAAGAGTTTAAAGAAACCGGAAGCCCTATGGTGTTCATTTTCTTTTTCTTCTTCCCTATATTGCAGCTGTTTATAGATATGGGCTACCGGAAAAAAAACCTGAACAAGCAACTATTAAAGTATAAGGATGAATATCTCGCACAGATAACTACTGGCTAGATAGTTTAGCCCTAGTGGTGCACTGAGCGCTTCACACGACTGGTATACCTAATCAATTTAAACTTCCTGTTACAAGGTTTATTATATCTGACACTAAGATACAATGAAGTTTAGCCATTAATATGAAAAGGATACCCAAATCAATGGGGCTATTCTAAAGCACTGTTTGTTAAAGAGGCTCTAGCTATCATGGACACGGCATTGCAGTTAAGAATGGATGTAGACAGTGGCATAGTCCTGCCTCGTCACGAAGCCTTACAAAAACTGCAGCAGTCAGAACTTGTCCACCAATTAACAAATGAGTTAGTAGAAAAACCGCTCTTCTATATCTGGAGAATCATTGCGCTAAGTGAAATTCCCCATGCTCAACATCTTGATTACACTAAAAACCTAATTGATAGAATATTCGAAAAGCTTTCAACGCCTTTTGGCTTCTCTTTAAGTGGTGATGAGAAAAACTTTTTACCTTGCTATAACGCCATGGTCATTTCTGCCCTTTGCAGGTTAGGGCACGCAAATAATCCGCAAGTTTTAAACGCGGTTGAGTGGATCAATAATCATCAGCCCGTAGAACGTGGAAAAACGGTTGTTATCCCAAACTTAATGTTTGACCGATTTGGTGGCTGCTTTAAAAATACCCCTTGTTATATTGGCCTCGCTAAATCTGTCTTTGCGTTATTTGATTATCAAAAAGAAACAGGAGATACAAATGTAAGCCCAAAATTAGAACAAGGAAAAGAATACTTGCTACAGCATCACCTTATAAAAAGACTTAATAGCGATAAGCCTATCACCCAACATATTTTAGATATCTCATTCCCAGAATCATATAATTTGAATATCGTTGAGCTAATCAGGTTTGCAGGTAATGTAAATATATTGAATGACCCCCGAACTAAATACGCCGTAGAATATTTACAAGATAAAAAGGGTAAAGATAAAGCCTGGAGAGTCAATTATCGCTACAAGTCACAAGGATATATGGTATTTGATAAAACTCACAAAGCTTCTGATTGGACCAGCCACATTATTAACCATGCATTGAATAGCCGAAACGGTTTCTAGCAAAAAAGTCACACCGAACCATAACGAAACTGTATTACAAGCTCTTGCTCAATACCCCCTACTGGGCGCATGGGTACAGCACACAACATGACTAATTTAGCAGCGTTTTTATTGTCTGATTTATCCAACAAGGTTACTAAGCAGGCTATTTCTACCGATGGTGACTATGCGATTACAAGGCAACAGGGCTAACCGAAAACCAGATAAACCAGAGTCTTTAATGAAGGTTTGGAATCTATATATTCCAAATTCGAATGGCATATGTCGGTACAGTGGCTTATCTAAATAATAAGTCCAAAAAAGAGGCGCCAAACATGCCGATCTTATCCAAACCTTCATTAACCGGGGCCCTGTCCTTTGCCCTAAGTGCTGCTGCCATGACAACGGCCCTCACACCTGCACTGAGCTTGGCTGATAAGGCCCCTAAAAAACCCAATATCGTGGTGATTCTGGCCGATGACCTAGGCTACAGCGACCTTAAGTCTTATGGCAGCGAAATAGACACCCCCAACCTAGACCAGCTGGCCCAAGAAGGCCTGAGCTTCAGTAATTACCATACCAGTGCCAGCTGCGCCCCTACCCGCGCCATGTTGCTATCAGGGGTAGACAGTCACCGTGCAGGGGTGGCCAACATTGCCGAAGCCAAAACCGAATCTCAAGCTAATTCGCCTTTTTACAACGGCACCCTTAATCAAAATGTGGTGACCATTGCCTCATTACTAAAAGATCAGGGTTATCACACCTATATGGCCGGTAAATGGCACCTAGGCTACAAAGATGAAGCCCTGCGCCCTATTAACCGTGGCTTTGAGCAAACCGTGATGATGCCCTACTCAGGGGCCGATAACTGGCAGCAACGTTCTTACCTGCCCAACTACCCAGAGGCCGAATGGTTTGCCAACGGTAAAAACATCACCTTGCCAGATGATTTTTACTCTTCAAAATACATCGTCGATAAAAGCATTGAGTTTATTGATAGCAATAAAGATGACGACAAACCGTTTTTTTCTTATGTGGCCTTCCAAGCGGTGCACATTCCTGTGCAGGCACCAAAAGAATATACCGAAAAATATTTAGGCAAATACGATGGTGGCTGGGGTGAATTAAGAAAAAAACGCCAAGCGACTGTTAAAGAATTAGGCCTAGTCCCTAAAGACGCCAAGATGATGGACGTGGCCACCACTCAAGATTGGAATGCGTTATCGGAAGAAGATAAAAAATATCATTCAAAAAGCATGGCGGTTTACGCAGGCATGGTGGACTCCATGGACGCCAATATTGGCCGCTTAGTGCAACACTTAAAAGACATTGGTGAATATCAAAATACAATTTTTATATTCACATCCGATAACGGCGGCGAAGCCTCTGACCCTGGTTCCATGTCACCGTTGTTTCCTGTGTGGTTATCCATGGAAGATTACAATCAAGATTATGAAACCCTAGGCGAAAAAGAAAGCTACAACTACATAGGTGCCAGCTTTGCCAGTGCGGTGGTGGGACCCCTTGGCCATTATAAATTTTATTCCGGCGAAGGGGGTTTACGCGTGCCCATGATCATCACAGGTCCTGCATTAGATGAATCTTTAAAAGGCACTTGGAATGATTCTTTTACCTATGTTAAAGATCTTGCCCCTACTATTTTACAGCTCACCAACACCCTGCATCCGGGTACCCAATACAAGGGCAAAACCGTAGAACCCATGACAGGTAAAAGTTTGGTGCCCATCGTAAAAGCACAAAGTGAAAGCGTCTATGGCCCCAAAGATAATATTGCTTATGAGATTGGCGGCAACGCGGCTTTGTTTCAAGGGGATTATAAAATCATGTTAAACCGCCCCAAACTGGGCGATGGACAGTGGCACCTGTATAACATCGTCACTGATCCAGGTGAAACCCAAGACTTACGCAAAGAAAAACCTGAATTATTCAAAGAGTTAAAACTGGCTTACGCCCAGTACGAAAAAGACAATGGCGTATTGCCCGTGCCTAGCGATTACGACCAACGTAGGCAAGTGATTGATAACGCCATTCAGGTGCGGGTGATCAAGCCTATTAAGGAGTTTTTTGGTTCAATTTTTTGAGGTTAACAAAATAACATTTTTCACTAACGGTTTGGTGTATTCCTAAAACGTAACAGGCTGATAAATATTATCAGCCTGTTACGTTTCCTAATTTTTCTCTTTCACACTCTCTTCCGCGGCTACGCTGTTCAGTCTTATCTCATTAAAGTGTCCAAGCTTCACCTTTGTGCAATTCTTTTGTGGTCGGCTCAGAATAAGTGACATCTATATTTCCTAACGGTTTAGGGAAAGTTATTTTCAGTTTATTAAGGTCTTCTTTTTTACTGATTCTAAAGTCAAAATTAAAAACCTGATAATATCTTCGATCACTAAAGGTATAAGGCGTACCTTTATTTTTTGATGAAAATTTCTGTTCAATAAATTGCTTTTTAACCAATTCAAATACCCGCTCTTGGCTAGGGTAACGCTTATTAAGTCCAATAAGCCCCTTGTCTTTTTTAACTTGCAGCTGCTTGTCAAACAATTTAATCACTTCACTATATAACAACCCAAACTTTTCCTTTGGAAGCGATGCCACCACAGGTAATGCATAATTCTTCGAGCTATGATTAAGCAATTTAATGAAATCAAATTGCACTTGTATTTCAACTAAATTGTGCGGCCTAAGTTTAATCTTAGAGCTGGCAGACACCAAACCATGACCATAAGCTTTAAAAGCCATAAGACTAATAATAAACAACCAGGTAAAACGATAAACAACTTTCATATAATACTTCTCAGTGGAATTAGAGGGCATTTAAGATGTTGTTACACCTTAAATGCCCCTTACGTTTATTACAGGGTATTTCCGAAGGGGGTAAAACTAAGCGTTTCTTGTGATATCACCTTAGTGGCGCACAATGTTTCTGTTTCGTCAGTGTCGGTCACACTTAAGTCTGAACGGTACCTAAATTCAAAACAGCTGGCATCCTCTCGGTATTCACTGTCTGTATTATCTAGAATGCGCCATAAAATTCCAGCAGAAACGCCTTCGTGTAAATAGGTCGTACCGGTTTGATTAATGTCTGCTTTTGGATACAACTCTGTCATGCTATAGATTTTAGATTGGAAAAGGGTCTCGTAACTATTCGTCACGGCAACACTTGAAACCTGCCCCACATTTTGGCCAATCCAGCCGACTCTGTCCGCTGAGTTTTCCCAGCTCCAACCATCCACTTGCAAATTAGGTGAAGACAAATCTTGAAGCTCGCCCATAAAACATCCAATGGTATAAGGCGTATCTTTTGTTGTGTAATAAACATAACCCGACACTTCACCGTCACCATTAACGTCATATGCATTACATTCATTTAAAGGGTTACTGCCATCAATAACATCCGCAGGACGGTAATCAAGGTGCTCATAACGTCCGCCCCCATAATTCGTGTCAGTAATATTACTGGTGGTCGGCACATTTTCATTATCAAATACGGTGCCTCCTGATTGACCAAAATACAAAGGTAAGCCATCTAACATATAGGCAATGGGTTTACTGGGGTCTTGCACATCCATCAAGCAAATAGGCGAGCCATGTAAGTGATAGCCATCGCCATTAGGGGCATGACCATGGCACTGATCTATAGAGCCAAATACAATCATATCAACGGTTCTGTCTGATCCATCATTTGGGCCACACGTCATACCTTCAGTTTGTTCTGAAGCCGAATGCTTTCGATAGGTCGACAATATTTTTATGCCATCTACCGAGGTTCCCCTAGCAGGGTTATCCATGCACCACATATTACTCTGTGGGTTTTCAAAAAACTCCGTGCTGTGAAATATCGGTTCAATAGGAAAGGCAAAGCTATCGCCTTCAGGCAGTGGAATTCTGCCTATCCATTCAGAAGCGCCGACCAGCGGCTGGTCTGCTAACAAACTAGATTTTGAGCCAGTAGCCACATGGGAAGAAACGCCAATGGTATTGTTCGCTTCATCACAAGCGATGATCTTATGCTGAAAAGAATATTCATTTAAATGGGATTTTTTTTCTTCACAGGTAGATGGCACCGATGTGGGAACATGTAAATTAGCCGCTAACGAAGCGGCATCCCAACTTACTCGCCTCGTGGTTAATGTTTGTTTTGAAGACGAAGCGGCCTCAATTAAGGCAAGCACTTCGCTATTGGTGGCGTTATCAGCCAGCTCAAGTTCTTCGGTCAGTGCAAATAGTGTAAACGTATAAAACGTCTCTACCCCTGCGCCCAGCGCACATGGCGCCGAATAAGGTATTACAACATTCCCGATGGAGAAATCTCCAGCAGGCAGCGTATTAATAGCAGGGTTAATGTTGGTTAAAGCAAATTGCATGGCAATGGTATTATCACTATTAAGCGAGTGCATCGTTAACGCTAAAGATTGTGCTGAATCGGGAATACCAGACCAAGATAATAGAGGCGACACACCATCGTTGGCACCGTAACAGGTATACGCCAAAGGTAAATTATAAAAAGTACTGCCAGTATTTTTAAAAGCAGCGCTGCTAATCTCCATGCTTAAGTCATTAACACCATCATCAACAATCACCCCCACTGAGTCGGTGCTAGTAGAAATGCCATCGCTTACCAAAAATTCAAGTATATAATTTCCTTTTACTGAAGCTGTAAACTGAGTTTGTGCCGTTGAAGTGCTGCTCAACAATTCTGCTGAGCCTTCCGGTTGACTGGTGATAGACCAAACATAACTTAATGCATCGCCATCTGCATCGCTACCTACGCCATTTAATGTCACATGGGAATTGACTAAGACAGCTTGGTCGTCTCCTGCATAAGCGACAGGTGCCAAATTTTCAATCACGACGACAGGTATCGGATCCACCGTATTACTATCATCATTATTACCTTCGGCATCATCTCCGCCTCCTCCTCCGCCACAAGCCGTTAATAAAATAGGCGTTAAAATAAATACTTGAAGATAGTGACTTATTTTTTTTATCCGTATAGTCAGCATTTTTTTCCTTATGATTTAATCTTAAAAAATGAAATTGATTTGAATATTTTATATTTAGAAGTGATGTGAAATTATAATTAATGATTGCAAAAAAAGATCTACCATCCCAGCCACGTCAATTTATAAAATGAATCAATGATGGTTATGCGTCATCATCACGCCATCTTTAACATCGGCCGAAACTTTCACCTCCCCCGCATGCTGAAACTTTAGAGTTAGGGCAACCTGATCACCCACTTTAGGCACCTTTTCGATATCAAGTAGCATAATATGAAGGCCTCGCGGTTCTATTAATAGCGAGCCCTGGGCTGGAATACCAAGCTCATTTACTGGACGCATCATTTCCAACCCATTTTCAGTAAAATACTCGTGTACCTCAGCTGAGGCGGCCAGTGGCGAATGAACACTCAATAAACGATCTTCATTTTCACTATTATTGTTAATGGTCATGTAGGCCACCGAATTTTTAACCGTGGGCGGTAAAGCTCTTACCCAAGCGCCCTCTATTTCTATTTTGGGCGCTATTAATTTATCAGTCTGAATTGCTACTGGCTGAATAATAGATTTATCTTTAATCAACCACCGTGTATCGGCTAATAATTTGTCTAACTCCTTTTCAATTTTGTAATGGCCCCGAAGCCGACCTTGTTGATCAATCAGAAAAACCGAGACTGTGTGCCCAAAAATATATTTACTGCTCGAATTTAATTCATGCTTTTTAAAGGAGCTATGATATTGCATAGCAACCGCTTTTATCTCGTCAATAGTGCCTGTTAACCCCATGAACGTGGGATCAAAGTACGAAAGATATTCTTTTAATGCCTCAGGCGTATCACGTTCAGGGTCAATGGTGATCAGAAGGTTTTGCAGCTCACTGGCATCCTCACCTAGCTGCGTCATTAAATGCTTCTGCTGATTCAGTGTCACAGGGCAAATATCAGGGCAACTGGTAAAACCGAACGACATAATCACGACCTTACCTCTGTAATCAGATAATTTAGCGCCTACTTTATTATGGTTTAGCAAGCTGAAGTCGCCACCAAAATCCAGTATCGGAAGTTTATTAGCATAAAGGCTTCCACTAAAAATGGTTATAATCGATATAGCGCTATAACTGATGATTATTCTTAGCTTGGATAAAAAGATCATTTTGTTCACGTTAGCCTCTCTAAACTTATTTTTATGTGAGTTCTCATAATTAATTTAAAAGTTGATACCCGCTTTTTCTTAAACATTTAATGGATAAAAACATTATTCAATCACCGTCCACTGCCCCATCATGCCTTCATCTTCATGGGGTAAAATATGGCAATGAAGCATGAAGGGAGAGTCGGCATAGGAGTAAAAGCTAAACTCTTTAATAATGTACATATATTCGTCTTCACGTATTTGTACCACGTCTTTCCAACCTTGCTCACTGGGTGTCAGGGGAATCTCAGCCCCCTCCGTTAAGTCACTATTTTTTACAACACGCTTTAAAACTTGAAAAGATCCATCGTGAACATGAAACGGATGGGACAGTCTTAACCCGCTATCAGCCGACACTCGCCATACTTCTGTGGCACCGTATTGAGGTGATAAATTAATAACATCCATTTTCATTTGTTCAGAGCGGCCAGAGTTATCATATTCAATGGCATTGGCATTTTTTAATGAGAAGTTTCTGGGAAATGCTAAATTGTAAACCTCTGCATCACTTGGATTTAAAGTGACAATAGCGTTATCGGACCTTAAATTCGCAGGTATGGCAGTTACTTTATTCGTATTGTCGGTACCACTGGCTGTGAATTCAAAAATATCATAATTTTTAGTGTCAAGATTATCTTGGTCACCGGTTACATCAATATTTCGATCATCTAGCCCAAGGGTAATTAAATCTAACTCTGTGCCGTAATGCCTTACCGTATAAGTGCTGCCCTGCGCTGCATTGGTTAAATCAATTAGAATTTCATTACGTTCGCCGTTGTACATTAATAAACGAGTCACTTCAGAAGGCTCATTTAACAAACCACCGTCTGTACCTACTTGGTAAAATGCTACTTCATTACCATTTGAGTCTTCTATTCCCAAATTATAACTTCTTGCCGCCGCACCATTTAAAATCCTTAACCTAATAACTTGCCGAGGGTAAGTAAATTTGGCTTTGTACTGGCCATTCACCACTTGAGCCGCACCTTTAAATGCATTTACAATCCCCCCTACACTGCCATCAGGATCAAGCACACAGTCGTCGCTATCGCTCATGGTTTCTGTGACAGAATTTGATCTAAGGCTAATATCACCCAGACCTTTATCTTGAATAACGATGGGCAAATCATCCACACCATAGGTATTGGGAATGCTGGGGTTTTGAGCTGGATTTTTTACGATGATCATACCGGCCAAACCGTTGTAAACATGCTGCGCGGTAATGCCTTCTGCATGGGGGTGATACCAAAAATTGGCACTGTCATTGACCATGGTAATATCAACCGTCCAGGTAGTGGGATTAACATTGCCCATATGGTCTAGCGCATCAGGCGCGTGGGTTGAATTAATCATTTGATGTGGCCCACCATCTTTCTCACCTAAAAGACTCAAGCCATGCCAGTGCACGGTGGATTTAACACCCTCGCCTAAACTAGTATTCGTTCCATCATGAAGGTTATTGGTAACGTGAATTCGATAATTTTTACCTTTAATCATTTTTAACATGGGGCCTAAAATAAAATTACTTTTTTCTCGGCCATCATTAATATTAAACCCCCATGTGGTACTGGGGAGGTGCGCACTGGTAAAGCCATCACAAAAATCGGTACTGCCCACATCCATAGACAAATGCATTTCAATTAATTGAGTTACCGTCGTGGCATCGCCATGGTTATCGATAAAATCATTAACGCTCCCCACCTCTTCTCCTTCATATAATTCAGGAACCGGTCCGCTCTGGATAGGTGTCGGCGTAGGCGTAGGAATTGGTGTGGGTGTGGGAATTGGTGTGGGTGTGGGAATTGGTGTGGGCGTAGATTCTGGGTCAACGTTTTCCAATCTAACGTTAACCCTATAGATATTTGAACTTGCACTCGTTGAATTAACACCTGTTGAACCTGACAAACTAATTTCAAAATAATTATCCCCTTCACTTAAAATGAAAATACGGCTTATTTCATTAATAGCTGAGGGTATTCCATTTATTTCCACCGTAATATTGTCATTTCCTTTTGGGGTAAATGTAATTTCATTCTCATTAGATGACACATTGTAATCGCTATTAATCGTCGTAAAGGCTGGAGTCAGCCCTTCAACAGAAACCCCTAAATCAGTAAGAAATACAGTGCTCACATCCTCTAGATCTGGATTCAGGGAGGATTCGCTGTTGTCATGATCACTGCCACATCCAGAAATAAAACAGGCCATGAGTGTTAAGTAAGGAATGAGTACTCTTATCACGCGCAGTCTCTCAATAGGTAATTCATGAATTTAATACTCATAGTTATGACAATGTATAATCAGTGATAATTTATAATCAATAATGATTGAAATATTCATCACGCCATTTCTCCGCTAGTAGACCGATTAAATGCCTTCATCAAACAAATAGGTCCTTGGATTTACGAAGATAGTAAATTAATGGCTTTTGCCCTTTAGTGAGGCATCTCTCATTTTAATTTACATTTTTGGCCTTTTAGTCCCAAATAATTAATAGGAACTGCTAAATATTAATGCGAAGCTTAAATAGGTCCGCCTTTAGGCTCTGTATATCGAATTTAATGGCCCATAATCATAAAATCGTTCATTAATCTGAATGCGAACTTAATCACGGCCCAATACTCAATTTGGGCATATAATCCCAAACATGTCCGAAAGTATTGAATCTGCGACTAAGTTCGCCCTAGCCAGACTGCTGCGCCCTTTAGTAAAACTGCTGATTAAGCAGGGCGTGAGCTATGCCAGTTTTGCAGAGGCCACTCGCCGTTTATTCATTGATGTGGCCGAACAAGATTTTAAAATACCGGGCAAGAAACAAAGTTTGTCTCGTATTTCTGTGCTCACCGGCATTAATAGAAAAGACGTGGCAAAAATTTTAAAAGCCGATCAAGGCCAAGACGACCAACAGTTTATGCCCGCCAATAGACCCTCGCGTATCATTCAGGAATGGCTAAGAGATAAACGTTTTACTAACGAATCAGGGGCACCCAAACCCTTACATTTTGAGGGCGGCGATAATAGTTTCTCAGAATTAGTGCGCTTGTATGGAGGCGATGTTACGCCTAGATCTATGTTAGATGAATTAAATCGGGTGGGGGTCATTAGTCGTAACCCTCAACAACATTTAATGCTGTGTTCAAGTGCGTATGTGCCACAACAAGATTTAGCCGAAAAAATAAACATATTAGGACGAGCCAGCGGTGATTTATTTTCTACATTAGATCACAACCTTGAACACCAGCAGTTTCGCTCTCGATTACAGCGCAGCGTGGCCTACAGCAATATCCCCGTAAAAAATCTCAACCAAATACGCATGCAAAGTAAAGAAGAGTGCGAGCAATTTTTATTGCATATAAACCAATGGCTCTCGCAGCATGACGCCCATGTCAATCCGGAACTAGAAGGTCACCAAACCGCTCGCGCGGGTATCGGCATTTACTACTTTGAGCAGGCACACCAAGAAGAATCCATTTCATGAACATGCTGTTTAAGTTCATTTTATTCACCTTTATTGTCACCACATATGTGGTGGTGAATCCGTCTGCCATTTGCCACAACGACTGTGAAGTCAAATTACAAACCGTCTTAAATCCAAGTAATCATACCAACGCTTTCACCCCGGCCACTAAACAGCAAGAGCCCAAAGCGGCTTTAGCAATTCAACCAACATTAAACGATGAATTGAGTTTCACCGGTCAACTCAGTGATTTATCAGCCATCCCTTATTCTTTTACCAACGGCCAAGATCAACAAAATATTGTTGAAGGGGGAATAGAAGGCACCGGAAAAGTTGGCGACACTCGTAAACTATTTGAATTTAATGACGAGCCATTAACCCCTGAAGAAGAAATTCAAAAACACGCTGAAGAAGAAGATGGCATTGAAGGAACCGGCAGAATGGCACTGGGAGCTGATCATTTAATTGCCTACGGCCCTATATCTAGGTTCGGCAGCATCTATGTAAATGGCATTCGCTACCAAGTTAACCAAGCTCAAATAGAATTCACTAATGAGCAAGCATTAAGCCAGCTAAATGTCGGCATGATGGTAAAAGTACAAGCCGATTGGAATTCACAAGATAACCGTTCTTTTAATGCTCAAAAGGTTTGGTTTGACCTGCAATTAAAAGGCCCGGTATCTACAATCGCGCCCACCAGTTTTGGCGCTCGACTTACTATTTTAGGCACACTGGTAAATATAAATGAAGATACTGTACTGGAGGGCCTAACGTTAAAAAATATAAAACTTGGCCATGTATTGGCCATTAGCGGAATCACAGACACAGATGGCAGCCTAGTGGCCACGCATATCTCGCGGCGCTCATTAACGCTAAACGCCAGCCAGATTGTGGAAGTAGAATCTAAAATATTGTCCGTTAATACCGCACAGCAGCGTATTTCCATTAATGGAATTGAGTTACACACTGACAATGCCAAATGGAAAAACACCTCTATTCAGGCACTAAAATCTGGGGATACTATAGAAGTGCTAGGTCATTACGACAACGCTAACAGTCGCCTTAATGCGATTTCCATTAAACTTAAAAAAGCCAATCTAAGTTTGGTTAACGGTACCAAGCTTAGCGTTGATGGCATTATCAGCCTTTACCAATCAGACCAAAACTTTTTCATTAATGGCCAGAAAAGCAATGCTGGCAATGCTGAACTTTTAGTCGGTGATCGCGCATCTTTAGGCAATAAAGTGCGCATTAAGGCTAATGGCAAAATCCATCAAGATGGTGTATTCATCATACGCACCGTTGAAATTATTCGACCGACCAATGCCAGCATTAAGGCCACTGTTATTTCAATTAATCCCAATTCAGGGGAGATTGCTCTTCTGGGCGTAAACGGATACACAAAACAAGGCACCTTGTTTCAATCCAAACTGGCCAGCAGTAATAAATATTTCAATATTAATGATATATCCCCAGGGGACTGGGTAGAGTTAAAAGGGAAGTGGTCTGAGAATAAATTTAATTTAAACGCCGTTAATGCCATTAACCCTCAAAAAAAACAAGTATTAAAGGGGCAAATTGAAATTGATGAAAATGGTAAAATCAGCATTTTAGGCATCCAGCTATTAGCCAACACCCTACTAACCGATGAACAAACTTCGAAATTGGAAAGTGGAGATTTTGTCTTAGCCAAGGGACAAATGCTAGATGCTGACACCTTTAACGCAGACAGTCTTACATTAGAATAGCTTTTACAGTATCACCTCACTAAGGGCGACAGTTTAGCGTGGCTTGATTAGCACTTCTTATAAATTTAGCGGATGATTGTGGTTTTAAATAAAAACCATAACCGCGCTTTAAATAGGGGGTGAATTTAATTGTGCTGTCATCGGTACGGCTTATCAAACTTTTATACACCACATCTGGCAGAGCTACCACGGCGACTCGCCCAACCAATAACATATTAAATAAGCCCGAATAATCATTATGGCGCAGAATATTTTTAAAACCTTGGCGCTGAACATAGGAGTCTTGCGGAGAACCCAACTTTACCCCTAGACTTATTTTTTTATTAGAGGTGTCTGGCAAAGCACTCTTATAGACCCAATAATCTTCAATCTCCTGCACCGCTTGCGACTCTATTAATAAAGCACGGCGTTCTTGGGTAAAACCCATGGGGAAAATAATATCGATTTTATTATTATGAGTCTCTTCAATGAGCCGAGCAGTGGGATAGCTTTTCCAACGAATGGGTTGCTGTAACTGTTTAGCAAAACAGGTTAAAAACTCCACATCCCCATGGTCACCGGCCACCAGACCTTGCTGATCAATATAAAGAGATGGCAAGGTGGCAGGAATACCGCCTTTTAGGGGATCTGCCTTCACAAGCTCCATATAACAAAACGCTATTATAGCTATACAGGCCAAGCCTTTCATGCAAAGGTCTCCTTACTCATTAGCCTAGTATAGATAGCTCAAGTCAGATTTCACCTTAAACAAAATCTAACTCAATATTTTATAAGCCCCCACCCATTAAGGGTGCACCACACAGCCACCTATAATGTCGCCATTCCACTTGGCTTTCATGGCCTCTTTAATCTCAGCCAATTCATAGGTGTGAGAAACATAGGGTTTAAGTTGGCCGCTATGAACCCATTCCATAATTTTTTCCAACCGCTCAGGGCGGATACTGGCGTCGTGTTGAGTGGAAATCACCGTAGGACAACCCATTACTTTCAGGCCTTTCATCATAATAAGGTTCGTGGGTAACATATTGGCATTGGGCGCGCCTCTTTGGCCTTTGCCTTTTGACACAAACGGCGTTGACGCCCAACCCACCACTAAAAAGCGCGCACCAAAACTCACACAACGCATGCTCTCTATAGAAATATCTCCCCCTACCCCGTCGTATACCACATCTACGCCACGGCCATTGGTTAAGGCTTTTACTTCATCGCGAAAACGCCTGACACCACTTTCCCCTGTTGGGGCCTTACAGTTAATCACGTGATCGGCCCCTTGTTGTTTCACTATTTCAAGCTTTTCATCACTGCGTCCAGTGGCAATCACAGCGGCACCCAAAATTTTTGCAATGTGCACTGCCGCTAATCCAGTAGCCCCACTTGCCCCGTGAATCAATACGGTTTCACCTTTTTGTAATTGACCGCAAGCCACCAAACAATGATAAGCGGTTTCGTAACTGCCCAATAAATTGCAGGCCTCATCATATGAAAAGCCGTTTGGAATAGCGCGTATGGCCGCAATGGGTGCCACCGCAAACGACGCAAAACCACCGTACTGCTGGTAATTGCCTGGTGAGCGCGGCCCAGCCACAAAACCATCCACCAATACTCTGTCACCCAATTTTGCTTGGCTTTCATCAATGCCTTCACCTAACCAAATAATTTCGCCGCTGTATTCAAGCCCTGGGGTATAAGGCAGTGGCGGCATGTGCTGGTATTGGCCGCTGCTCATGAGTAAATCCACCCAACCCACTGCCGAGCTTTTCACGTTAATAATCACATCTTTACTGCCCAAGGTAGAAGTGTCAGGCATGGCTTGATCTTCAAGGTATAGATTTTTTTCAACCCCCTCCATTGGATTTTCAGCAAACTGTGCAATTCGCACGCGACGGCCGCTGGTATTTAAAAAAGGGGCCGAGGTATTTTGTTTAGGTAATTTATTGGTGGCATCAGCCATGGAATTAGGCATCTTGAATAGCTCCTTGGCTGTGCATTGATGAATTTAATGTCACTTTATTTAATGGCGAATTCATTTCTGATGTGAGTTTTTTAGATCCGCTATTACCGATATTATTTCGTGTTCTTATAGCCCCTTTAAAACCTTCCATGATATCCCTAACCGATTCAATGCTGGTAATGCGCTCGACACTTTTTCCAGCCTGAAAATAATCTTTATACCCCATTCCCTCTTTGGCAGAGCGTTTGAATTTCCAGATTGATAGAATAGCGTAATAAGTGCGGGCCCAGTGTTTGGTTTTTCGACCCTTCAAAAGCATTCGCGCAATAGGACCTGCATGGGTACCCATTTTCTTAACCGACTCAGTTTCAATAATGGCACAAGGCACCCCAGAGATTTTATCGGTTAACACAATGTCTTTTTCAGTGGCTGTGACAATGGAATTTTTATAATCCATATGCGCTTGGCACTCTTTAGCGGCAATAAAGCGCGTACCCAGTTGTACTCCTTGGTACCCCAATTCTAAAACTTCCAGCATGTCATTTTCATCACCAATACCCCCAGCACATAACACCGGCACACCTAAATCATACGTTTCACTGTAAAGTTGTTTGGCACTTAATGTTCCGGCGTGGCCACCGGCGGCCTCATTCACACAAATAAGCCCGTCTACCCCAGCCTGCAATGCGCGCTTAGCCCATTTTCGAGAGGTTATATTGTGATAAACAATACCCCCTTTTGCGTGGGCTTTGTCTACCACCCATTGAGGGTTGCCAAGGGCCGTCACAAAAAAGCGCACCCCTTCTTCTAAAGCAATGTCCATCCACAATTTCATACGCTCTTCATAAGCGCTCACGGATTTCTCTACTATCACATTTAAACCAATGGGTTTATCGGTCAGGGATTTAATTAATTTGATGCCTTCACGAAAATCATGCTGATGAGCATATACCATGGCAATGGGCTGAATGATGCCTATGCCTCCCGCCTCAGATGTAGCCGCCACTAATTCAGGGTTACTGCACGGGTACATGGCTCCGCAAATAATGGGGGATTCAATGCCCGCCTGTTGTAAAAAAAGATTGCTGTTATTGGGTGTTGGCACTGACATGTTTATTCCTTATTTATTATTATTTTCTAATCGCGTAACCAGTTGCTCGAGTCGGTCTAAATTCACTTTGTATTGATCAATGGGCTGCGGCTTTAAACCGTTTAACACAATGCTTAATATATCTTGGGTTAATGAATCAGCATCTAGGGTGGTTTTATTGCTACTGAGTACATTCCAAGCTGAATGCTCTAAGCCGCCAAAAATCATGTCGCGCACCGTTTTAGAAGCGATGTCTGTGCGTATTTCATTATTTTTTTTGCCGTCACCAATCACTTTTAATAATATTTCACTGTAACGGCGAGTATGTTGGTGCATGTCGGAATGGGGGTAATTATTTAACGGTCGTATTTCTTGAAGCAGTAAGCGGCACAGGCCAGTGTCTTCAAAAAAGGTTTGAATATGACGGGTAATTAAAACCCGCAATTGATTTTCAATGCCTTTAATGCCCGCCAAACTGTTTTCTGCTTTTTCAATTGATGTTTTATAAAAACCCGAGACCACACCGGCCAACACATCTTGTTTGTTGGCAAAGTGCTTATAAATAGTTCCCTCTGCCACCCTAGCCCCTTTAGCAATCTCGCTCATGGCGGTTTTTTCATAACCCTTAACAGAGAAGATGGCATGGGCTGCGGCCAGAATATCCGATTCTCGCACCGCTTTTGGCTGGCGTGTCCTGCCTAAGTCTTTCACTTCTAGGCTCATTAGTGAGTCCAATTCATTAGTAACCTCACAAAACTACCCCTTTAGTGACTACAAATCTAGATAAATGTGCAATTACCGATCACTCTTTAAGAAATACACCACAATAAGTGAGTTGCCCTCACTAATAGTGTTTTGCCATACGTCATCCTATTTACTTGCACTCACGCCGAGATGAGAGAGTTCGCCAATAGCACGCCTAACACGCTTGGATATTCATGAATCGATTTTTCAAGGGAGACACACTCAGCTTTAGTACGTTGATATGTTTACTATTTGATTCCAGCAGGAAATATCAAAAAAACATTTCAGCCATCTCTATAGTCATCACTATCGCCAGCACGCAGTGTTGGTGTTTGTTAAATATTTAGTTTGATACTTCTATGGAGAAGACAATGAGTAAGCCAGTATTTTTAATGATCGAAGCCACCCCAAACCCAAATGAAATGGAGGCACTGCAAGCCTATCAAAGTAAGACCCCTGCCATTGCTAAGAAATACGGCGCTGCGCCAGTGGCCACTTATGATGTAGACAGCGCCTTAAACGGTGACAAAAAACCTGGAGTATTTGCAGTACTTTCATTCCCAAACCGAGAAGCCATTGACGGCCTGTTCAGTGACCCAGATTATTTGGCCATCATTGCGCTACGGGATCTTGGCTTTAAGGATGTACGTTTTTATGTGGTGAACGAACGCATTTAACTCACCCTTAAGTGTTCCCTATGAGTACCACCGAAAACCAAAGCTGACTCTTGGTGGTGCTGACTAATTTTAATATTCAAAACATTGCAGGCTAAATAGCCAGCTCTAGAACCTGCTACTTGAAATTTTCACGAGCCATAACCCTTACTAATAGTAGAGCTCTAACATCTGCCAATAAGGTGCCCCCACGATCAATTAGTAGGGGTTAGAGGTAAGTTCTGATAAAATCCTTGTCCCCAACAATCAATTTGATTGAACTGGGCTTACCTAAGACTAGGATTTATTTTGACTCATAACGATACTTTACAACTTATCCTTAGCACCTTTGATTTAGATGACAGCACCGTCATTAAAATATTCTCATTGGCCGATTTCAATACAACGCAACAGCAAATCAGTGCTTGGGGTAAAACTGAAGACGATGAGGCTAACATTGAACTTAAAGATTCAGAGTTAGCAACATTTCTTAATGGCTTTATTAATTTTAAACGCGGTAAACGGGATGGCGCGCAACCAAAGCCGGAAACCTACTTAAACAACAACATGATATTCCAAAAATTGCGCATCGCCCTTAACTTAAAGTCTGAAGATATTTTAAATATACTAGAATATGCCGACATCAATTTAAGCAAGCATGAATTAAGTGCGTTTTTCCGCAAGCCTGAAAACAAGCATTATAAAGACTGTACAGATAAAACTTTACAAGGTTTCTTATTCGGCGTGCAGTGCCAATTGTAAAAAATAATCACCCGTTAGAACATCAAACTTTATTGAGTTGCCCGCCTGTACTCAGGGGGCCATTTATTTTATCGTTAACATTTTATCTCCCTATAACTGTCATACATGAATATTGAATTCGCCTATGATTCACAACATAGAAAAACTTCGGAAAAACATCGAAATAGAATTATAAGGAAGGTAAGAGCTTTCCTCGATTTTTCTAAATGAAAATTGACAATATGCTCAAATATCGCAGCTTGATTGAAACTGCTTAAATAAATTAAGTAAAATAAAAAATTTTAACGGGGAGAGAGACCTGTTTGGAAGTCTTATCTATCTACACTCTCGTTAGGTGGTAATTTGAAATTTGCTTTCATCATAATATCAATATTTAGTTTAACTGGATGTCTAGGCGTTTCGTTAATAAGTCTCAATTAGAAAGCCTATCCAGCTGAAAATGTCCATCTAGTAAAATTTGAGCCTACTGCAACTAATTAGTACGGTAAAGAAAAAATCGAGCATAAATGGTGCGGTCCTTTCATGTGAATGTATGGGCTTAGGCCTTGATTATGAAGGAAATTTTTTATATGGAAAAATATAGGTGAAACAGTCCATCTAATCGAGTAGCGAGAGTTTCTAACCCTCAGCCCCTACTTCATCCTGCATGCACTCACGTAAATCAGAGTGCACAGGGCACTTCATTTAAAAGGTTTAGCCCTCTAAATTAGCATCACACACTCTGCAACCGTCCAATGAGCTACTCTTTAGTTTTAATTTATCCCCAAACTTGATGTCAGTTCTTGATTCCAAGTCTACCGCGTCTTGCTATCAACCCTTACCGACGCCCATAGTGGTAAAATGATTTATCTATAAAGCAAATACCGATTGTATTTTAGGAGTTGGTAGCAAATAAAATTTATTGCTACGAAAGCCGCATTAACGTTTGTTTAATCGCCTATTTTCTCTAGCGTCTTTGGATTAATTCTCGCACTCTTTAAAAGCGAAAAACCATCCAATAAGAAATAGCCTAGACGTTAATTTTGGAGGTTTTAACCACATAATTTCTTATTGTATTAATCTAAATTTTGACACTATTCCGTGGCTAACTCTGAACTTTTAGATCATTTACGCTGGCCCTTAATACAATAAAAACCAGACCATGGCGTCGTTATTTTGTGCCAACTTGCCCCCTAACACCCTTTAGCTGCCTTGTGCGCTTTATATACAATTCCCTATTGACCCCACTTAAAAACAACAATAAGATCTTCTATGTAAACGATTACACGATTTTGCAAAATCAAGGAAAACTATTACCCCTGTATTTAAGGGAAAATTTCACCGAACGTATTTCAATAAAAATAAAACTATATAGTACGGAGATATTACTATGAAAATAATAACGAGGCTTTTATGCCTCGCAATGTATTGTATTGTCTTTTCCACACAAACCTATGCTGGCGCCTTTGTTCATCTTTTTGAATGGCAATGGACTGACATTGCGAGTGAATGTGAAGATGTTCTCGGGCCCAAGGGATACGCTGCAGTCCAAGTTTCACCACCCCAAGAATCCATTGATGGAGACGAATGGTGGACACGCTATCAACCTGTTAGCTATGAAATCGCGGGGCGTTCAGGGACGCGAGAGGAATTTAGCGATATGGTTGATCGGTGTGAAGCTGTGGGCGTCGGCATTTATGTGGATGCTGTAATCAATCACATGGCCGCTTGGAATCGCGACTTCCCAAATGTACCCTATAGCCCAGATGATTTTCACAGCTGCACTGCCGATATAGACTATAGCAATAGCTGGTCAATTCAAAACTGCGATTTAGTGGGACTCAATGATCTTGAAACCGAGTCGGATTATGTGCGCGGAAAAATTGCTGACTACATGAACGATTTAATTGGTTTGGGGGTTGCGGGTTTTCGAATTGATGCCGCTAAACACATTCCAGCGGAAGACATCTCAAATATTGTTAGTCGTTTGAATGGCTCTCCTTATATTTTTCAGGAAGTTATTGGCGCCAGTGGAGAAGCAGTACAACCCGATGAGTACACATATATTGGTGCGGTAACTGAATTCAATTTCACAGACACAATAGGATGGTATTTTAAAGGCAATGGTACACTTTCTGATATCCAAAATATTGGCTCTTGGGACGGCTGGTTAAGTAGTAATAGTGCTGTAACCTTTGTGGCAAACCACGATAACCAACGACAAGATACCGACAACATTATTACGCATTTTGACGGCGAAGGCGTAAATAATAATGCCCATGTATTTACCTTGGCATGGCCCTATGGTTACCCCAAAGTTATGTCTAGCTACGATTGGGATTACAGTGATCAAGGTCCACCTAGTGTTGGCGCAAGCACCTGTTCTAACGGATGGTTATGTGAGCACCGAAACCAAGAAATTGCTAATATGGTTGCCTTTCGCAATGCAACCGACGGCGAAAATGAAATAACAAATTGGTGGGACAACGACAGCCAGCAAATCGCCTTTGGGCGTGGAAGCCTTGGTTTTGTGGTGATCAATAATGAAGACTATGCACTCAGTAGAGCCTTTGAAACTAGCCTGCCTGCAGGTACTTACTGCGACATCGTGAATGGAGACTACAGTGATGATTCTTGCAGTGGCACTACGATTACTGTAAACGATAGCGGCGAGGCCACTATTGCAGTCAACGCTAATGGAGCCGTTGCGATTTATATCGATGCGGTTGTCACTTCAGATCCCGACGATACTATTAGCTTTACCTGCAACAACGGGTACACCTATCTAGGTCAAAGTGTTTATGTTGTGGGAGATATTAGCGAACTAGGTAACTGGGCCCCCGAAAGTGCAGTGAAACTCGATCCAAGTAATTACCCAACCTGGACTGGCAACATCACACTGCCTACAGATACCGATGTAGAGTGGAAATGTATGAAACGCGATGAAGATGATACGTCGGCAGCTATAGAATGGGAAAGCGGTAGTAACAACTCACTAAATACCTCAACAAGCACAAGTGCACAGAGTAGCTTCTAAGAAACAATCAATACAATTCCACCTTTAATACAGGTGGAATTTCTTAGCTGTATTGCAGCTGTATAAATGAATCACTGCCAGCGACGTTATTTTGAACAACCTCTGTTACTGACTATTTAGCTCAGCCTACCCTACAGACCTACAAGTTTTGAATAATATTTTCAGTTACCCCTCAATCGCTTCCACATAACAGTTTTAGGTCTACAATTGTGTGTCAAAAAAATTATAACTGAATACAATTTAATTTTTCCCAGCGAAAATAATTTTCGTTACTTGCCTAACACCTGACAAGACCTCTTTAGGTTATGCCCTAACCCAAAACTTCTAATTCCTCGAACAAGCCCTTGCTGTTGACTACTATTTATCGTCTAATTGCGATTTGGTTATCAAACGTATCTCTTACCCAGCTGTCACCTCAAGAGCGCTTAACTCGCAGCGCTAAGTTTCTATTTCGGCCCTACAATAGAATTTAGGATAATAATGAAAAATCTTTTTTTAACCTCCTCCTTTGCGGATGTAGCAGATTTATTTAAAAAATCTGAAAATAATTTACTTCAAGGCAAGATTGTTACATTTATCCCCACAGCCAGCCTTCACGAAGAAGTCACTTTTTACGTGGATGCAGGGAAAGAAGCTCTAGAAAAACTGGGACTCGTTATCGACATTTTGGAGATTTCCACAGCCACCCATGAAGAAATATCCCGCAAGCTAAAAAACAACGATTACATTTATATCACAGGCGGTAATAGCTTTTTCTTGTTACAAGAATTAAAAAGAACTCAGGCTGATAAACTCATAATTGAGCAAGTTATGCTAGGAAAAACTTATATTGGTGAATCAGCAGGATCAATCATCCTTTCACCCAATATTGACTATGTTAAAGATATGGATGACTTCAAAGTCACGCAAAATCTAGAGTCCCATGAAGCGCTAGGCCTTATTGATTTCTATCCACTCCCCCATTACAAAAACTTCCCTTTTGATGACGTAACGGAAAACATTGTGTCCAAATTTACCGGAAAAATTGAACTTCGCCCTTTCAGTAATTCTCAAGCAATATGGGTCAAAGAAGATAGCATCGAAATTTTGGCTTAACACATTAGAACCCTTGCTTTTAGCTCTTAATCTCCCTTCCGACGTTTCGAGTTTACACTGGGCCGCCTGCATTCAGGGGCCACTTATTTTATCGTTAACATTTTATCTCCCTATAACTGTCATACGTGAGAGTTATATCCCAATTATAAATACTTCTCTGCATTCATTTACAAACACCACACGCTAAACGCTAAAGATTAACCTTGTACGCCAGAAAAAGATCTTTCAAGTCAAGATTAACGGCAAGCCAAATAGGTATATTTTCAAGACCTATTGCAAAACAGATTTAACAGCATGGCAACCACCTCTAAAGTCGTATTAATCACAGGCGCGGCCAGCGGGCTTGGTTGGGCACTTACCCAGCACTATTCAGCCATGAACTACAAAGTAGTCATGATGGACATTCAAGCTCAGTTACTTCAAGACAAACATGACTGGTTAATGGCCAATGGGGTAAAGGCTAACAATTTGCTTGTGGTGGTGGCTGACATTACGCAAGCAGATGCCCTCACTGAACTGGTTACAAAACTTAAAAAAACATTTGGGCGATTGGATGTATTAATTAATAATGCCGGAATTACGCATCGCTCATTGGTTGAAAAAACCCAACCTGAAGTCTTTAGCAAAGTCATGGCAGTAGATTATCAAGGGCCCGTTGAATTAGCTTTGGCGGTTTTGCCGCTGTTAAAAATTTCTAAAGGCACCATTATTAATGTAAGTTCCATGGCAGGCTGGATGCCGGTGTTAGGTCGAGCCGGTTATTGCGCTGCCAAGAGTGCAATGAATCAATTTTTTGAGGTAATGCGTTGTGAAGTAAAACAGTATCAGGTAAAAATTCTAATGGTGTACCCTAGTTTTTTAAACACGCCCATTGAGGCCAATGCCTTGGGCCATGATGGTAAAAAAGCCAGTCATGCCCGCTCTATAGTGGGTGGCCTAGGCTCAGCTGAGGCCGTTGCTGACTTAATTGTAAACGCCCATAAAAAGGGAAAACAAAGGTTATTTCCCAATACATTTACCTGGGTGGCGTCAGTGCTTTATAAACTACTGCCTAATGTGTTCTTAAACCGCATGAGTAAAAAATTTTCCAGTGAATTAGATCACTAACACAATGTACCCAGATAGTGGGCTTCATAAATTTGAGCCACTGATTAAGTATGCTCCACCCTAAAAAAATTGGCTCTTAACAGGCCCATTGATATTTCGAAAAGCTATAAGAAACCCAGACTTAAATAACGGTAGCTTTTAGGGTTTTGAACTACACTCAAGACACCCTTTAGGTTTTTTATTAAGAGCACTAAATGCCCCTTCTATTAGCCATAGTGTTTTTTTTCAGTAGTCTAACTTATGCAGACACACCAATTACGGTAGTTTCTGACCCTTGGTGCCCATTCATTTGCAATGAAGCCCAACACAAACAAGGGTTAGTCATTGATTTATCTTCAGCCGCTTTAAAAGCCAGTATAAATAAATCAATACAGCTTGAATCCATGAGCTGGGCCAGATCTAAAATATTCACCCAAAAAGGCAAGCGCGATGCCATAGCAGGCATAGAAAGAACCGATAAAAACAAAGGGCTATTTACATTCCCAAAAACCTCCCTAGGACGTTCAAAAATTTGTTTATTCAAACGCAGAGGTAACCCTTGGCAGTTTTTAGATGGACCGTCGTTAAACCATCAACGCTTGGGCTGGGTTAACCATTATATTTACGGCCCAAAAGTGGATTTTCTTGACGCGCATATTGAGAAATTGCAAAGAAACAACAGTAAATTCCTCACCATTATTAGCGGAAATAACCATATCCATAAAAGACTCTTAAATATGATTATCCAGGACAGAATAGATGTAATAGCAGAAGACTACTCCGTTATTAAGTATACCATTGCCCAAGAGGGGCTGACAAAAATAATCAATATGGCAGGCTGTATAGAAAGCTCTGAAACATTTGTTTACCTTGCCTTTTCAAGCAAAATACCACATGCACAACACTACGCTGATGCTCTTGACAATGGCATTAAGGATATTATAAAAAGTGGCCAAGCTAGTAAAATACTAGCCCGTTATGGTCTAACCGTTAAAGAGTCGATTCAAGTTCATAATTGGCATTAAGCTTCAATTACATAAAAAGTTCATCACCTGCAATTCATACAGTACAATACATCACTGTGAGCAACGTATTTACTAGCGACACTATGCCTTTTGAATCATGTAAGCTGCAGCCCTCTATAAAGCATAAAACACGGCTACTGATGTTCTAACCTAAAACAGCCGCTCACTAAAAAACCAAGAAAGCACACACTTGCTAATGATCATCAGTCACTTTATAAATCACCTAAAATGAAGCTAAAGTACTCATGACAGCCACTGCAAAAGTGATACTATTGCCGGAATTATAAAAATCAGCCAATCTTTATGACTGTAAAGCTTCGCTCAACTACCCACACCGACCTTAAGGAAAACGGATTATCCTCAAATTACACTTGCTTTCAGCCGCTTTTATATGTGCATTTTCTAGCCAAGTATTCGCTAAGCCACTAACCAATACTCATGGAATTAACTGGTGGGTTAACATTTCTCCTTTAGGTTTAGGTAAATCGGCATCACAAACCGGTACCGTCAACCGCTCAGGTATTGGCATACGCATGGACGGCATCACTTACAGTATTCGCAATGGCTATTATGAAAATACCACTTTGCTTGACTCATTAGATGAAGTGAGTGATTGCATCATCCAAATAGAATGTGGAGGTTCAGAACTTATCACTGTAGAGGAGTGGTCTGTTTTAGTGGGCAAAAGCTTTTTAAGCAAAGCATTAACTTTTTCCACGGGTCTAGGATACTCTGAAGTGGAATATGAATTTAACGGGCAAAATAACAGCAGTGAATTCAGCCTGCCCCTTGAGGTATCTTGGTCGCCTTCTAGAGATGGTCACGTCTCATTAAACATCAGCTTGGTTTCAAATATCAGTGAAGAACGCTCTTTTTATGGTTTAACGGTGGGAATGGATTTCGGCTCCCTCTGAAGCAAGCATTAGAGTAAAGCATAGAATCACTTTCACTGGTTAAGCATGCTATATTCACCATAATCTACAGGGTAGCAATACACCCATTTCTGTTACTCTAAATAGCGTAAACCCTAGCTCATACATCATCTGCTGAATGGGAAAGTTCACCTAACTCAAATAGCTCAAAGCATACCTTTACGATGTCTTGATCATACTCATTTCCATTGCTAAGTACCTTTTCAGCGATTTCAATTCCCTGTGCAGGACGATACGGTCTGTGTGCCATTATCGACTCAAAAGCATCAGCCACCGCAAGCACTTTCGCTTCAAGCAAAATTTCATTTTCAATCAACCCTCTTGGATAGCCTGTTCCATCCAATCGTTCATGATGCTGATACACAATTTCTGCAAGGGGCCAAGGAAAGTCATAAGGTGATAATAATTGATACCCTATTTGTGAGTGAGTTTTCACCAACTCAAATTCTTGCACACTTAACCGAGAGGGCTTGGTAAGAATGTCAGAAGGAATCGAGATTTTTCCAATGTCATGAACTTGGGCTGCCAAATTTAACCCCATCAACTGCGACCGACCCAATGACAGTTTTTTGCCAATTTTATAGCATATTTCCGTGACTCTATTTTGATGCCCAGCGGTATAGGCATCCCTTAACTCCAACACCTTTGAAGTAACATCGACTATATTAATGAGTGCCTTTTCTAACCCTTGATGATATTTTAAATTGGCATTAGAGGTTTCAACATCCATAGTCTGTTTAGATTGGAAAGCAATAAAATAAGAAAATGCATTAGCCAAAGCATTAAATATTATTTTTACAGTTTCATTTTGTAACTTTGGGCTAGGTTTTAGCTTAACCTGTAAATCACCATAACAATGCCCCTTGTACGTCATAGGGATTGTTAATAATTGCTTATCAATGGATGTTGGTGATTCAGGAGCATTTTTAATCTCAAGTTTTGCATCAATGGATAAGTGTTCATTTATTATTTTTTCAGTTTTCTTGAGCATCGCAACGTCATAATCTCCATAATATATGACTAAATGCTCAAGAAGCTCTAATGGCAGGGATTTAAAGTCTATTTCATTAACCGATTCAATGAGCAATAATTTAATTTCTTTAAGGCTATCAAGTAAAATATTATTCAAGAAAACCTGAAAATAAGTGTGAGTAAACACTTCATTTAGCTTTTCATAACTTAACTTTATCCAGGAGTGCTTTATTGCATCAGACAGACAAAATAAGCGCTTTAAGTCAAAGTCACCAGCCCTCAAGAAACATATCAATTGTTCTTTTGATTTATAATATTCCAAAGAGAATATATGATTAGCGGTCAATTCAGTAAACGCCTTATGAACATGTTGTAATAACTGAACCTCAATAAATTGTAAGGGAGCATTACCTCCATTAAACAAGCCTTTACTCACTTCATCAAACGCATCAGATTGTAACGCTTCTGAATTGAGGTAACTTAGAAGGGTTTCTGGGCTGTAATTTTGATTTGAAAATTTCAAATTAGCCAACATAACCTTACATCTTTTAAAACTCGGTGAATAAAATACAACTTTAATTGGCCGCCTATGATCGATACGTTCACACCTCCAAGCTGCCACATATGCATGCATGTTTCAAAAGGAGCAAGAGCCTATGATCGAAGTATAGTCTGAACCCATGAGATACGAGCCCTTATTATGACTAAATAGGTCTAATTAAGGGTGCTTTAATCTCTTTTTGGACTAGCCATAGCTATGACCACCTTTATTAGTATGCTTAATACCTTTAATCTCGCCATTGGTCAAAGACTCCTCGTTGCATTAGAGGTAACCCCCAAAACAAACTCAACTTACTCACAATCAAATTTCAATAAATATTTATTTACATTCTCACCAAGATTCATTTTTAAATTCGAAGATGTTTTCATAAGATATGGCTGGCAGGTATAAAACTACAACGATAAACCTAAAAAACCTTTTGACAGTATTTTTCAAAAGGTTAATAGATAACTCTAATTTTTTATCTTTAAAACTGATGATCATTTTTTAGAAAACGATACTATCTATGAAAAGCACCTAAGAGGCACTTTAGCTAAACCCTATATTTAAAGGATGGTTTTACCTGCTAGTAAAATGCAGTCACTAGCGCCCTAATCAAGGCGTATACCAAATAGGCGAAGAATAAGCGCGCTCTTGAATCACCGCAGGCCCTTCACTTGGAATGCTCACCGCTCCTGCGTATATTTCTTTGGCGGCTACGGCATCGTATAAAGAATGCCTAGGGGTTGGAATTTGCAACACTCGTACATAATAAAAGGCACGTTCGCTTGAGTTAAATTCAGGGTCTTGCCATAAAACCGATAATTCAACGTCACCAATGTCATTGGTGTAGCTGGCGGTGTTTATATTGACGGTATCCCCCACCACAGGCAGATAGCCATTGGCACTTAAAGTACGCTCGCCAGCCCAGGCCACGTTAAATATTTTTTCGTGACTCTTAGCTGTTGTAGCATCTAGCCAACCTTTTACCACTTGCACTCTGTCTAGGTTAGCGCCTCTGGGGTCCTTGGTAGCACGGATTAACAATTGTATTTTCTTAGATGTGTCTTTGGGGTTCACTAAATCTCCTCCCATGGGCACACCTTTTTGGTAACCCTTAACGCTAATGTCGTTTTCTTGTGATGCGCCTTGTTCAAAGTCCCAGCCGCCAAATACTCTTAACTTAATGCGTGGGCCGGTACTGGCATATACTTCACGGCGTTTGAATGCAGCATAAATACTGTCACGGGTATTTTCTTTAGCCCATGCGGCCGCTAATCCTCCTGCTTGCATGCTCCAACCGGTGGCGTCTTCGCCAATCACATGCTGGCCGCGCTTACTTTCTGGCGTAGAGTCATGGGCGTATTTACCCCAAAAATTATCTTCCTCGGCACTGGATAATCCGGTATGAGAATCCGTTGAACCTATCATCCCCAATTTAAATGGGTTTACCCCCAGTTTGTTTTCTTGCTCTAAACCACGTAATAATCCCGAGCGAATAAAATCTCCCTTGCTAACGCGGTATTCTTCAGCGGTATTTTGTAAGTAGTGATTATATTTTTCAAAGCCTGCAAATTCATCATTGGGCGACAACAGCGGATGGGTTTCCGAATCGCCTTTTATTTGCGTCACTTCAAATACCGGCTCCCATTTTAAACGAGTGCGCGCGTATTCCACGGTAATGGGCTGACCCCGTAGGGTCACTTCGGGAAACATATAACCTTTTGATACATTCGAGTTATGGGGAATAGCCAAAAATTCGCTGCCCGTTTGTTGGGCAGTTTTTTCAAGCCAAGCCCATAAGTCCTCTGGATATTGACTTTGGTCGCTGCCAAAGGGTAAATATTGCTTGGCTTGCTGGGCACCATTAGGGGAGATTATCACTCGGTGTAAATTGGCACCGGTGGGAATAGAGCTCCACTCCCAACCAACAAAAGCACTGAATTTTCCCGGCTCATTATGGCGCTCGGCCATGTCGACAATTTCACTCCACGATTGCTCTACGGTGGGGGCAGTATTTCCCAGCGCATTTTTATCTAGCGTGTTATATATGCTTAATACTGGGTCATCCGTTTGTGAAAGCTGAGTATCTGGGGTGGGCAGTAAATCGCTATTAAATAAATCCATGCCGGTGCGATCGGTGACTTTATAGCTCACCATTTTCTCGGTAAACCAGGCTTTTATTTTTCCGCCAATCGTTAATTTTTCATTATCAGTTTTTAACTCACCCCGACTTATGGCACGAATCACCCCCATGGCCTCGGCATGATCCGACACCACTAAAAAATCCAATGGCTCGTTAATGCTCACCTTAGCGCGAGTATAGGGGTGAATCACTGGCTGCCCCTTAGCCCAGCGATAAGCCGTGTCTGGGTCGGCACTGTAATTTAAACTTAAAAACGCATCCAGCGAATAAGAAGTATGTAAATGGGTGTCCCCCCAATACACATGGGTGGTGTCTTGCGCCAATGCCGTTTGATTAAATAATACGCTGGCCACACAAGCTTGGGCTATTTGTTTAAACTTCATTAACAGTATCCTAAATCGGTTTGCGACATTAAACGCACAAGCCTTTCGTTATTATTGGGCTAGCAAGCATGCGTTTGCAAAATCATATGGGCGGCTTTTTCGGCAATCATAATAGTAGGGGCATTGGTATTGCCGCCCACTAAAGAGGGCATGACCGAAGCATCAACCACTCGCAAGCCTTCTAGTCCATGGACTTTTAAACTCGGGGTCACCACCGCCATGTCATCTACCCCCATCTTGCAGGTCCCCACTGGGTGATAAGCGTGATTGGCTTTTCTATATAAAAATTCTGCCATGTCTTCATCGCTCTCGCAGCCTTCCCCTGGGAATACCTCTGGCCCGCGGTGCTGGTTAAAACTTGCAGCCCTATAAAGCGCTCGGGTTTTTCGAACCCCTGCCACTAAATCTTTCACATCCTCTTTATGAGACAACATGTTTAAATCAATTTTAGGCGGCGCTAAAGGATTGCCATTATACAAGCTCACCTGACCACGACTTTTAGGCCTCAATAAAGAGACATGAGTGCTAAAGCCGTAATCGGTGAGCGCCATTAAATCTCGGCCATGATCGTTAATATGAATGGGCATAAAAAAGAGTTGAATGTCGGGTATGGATTTATCAGGGCTTGATTTAATAAAGGCCCCCGCTTCTCCACCATGGGTTTCATACACGCCTTTTCCGGTTAATAAATAACGAGGAATACTGGGAATGTCACTTAAGATTTGTTTTTGGGTAATGCCAATGGCGCCGTTTTTAATACTCTTGGCTTTTTGCACCACCACGGCATCTACGTGCTCTTGAAGATTTTTGCCTACTCCGGGCAAAGCGTGTAGTAGGGGAATATTATGTTGGCTAATTTCTTGAGGGTCACCAATGCCCGATAACATTAATAACTGCGGTGAATTAAACGCGCCGCCCGATAAAATCACTTCACGGCGGGCTTTTACACTTTTTTTACTGCCGTATTTATCTAGGTAATTTACCCCTACTGCTTTTTTATCCTCAAAGATAATGTTGCTAGCGTGAGCATTTAAAATCACCGTTAGGTTTTTACGACTCTTAGCCGGCTCTATAAATGCCTTAGCCGAACTGCAGCGCTTACCGTGCTTAATGGTAAATTGATAATAACCGGCCCCTTCTTGCTCTTGGCCATTAAAATCGTCGTTTAAAGCATAACCCTGTTCCGCTGCGGCTCTTACAAATACCTGGTTAAGCTTTCTGTGGCCTGCGTCATTGCAGACATTCAGCGGCCCGCCTACACCATGAAATTGTGACGCACCGCGCTCTTGGTGTTGAGACTTTTTAAAATAGGGCAATACCTCTTCATAGCTCCAACCTTTTGCCCCCTCTTCATGGGCCCAACGATCATAGTCGGCTTTATGACCACGAATATACAGCATGCCATTAATGGCACTGGAGCCTCCTAAACCTTTACCACGGGGGCAAAATATTTCACGCCCTTGTTGCGAATATTGTGATACTGAATCAAAACACCAGTTGTATTTTTTCAATAACATTAAAGGCAACACAGTGACGGGGTTATTCACCACTAGGTCATTATTACGCCCTCCGGCCTCCAATAAACACACCGAATGCTCACCACTTTGGGATAAACGGCTGGCCAGCACACAACCGGCAGAGCCACCGCCCACCACTACAAAATCAAATTCCTTCATGTGTTCAGCCCCTGACTCTGCGTAGGGCGTATTTACCTATGCCGCCGATAGACTTAAAAATGGCACCCCATTCGCTCATTTTTGGGTTAGGGTTTTTTCTGTTAGACATGCGCACCATTTGTTGCTGATACCACAGCACGTCCATCATCATCATGTGGTCAAGTTTTTTAATGCCTGTAGTGCGGGCTGGCAAATGAATACTGTGCTGTTGATCCTTCATTATTTTATTAGGAAAGTCAGGGTCAAGGGTGAGTGAACGCCCTAGCCCTATAAAGTCTGTGGCGTCTTCTAAAAGGGCTTCTTCCATGGCCAAAGCTGAACGAAATCCACCGGTCACCACTAAAGGCACGTTAGAGAGCTTTCTGACTTTTTGTGCGTAGTCTAAAAAGTACGCTTCACGCTTTACGGTACTGGCTTTCATTGGCGGCTTAGCCGCATTACCTTCGATGAACACCACTTTTTCATAACTGCCGCCCGATATTTCAATCTGATCTATGCCTTCATCACTTAGCGCCTGCACCACTTGCATGGACTCTTCTTCGCTGAATCCCCCTTTCATAAAGTCGGCGGAATTCAATTTAATGCCCACCGGAAAACCCTCGCCCACCTGTTTTCTAATGGCGCGATAAATTTCCAATACAAAGCGCATGCGATTTTCCAGTGATCCTCCCCATTGGTCAGTTCTTTGATTATGTCGGTTTGATAAAAACTGGTTCACCAAGTAACCATGAGCCCCGTGAATTTGTACCCCGCTAAAACCCACCTCTTTACTCAAACGGGCACTGAGCGCGAACTTGTTAATAATGTCATGAATTTCCAGCTCGCTTAATGCCTTAGGTAATTTAAAATTGGCCGCCAGCCCGTCTTGAAGTGGAATGACCGAGGGAGCCACCGGTTCTTTACTTAAAAAGTCTGGCACCTGTTTACCTGGGTGATTTAATTGTGGCCATAAATGGGTATTGTTTTGCGTACCGGCTTTTGCCCATTTTTTAAACCCGTTTAAATCACTTTTTTCATCTAGCACCACATTACCCGGCTCACCCAAGGCATTGCGATCCACCATGATATTGCCAGTGATGCTTAAACCAATGCCGCCCTGTGCCCAGCGACCATATAAATCTGCCAGTCCAGGAACGGGGTTATGGTATTTATCCCCCAGTTGTTCACTCATGGCCGATTTCAGCAAACGGTTTTTAATCACCACGCCATTTTGTAAGATAAAGCAAGAATCAAGTTTCGTCATGGGACACCTATTCGTAACTAAAAAGTGGTTTAAACATTTTTATATTAAGATTGGAACGAGGTGTTTTCATTTTTGAATAATTCAACAATGCTCATATGGGTGGCTTTAGGCACGATCACCAAATACACCAATCCCCACATAGCATCACTTAAGCCTGCCAATAAAATCATCGGGCCAAAGCCTTCAATAAAGAGTGACGCATAAATTAATAATGCCGCCGCCGCAAAACGCAACATGGCTTCGTGAATAATCACACTGCCATAACGATTTAAGTCAGAGCTACCAATGATGAGCGTAGAGGCGGTGTACAATAATAATGCACCCAATAAAATAGCCCAAACCGCAGGAATTTCTATGCCCAATAATGGGTGCAAGGGCACCACCGCCAAAGACAGGGCTAAGCCAATATTGCAGATGCCGCTGAATTTAATGATGCTGGATTTAATAATGGTTTGAGACATGTTAAGCACTCTTTTTATTAATTAAGTGCAAACCAGTCTAATGACGCCAGAAAATTTAAGAAGATCACATCTCGCCAGAATGTGATCATTTGAAGCAGGTTACAATTACAGAAGTAAAGAGTGCAGAGATAAAGAGTGCAGTGGTAAAAAGTGCAGGAATAAAGAGTGCTAAATTAAAGGCGTTTTATAAACGATAGGCACTAGGGGATTGCCCTGTCCATTTTTTAAAGGCACGAGTAAAATTGGTGGGCTGCTCAAACCCAAGCTTGTAGGCTATTTGTGCAATGGTTTGTTTACTGTCTTTTAAGCCCTGAATGGCCAATTGTTTTTTAACGGTGTCGACTATTTTTTGGTACGCACTGCCCTCCTCATGTAAAGCGCGACTTAACGCCCGAGACGAAACATTTAAGTGCATGGCCATATCATCTAAGCCGGTAAATTCCATGGGCGACTTTAAAAGCAAGTTATATATTTTTTCACTTAACGTTTCATTGATTTCTAAATTGTTTAATTCCTCAACACATAAGGACTCTGCCAATTGCAGTGAGCTAGAGTTGGCAAATGAAAACGGCCTTAATATGGCTTCTTTTTTCAACAATATTCGGCACTGGCCATGACCAAAAGACATTTTTTGCTTGGGGAATGTTTCTTGATATAACGGGTAATGATCTGGGCGTGGATATTCAAATTGAATTTCTAAGATATTATCAAATTCACTCACTTGCGTTTCGTCACCACTTAAGCGTTGCAACCGATCCATATGGTGCAGAGACAAGGCGCCTTTATAAATGGTCGCCATCACCACTTCAAGATTGTAAAAATACAAACTGGGTTCATCTAACCAGTCTTTTATCACTAAGGTATAATGATCAGCCTCCTCTATTAGCTCTATATTTAAGCTAGGAAAACGCATGCTCATATAACGGCACATCAATTGATTGGCTTGCAAACCATTACTGCAAGACTGCAAGGCAAACCCTAAATAATTATGAGCCGGCAACGGAATTTGCGCACCAAACACTAAGCCTAAACCGGGATTATTACTGGCAATTAACCCTTGCTGAGACAAACAAATATATTGCTGTACCGTGACCTTTTCATTGGGGTTGTTAAAACGACTAAGGTCTATGCCGGCATAGGCGTATATGTCATCTGCGGCGAGCCCCTTCTTTTTTAAAAATTCATAAAAAGTAGCGGCATAGGAAATGGGCACACCGGGATGCGTGCTGGGCAAGTTCATAACCAGCCTATCTGGGTAAATTGTAATAACTGCATCATTGGCGCGCTCTTAAGGGTAAATAAAGATCCAAAGCCAACCCGTAAAGAAGCGGGAGTCAGTAAACCCCTAACAGTTTATGACTGATTGCCCCTGTATTTCTTCACATTCACGGCCAAACACCCCACTAGCTAAGACAAGGCCTCTATTGCAATCGACTTTAGCAAGGGTAACTGGTAAAACCTTGCCAACCAATTAGCAATTGAATTTTGGAGTATTCGGTGAGCAATGACACATCCCAGGGGAAAAAGCGTGCCCCTAACAAATGGCTAGCGGGCATATCCATCAGCCTAGCCGTACTAGGGTTTATCATGGTGATATTCAGTTACGCCACCATCACAGGTGCGTACAAGGGGGCTGGCAAGGTGCTGGCGCTATCTTGGGTAGCACAGTGGAAGATGAACTACCCAGACCTTGAGGGCAGCAATGATTGCAGTAAGGCTTGGTCACCGTCTATTGATGCCACTGACCCTTACATGTTGCCTGCCTACCCAGATACCTATGCCGCTTACTGGGCACTGATCATGAGCCAAGATAAAGAGGTGAGCCCAGAACCCATTGCCTACCAAATTAAAGGCAAGTTTCCTTACGCCCGTTACATGACATTCCATGTTTACGATGGCGCCACCGGTGATTATTTTGCTGCCCTAAAAGATTTAGACATAAAACCCGATTCCGGTTCAGTAAACCCCTTTCAAGCCAACATAGACAGAACCGCTTCTAACCGAAGTTACACCTTATGGGTGGTGCCCGAAGGGGCTAAGTTGCCGCAAATTAACGGCCTTAAAAATGTTATTCGTGTGCCCAAGCAATTTGTAGAGTCGCCCATTGTCATGGCCATAGACCGACCAGATGACGGCCAACCAGCCAATGCTGGTGTGCCCTTACCTAACGTTCATGTGTTTCATGCACAAACTGGCGAGCCTGTGCTGCGTTGTAATCCGCTGCGTTTAAAATCCATTATTCCCAGTAAAAAATCCGGCATTAAAAAAGCGCAAACCTGGGATAAAATGAAAACCATTGGCGATGGCCAAGCCATTCGTCTTTATCACTCAACGGGCGGAGGCTTATACCCCAATAAACATTTAAGCTATTTAACCACTGGCCTTAATACTCAGTTTGGTAATGTGGCGTTGGTGAAATTTAAAGCCCCTACCACCCCCAATACCCAAACCGGTTTTGGTATGTTTACCCACGAAGAAGACATACGCTTTTGGTCCATGTGTTTGGGCGGCATGAAGGCCACCAACACCAGCGTATGCTTAGTAGATGATCAAGCCATAATAGGCGATGACGGTTATGTCACGCTGGCCATAGGCCCAGACAGCGACGACCTAAGAAAACTGGCTAAGAACAATAAAATTAATTACATGGATTGGGGGTACCATCAATACCCTGACATTATTTTTAGGCATTTAGAGGGTGAAAAGCCTTTCAAATATTCCTCTAAAAATGTGCCTATCGTCGATGTGACCTTACCGCTTTGGGATCAAGGGGGCGAGCGCACCATAGGGGTTTATTCACCGGCTGGTTTTTATTGCTCATTGGATGATTTTGAAAAGAATCTTTGCGGCATTAAAGATTATAAACATGCTGGGCTGGAGTTTATGGAGTGATTCCCTAACTTTCTTAGAGGGGCTTATACAGCCCCTCGATAGAGTGTTATATAATTAGCCTTTCTACATGATTAACCAATAACTCATCCTTTTCCAAAGGGTTTGAATCCAATTTAAGTCGTCCCACACAGTCTTGTTCAACAATAATTGACACTCTAGACTGGTCTTCAAATTCTATGACTAAACCACTATCTACAATCATATTTAGCAAGGCATTAGGTTTAACTTCATCCTCAACTTTTTCTTGAAGCACTATAATTTTAGATATCTTTTTCTGAGGACCAATATAAAATCTAAAGTTATCCGATAACCCTCCCTTTTCATCAACCTCAATATCTCTTGGAGCAGCCTTAATCCGGCACTGAATCATTTGGCAATAATCTGATTTTAAAGTCACCTCCGAGCAACCTCTTTCTATAATCAGAAATTTTCGTTCGTCTCGCCCCAACCCAATAGAAATACGATCTACCTCAACCACAGAGCTGCCCAGGGTTACTTCAGCATCTGAACTATGCATACACTGCATATAGCCTTTTCCCAATACCTCCAATGCCTTTTGTGACTCCTCATCTAAGTTCTGTTCATATGTTTTGATAACTTGATAATCATCCAATAGGAACTTCAGACCTTCTTCAGAAATTAAAAACTCGAAATTTAGTCGTACCTGACTAGGCCCTGAAGTCAGTGGTAATTCAATATCAATCCACCACCCTGAAGCGTGGTTATTTTTATTGAAATCACCTACATTAATTCTACAGTTAATTTTAAACCTGTCCCCATCTAAAATGAGTGATTCATCAACACCAACAAAACTTTCTTTTATCAGCCTTCTAAATCCATCAAGTGTCAAAGATTCAGAGCCCTCTAATAAGTCAAGAAAACTATATGCCCTATTTATTTCATCATTTATACAAAGCATTAACCATTGCCGAACAAACTCAATAAGTTCATCTTTTGATGATTGTACAATGGGTTTTTTCATGTTTTTAAACCTTAATTAAAATTTTGCCAACCAATTAGAGCCTGAGATCAGTATGAAATATACTAATAGCTAATTAATAACCTCACTCAAATTCTTTAGCAAACCACGTCTCTAAAAACTCAATACACTGCAACAATTTAGCCGGTACAAAATGCCGCACTGGATACAAGGCATACAGGGTTAGTTTAGGTTTTTGGCTATCTTTTAATACCTCCACCACCTCACCAGTTTGCAACGCCTCTTGGCAAACAAAGTCGGGAATAAAACCTATGCCCAAATTTTGCTTAATGGCCTGCATCATATAAATAGTGCTATTCACCCGTAGCGTGCCGTTTATGGCAATACCTTCATCAATGGGCCAAATATTTTTTCCTTGAAAATAACTGTAAACAAAACAGTTATGTAATTGTAAATCTAATGGCTTTTTAATGGTGGGATGGTGCTCAAAATAATCTTGCCCCACACACACCCGATAATTAAATACGGTTAAGGCTCGCCCCACATAATTGGAGTCTATAGGGCGGCTGGATGCGCGAAAACCTAAATCAAAGCCTTGCTCCACAAGGTCTACATTTTCATCTCCTAGATGAATGTCTAATTCAATTTCTGGATAGGCCTTCATGAAGTCGCTAAACAAGCTAGACAAATGAGTGAGCCCTAACGCCATGGGAGCGTTTATTTTTAGTTTTCCTTTGGGGTGCTGCTGCACATCTTGCACAAAATGGTCGGCGTCTTGAAGTTTTTCTAAAATTTCACGGGCGCGCTGCAAATAACCTTGCCCCACATGGGTAAGCTGAACATTACGGGTAGAACGGTGCAATAACCGCGCACCTAGGGCATCTTCTAAACGGCTTATCTCTTTACTGATCATGGATTTAGACACATTTGTTTGCTCCGCCACCCGCGTAAAGCTGCCTAAATCTGCCAAACGTACAAATAACTGCATGGCCCTTAATTTATCCATACGCCCATCCTTCAGCCCATTAGGGCGCTGTTCTAGTTTCCATTTTGGAAACACTAGATCCACATTATAGCTATATATGTAAACAAACCAACACCCTACACTTTCCTTTGTTAGCTAACCCAACACTTAACCCTAAAGCCGTTAACCACTCCTAAAGGAAATTATTATGTACACACTTTATTACCTACCCGATGCATGTTCTTTAGCCACCCAAGTGATTCTGCACGAATTAAAACAGCCGGTAAGCCTGATTAACATGCAGGATGTGCCAGATTTTAAAGCCATTAACCCCGTGGGCAGTGTGCCAGTCCTTGTGAATCAAGACGCAAATAACCGCGAAAACGTGCGCCGTGAAGGAGCCGCTATCATCTTGCATTTATTGAATAGCCACGAAAATATCATGCTGCCTAAAAGTGGTCTTTCCCGCGATCGTGCCATTGAAAACATCATGTTTGCCAATGCCACCATGCACCCAGCTTATGGCCGTTTGTTTTTTATTAGTCAGCACATCACGGATGAAAATACCCAACAGCAGGCTTATCAAGCGGCCACCCAAGCGATTAATGGTTTATGGCATGTGGTGGAACTACAGCTTAGCCAGCAGGACTTTTTAGGGGGAGATGCTCCGGGAGCGGCGGACATTTTACTGGCCGTGTACGCCCGTTGGGGAGGCAGTTTTCCAGTTGAAATTCAGCTAGGGACCAACACGCAAAAAATGCTGAGTGCGGTTCAACAAATGCCCAACTTTCTAAAAGCCTTGCAAGCAGAAAAAGTACAAGCCGCCGCTTAGTTTGGCTGCATTCTCACAGCACACAGTAAACAACACACCCAAAGGGTAGCCAATGAGGCTGCCCTATCAGGAGAAAACCATGGCAACAGCGGCACTTGAAAATGAAGGCCAAACCGACAATCAAGATCACGATTTTAAAACTGTGATGGCACTGGTAAATGAGTATTTTCACGGTTTGTATTGTGGCGACACTAAAAAATTAAAAAGCATTTTTCATCCCGATGCCTTTTTAAAGGCTCCAGGCTTAAGGCGCAGTTTGCACGAGTGGTTAGCTGCCGTAGAAAAACGCCCTATTCCTGCTCAGCAAGGCCAGCCGTTTAATTTTAAGCTGCTGTCGCTGGAGATCATACAAGATCAGGCCATGGTGAAATTAGAGTGCCCATTATTTGAACATTTCTATATTGATTACCTTGGCTTGCTAAAAGAAAATGGGCAATGGCTAATCGTGAACAAGATGTACACCGACTTAAAGGAAGACGGGTAATGCAAAACATTCACATAGAAGTGGTCCATGACCTAGTGTGCTCTTGGTGCCCTATCGGTTATGCCAACCTACAAAGAGCCCTTCACAATTTAAATATAAAAGCAGAGCTACACTTTTTACCCTTTGAGCTTAATCCTCAAATGGGCGCCAAAGGCGAAGACATTAACCAGCATCTTGCCCAGCGTTACGGTTGGAGCGAGAAAAAACAAACTGAATACCGCCAACACTTATTACAGGTAGCCAGTAATGCTGGAGTGGAAATGGATTTTTCAAAACGCAGCCACTATTTCAACACATTAAACGGCCACAAAATCATGCACTGGTGTGAAAGCCAAAATAAGCAGCAAGCCATGAACGAGCGACTCATTTACGCTTATTTTAAAGAAGGCCTAAACATAGGCGATACTGAGGTGTTATTAAAATTAGTTAAAGAATTAGGGCTGGACTCTGTAGCGGCTAAAGATGCACTAAACTCCCAAGCCCTCAGCCGACAAATAAAGGCCAAACAAAAACGAGTACAACAATTGGCCTTAAACAGTGTGCCGGCGTTTGTTTTTAACCATAACACCCTAGTCAGCGGTTCTAACTCGGTGGAATATTTTGAGCAAGTATTAACCTCGTTTAATGAACGATCCGCTTAAACTTAGCACTCATCAAAATCAACTTAAAAAAGAGAGAAAAACATGCCATACGTTAATATTAAAATCACCAAAGAAGGTGTTAGCAAAGAGCAAAAAGAGGCCCTTATAAAAGGCACCACTCAATTATTAGTGGATGTTTTAGACAAAAGCCCTGCCACCACGTTCGTGGTGATTGATGAAGTGGATACCGATAACTGGGGGATTGGCTTTGAGCAGGTGACTGAGATAAGGAAAGCGGCTAAGAAGTAGCGCTCTTAAATCTAAAGTATGCTTTTACAAAAAGGCTGGCGTGCTGCCATTTAACCCACCAGCCTTGGCACCTTATCTTTCAGTATAGAAATCAGCTTTTCATCCATATATTCATAATCATCAGGAATGTCTAACGAGATAAGTTTCTGATTTTTAATTAGCCGCCCATATTGGGAGGTGAGTTTCTTTTTGTGGGCTTTTTCCATGACAAAAATGTAATCGGCCCATTCAATGTCTTCACCACTCACACGTACTGCAGCATCACGGCTAACCCCTGCCGAGTAGACATGCCAGTTTTCATGAGCACTAAAAATGGCTTCGGCGGTGGGGCTTCTTAATTGGTTTTTACTGCATAAAAATAGAATATTAGGCATTTATGGTTTGTTATCTTTGAATAAAACACGTTGAAATAATACGCATAAAATAATAATTAAAGCGTTAGCTCTTTTTTAGAGCCACTAATGTACTCTTTATGCAGCGTATTATAGTGCTTACCTGAATGACGGGCAGCATCCACAATTTGCTGAAATACAGCTTTTGACTTCTCATTTTGGTTCTGATTTTTTAGGAATTTTGCAAAATAAAATGAGGCTTCTGGCCCAGTGAAATAACCATGTAATGTTTCATATTCATCTAATGCGGCCGCCACCTCATTGAGCTGCTCAAGGGTTCTGGCATATAACAGATGTGCTTCAGCATTTTTGTACTCTGGGTTAATTTCTATAAGCTTATCTAAGGTATCCTTAACAATTGAATACTCTGCGAGTTCGAATACAGACCGAGCGAATCCAAACATCAAATGTGGATCACCAGCATGGGCGCCTTTTAAGCACTTTTCATAAAGGCTCTTAGCCTCTGAGAACAATCCCTTGTTATAACACTCTTCAGCTAACTTCATAGAGTTCTCTACCGTGTCTGACACAGAGAATTGCTTCGTAGCATTATTTATTTCTTTATTGGGGTTGATAACAGATTTAACCTTTTTACTCGCCTTGCGTGCGGCTCGTGTATTACTGGCATCAGGTAATACCTCTAGTAATACATAAGCAATAGAACCCGCTAATGGCAACATCACTACAATCCAAATCCAAGTGGTGTTTCGGCCTGTTTTAACAATGTGTACAACGAGTGCGACTTGCAGCAGAACGGAGAGAATAATAAATGGCATCTGGTAAATCATCCTTAATTACAGATAAATCTTTACTGGTTAAAAAATAAGGGTGGGAAAATACATGAATAAACATCATTTTTCCACGGGTAATTGACTAAGTCATGAAGGCAATCACAGCAATTGACATGGAGGCGAGTAACAAACACTGTTTTGAACTATCCATCCAAGCCCCACCACAGAAAACCCACGGTCAATCAAACCCTAGCCCCCCGTAGCCCTACTGGCTGCTTAATAGAAAGAAGAGGAGTTTATCTTAAGTAGTTTTATAAGTAGTTATTATAGGCGTGGTATAAGCCGCTTTAGAAAGAACATGTCGTAATTGAAGATGGCCCATAGATGATAACCGAAACAATTCAGATAATGACTGCATTGTCTTTGCAGATAATTTAAAGCTCCACCCCCTTACGAAACTGTAATGGCGTAAAACCCGTCCACATTTTAAAGGCACGAATAAATGCACTGGGTTCGGTGTAACCTGATTTCTCAGATATCTCTTCAATACTGAGCTCATTCCCGCCTAAAAAATTGATGGCCATATCACGGCGAACTTGCCCCTTAATTTGATGAAAACTCGACCCTTCTTTTTTTAAATAACGGCGTAGTGTTTGGGGATTAAGAGACAATATTTGAGAGATATCATCAAGACTAGGCGGCTGATTATATAAAGTAAAACTCTTCTCTACTAGACTTCTAATTTCTAATGTTAGCTGCCCCGCAGCATTTAACGGCAAGTATAAATCCATAGGGGCACGTCTAATATAATTATTTAAGTTTGTTTCTGTTTGCACAATGGGCCGATCCAAATAACTAACGGGAAAACGTAAACTGCTGAACTCTTGTTTATATAAAATGGGCGCTCCATAAAACACATGCTGATATTCTTCGGCATGCTGTGGCATTGAAAAATCAACCCCCACTTGATCAGGTATGATGCGCTCGTTAATTAGCCAGCCCGCAAATCGGTGCATGACCGTTAATATGCTTTCTACCGCAAACGCATTTTGTATTTTATGTCCCTCAATACGGGTAATACTGTACTGGGCATATTGATTATTCTTATGAAGTTTATACACAAAACTATTTTCAAATAAATTAGAAAAGTCCACACACCTTTGCATGGCCTCCCCTAAGCTTCCGCCGTGTATAGCACTCAAAGCCATACTGCGAAAATGCCCTAACCGGTGAGGAAACTGCAATAATCCATGCAGTTCATCTTGCATGGTGCCACTGGTATAGCGGGTAAGCAGGATGAATTTCTCTAAAGGCACACGGGCTTGAGGCTGCTGAATAAGACGCTCGTCTATGCCACTTTTTCTTAGCAAGCGCTGTAAATCAAAGCCCTTTAATTCAGCGCCTCTCAAGGATTGAATCACCTGGCTCATGGCTATGCTGATCGTTTCTGTGGTTTTCAATAATCCATACCGCTAAAAACACCCATAAACATGTGAATAATTTGCCACTTGTGTAATTTACTGTTTATTTTTAATGAAAGATAGTGGCATTGTTTAACCGCCTAAACTACCGGAGACTAGATAAATCCTTAATAGAATTGCGCCACAGACATGGCCAGTAGGTTAAATCATGATTGCCAGAACCCTTTTTGAAAACGAACATGAGCAATTTCGTGACAGCGTTCGTAAGTTCTTAACACAGCATGCTGCCCCTTATCACAGCCAGTGGGAAAAAGACGGTCAAATAGATCGCCAATTATGGAACAAGGCCGGCGAAATGGGGTTGTTATGCCCCACTATGCCCGAGCAATTTGGTGGCCCGGGTGTTGATTACCGTTATAACGTCATCGTGAATGAAGAGATTACTAAGCAAGGATTGAGTGGCCTAGGGTTCATAGTGCACTCAGACATCACCGTGCCTTACATAAACAATAATGGCTCTAATGCTCTGAAAAAAAAGTACATTCCAGGCTGCGTAACGGGTGAACTGGTGGGTGCAATCGCCATGACTGAGCCTGGCGCTGGATCAGATTTACAAGGCATTAAAACCACCGCCGTGCTGGATGGTGATGAATACGTGATTAATGGCTCAAAAACCTTTATTACCAACGGACAACATGCCGATATCGTAGTCGTGGTGTGCGTAACCGATCCAAAAGCCGGAGCTGCTGGTATTAGCTTAATAGTAGTAGAAGCCACCACGCCAGGGTTTGAGCGCGGACAGAACCTTGAAAAAATAGGTTTAAAAGCCCAAGACACTTCCGAGTTGTTTTTTAATGATATGCGCGTGCCCAAAGAAAATGTCATTGGAAAGTTAGGCGCGGGTTTTAGCTATCTAATGAACGAATTACCACAAGAACGTTTAGGGCTGGCGGTAGCCGCGTTAATGTCTTGCGAGACTGCCATGCAGCAAACCATAGACTATGTAAAAGAACGTAAGGCGTTTGGTAAACCCGTTGCCGTTTTTCAAAACACACAGTTCAAATTGGCAGAATTAAGCGCTGAAATCACCTCGGCCCGTTGCTTTATTGATAAGTGTATCGAGTTACATTTAGTGGGTAAGTTAGATGCCGTCACCGCGTCAAAAGCCAAGTTAATTGGCAGTGAATTACAAGGCCGGGTGATTGACGAATGTTTGCAATTACATGGTGGCTACGGATACATGTGGGAATTTCCAATTGCCCGCGCCTATGCTGATGCTCGCATTCAACGCATTTATGGCGGCACCAGTGAAATTATGAAACTGATTATTGGTCGCGACCTGTTGTCTTAGAAAATCAAGTCTATTCTGCATTCAGATTATTTATAGACATCATAACGCCCTCTGTGGAGGGCTTATTTTGCTAGGTGTTTTCGCTCGTAACCTAGACTCCGAATAGATTTAGCCCCACCTCCAACAATAATTCTTAAGCGTAAAGATTACTTATTTAGCCTATACTCCGTCTTTAGCATCCAATTGAAACTGGTTACTCTAGATAATTCATGATGGTTATTCTTTGGAGAGCCTAATGATTAAGCACTTACACATTTAATTACCATTAATATATGAAATCCTATTCTAGCCTTGCCGATTTTTATCACGCCATAGGAAGCGAGATTCCAAAGGATTCTGAGTTTGCGGCTCATACCATTCAAGACCTGCATAAACGTTATCCTTTTCGCTCACCTGACTTTAGAGCCAACTATTTTTCAATTGTATTAGTAGAATCCGGTTCTGGGCATTACCGTTTAGACAGCCAAGAATATCCCACCAAGAATTACACGGTTTACTTCACTAACCCAGGCCACATTAAAGGCTTTGAGCTATTAACTGAAACCCAAGCGGTGATCATTACCTTTTCCGAGAGATTTTTATTTTCAGCCTCGGTTGAAAATGCATTTGAGCAATTCCCTTTTTTATTGGCTGAAACGGTGCCGCCCAGTTATTTATCTAGCGATTTATTTAGTGAGTTAAACCAATACGCTCAGCTCATTATCAGCGAATATAAAACCGATAATACCAGCATGACCAAGCCGCTATTAATTGCATTATTGAATAAAATAAAACAGCACTGCTGGCACGCATACCACCCACAAAAAAACGAAGGGGACTCCTCTAAAATAGTAAAAGATTTTAAGCAGTTATTAGAAGATCATTTTAGCCAGTTGGGTGACTCGCCCTCCCAGCGCCCATTACAGGTTCAAGTACTGGCCCAAGCACTGCAATTAAACGCCAGTTACTTAAGCCAAGTAATAAAATTAAAAACCGGTAAAACAGTAAGCCAATGGATGGCAGAGCGTACCCTATTGGAAGCGGAAGGACTATTAAAGCGAACTTCACACAGCATTCAGGAAATTGGCTACCACCTGGGGTTTTCTGAGCCCACACATTTCAGCAAATTTTTTAAGAAGCACCTTCAAATCACCCCATCGCAATACCGAAAACAAAAAAACTAAAATTTGCGCCATTTCATCTAATACATGCGCCTCCTCCCATGGCCCTAGGCTTCTTACAATGCACCTGCACTTACGCTTTTAAATAAACAGCAGGTCATTAATATGAATTTTCAACACACCAAAACCGCTTTAATTACTGGCGCCAGCCGTGGACTGGGTAAAGAGACCGCCTACGCCCTTGCCAAAAGCGGCGTAAACATTATTTTCACTTATCACTCCAACCACCAAGAAGCCCAAAAAACCGCTAAAGATCTGGCTGAACATGGCGTATTGGTTAAGGCCGTTCAATCGGACAGCACCAGCAGCCAGGATAGACAAGAATTATTAAACACGGTTAAACACACTTTAAGTCAGTGGGAACATGATCATTTAAACATTCTTATTAACAATGCTGGCACCAACTGCCACATGCCCATGGAAGCCGTGCAAGAAGCCCATCTTGATGCCATGTATGAGGTTCATGTGAAAAGCGTGATGTTCATGAGCCAGCTGTTTTCAGAGCTGTTAAGCGACAATGGCCGCATTGTAAATATTGGCTCGGGGACTACTCGCTTTGCCATCCCACAACTGATTGCCTACGCCACCATGAAGGGGGCCACAGAAACACTCACCAAGTATCTTGCCAAAACACTGGCTAGTCGTGGCATTACAGTGAATGCGGTGGCCCCTGGCGCACTGGATACCGGTTTTAATGCCGAAGTATTTGGCCATGCACCACACATGAAGGAGATGATTTCGTCCGTTACCGCCATGGGGCGAATTGGCCAGGTGAAAGACATATCCGGAGTGATTGCTTTTTTATGCAGCGAAGAAGCCAATTGGATAACCGGGCAACGCATTGAAGCCTCTGGCGGCATGTTTTTATAAGCATTGCCCCCCCCCTAAAATCATCCCATTGGAGAAACATTATGAGTCCTAATATTTGGTTCTATGGCGCTTTTGGTTTACTTGTAATTAGCGGCGCGCTTCATTTAGTCATAGATATTTTAATGCCCCTATTGAGATCGGCCGCTTTTAGCCTAGATACGCAAGCCAACTTTATTGGCATGCACGCTTTTTACGCTGTCTCAATTATGGGATTAGGGCTCATTAACTTGTATTTACTAAAAACACTTCCAGCCATATTCAATGACGCGGTTGTGATTGGTATTTATATTGGAATAGGTACTTTGTACTTAATGGGCGCAGTGATGTTTTTAGGGGTTAAGCCCCCTGTGGTGACGATGCTTTTATTTTTGGTATTAACAGCTTTAGGGAGGTTGTTAGCTTGAAGGATATAAAATTTAGTTTTTAATATTACTAAGGGTAAAGCAGGTAGCGTTGTAATGTTTGCGCTACTTGCTTTTTCAGTCGGTAATTTGTGCCAGCTAAACCAGCTTTAAATACTGACCATGCACTTTATAAGTCACAACAAACAAATTTAGTTGAGTTAATTTTCCAAGTGCTTTGAATAAACAACATGGTCAACATACTTATCGTAAAGCCATTCATTACTCGGTAATGTTTTCACATAACTAAACCCCAACCCTTGCGCCACACTGCGGCTTTTAACATTGCCCTTAGCACAGCGTATTTCTATGCGTTCTAACTTCAATTGCTGAGAGCCAATTTCAAGCAGCTCCTGTACCGCGGCACTGGTAATGCCTTTGCCAGCATGATTTTGCGCTAGCCAGTAGCCTATGGATGCGACTTTGGCCTGTGGCTGAATTTCGTGAAAACCTGCGATTCCGCATAACTTCCCATCATGAAACACACCAAAATGAGGTGCGCTATCAAGGCATGAAAGCGATTCAATGAAAATAGCCGTGTCGCTGACGGCCGTTATATTATCTAACCAAGACAACCATTCTCTTAAATAGCCACGATTGCTTTCGATTAACTGGTGTAATTCCTGAGTGTTATTTTGATTAAGAGGCTTTAAGTGCATTAAAGGTTTTTCGGACACTTCCATGTAAAATATCACCTACCTGTGAAAATGAATAATAACTATAATAAATATTCACTATAGTTTGCCGCCTTATACAAGGCTAGAACAGAAACCTATTTTCAGCCATTAGTATTGGGAATATGGCATTTCATTTTTTAATAAATTGATGCAGTTAACTGCCAGTCACTACACGCCATTTTTTGTTGCCCTATCACTTAAAAAGAATCATTAACTGCGCCATCATTCACTGCATAACTTTTCCACAGCGAATGAAGATGAACTTTCATGCTACTTTTTTATTTTTTCCCATTTAAAGGGCTGGTTACTTGATTCACTGTCACTTTTAGATGGTACGGGTTTGCTATCCTGCCTGCTTCTGCTTTGCCCACTTCTGCTTGATCCATTTCTACTTTGATGACTGCTATTGTTGCCACCCGAGCCTTGATAGGCATTCTCACGTTTATGCTTGGTGACATAATTCAAAATTGAAACCGGCACTTCTTTTTTAACGATAAACCCTTCAACCTCCTTACGCTTAATAATATGTCCTAAACGGCTTTCAATGGCACACAAATTTTTAAAATCACCCAATGCTACAAACGATACCGCCACACCGGCAGCCCCCGCGCGACCCGTACGACCGATGCGATGAATGTAATCTTCAGGCTTAAATGGCAAGTCATAATTTACTACCCGTGTTAGTTCATCTATATCTAGCCCGCGCGCGGCAATGCCGGTGGCCACTAAAAACTTTAATTCACCCGATTTAAAATTGGCTAATATTTTTTCGCGACTGGCCTGACTTCTGCCACCGTGAATGGCCTCGGCCACAATGCCCCGTTTTGCCAATTGCTCTACCAACTTGGCGGCACCGTGTTTTTTCTCGATGAAAATTAACGCCTGATCCCAAACTTGATCAGTAATTAAGTGACTCAATAAAGCGGATTTTTTGTCTTTATCAATGGCAATAAGATATTGCTCAATGGTGGCAGCGGTTTGAGCTTTGGGTGAAATGGTTATTTCCAGCGCACCGTTATTTATTTCATCGGCTAAATTACGAACATCATCAGTTAATGTTGCGGTAAACAACAGGGTTTGGCGCTGCAGAGGCAGACGATCAATGATTTTATAAATATCACCACTGAACCCCATGTCGAGCATTCTGTCGGCTTCATCTAACACCAAGGTTTCTAGTTCATCAAAATGCACCGCCCGTTGATGGACTAAATCTAACAACCTGCCCGGGGTGGCCACCAGAATATCTACCCCTGCTATTAACTGCTCTTTTTGCGGCTCGTCGTCAACACCACCATATATGGCCATGGAGGTTAGATCCGTGTGAGCTCTGTACTTGGTTACATTAGCCTCAACCTGTGCCGCCAATTCACGAGTAGGCGCAAGAATAAGCACCCGAATGCGCTTGCCACGTTTTATAGGTCTAGATTGAATACGCTCAATGATGGGCAGTACAAAACTGGCGGTTTTACCGGTGCCAGTTTGAGCGGCGGCCACCACATCTTTACCCGATAAAATCACCGGAATAGCCTGTTTTTGAATAGCAGTAGGCTTAGAGTAGCCCGCATCACTAATGGCTTTGACTATTGGATCGCTTAATCCAAGCTTTGAAAATGGCATGTAACGCCTCGGTGTTGTCGATAGAAAGTCAATGGTGACTGCGGCGGCTATGATATTTAGCCTTGGCTTATCGAGGGGAATGAGAATGGGGGCAGTATAGCAGTTACAGGGGGCGTTGTAGCCAGCAAGGCGCTCCTTTGAAGGCCTGTGAAAAATTTACTGTGAAGTAATGGAATCCAAAATCTTCATTTTCCCCCCACATTCTCCCCATACACTGCTTGGTATCTTCAAAACCTCTCTGCCAGGGCAGATTAAAGGAGTCAACATGAGAACATCCCAAGCCTATTTAGTGAGCTTTTGGCTCATCTCTTCTCTCATATTGCTGTTAGCTGGCTGCGGCGCTGGTACAGACATTACCGAAGAAGACAGTTCAGATGCCTCTGATACCAGTACTGAAACATCTGAAGAGTCAGACACCAGCGCCAGCTCCCTTACCCTAAGCAGTACTGCCATGAGTGATGGCGGTTCCCTGCCCATTACCTACACCTGTGATGGCCAGAGCATTTCACCGCCCTTCGCATGGAGCGGCGCCTCGGATGATACCGCCAGTTATGCGCTGATCATGCACCATGTGCCCGGGCCAGATGATGCCCATTGGTATTGGATATTGTATGACATGGATGACAGCGTAACGGGACTGGAGGCCGGCGAAACCCAAGGCACCCTGGGCAGCAATAGCGTTAACGATGCCAATGAATACGCGCCGCCTTGCTCACAAGGGTCAGGCAGCAAAGAATATATTTTTACCCTGTATGCCCTATCCAATGTGGTGGATGTAAGCAGCGCCAGCAGTGTCGATCGCGATACCTTATTAAGCGCCATGACAGACATCACCCTAGAATCCGTGGCATTCACCGTCAGTTTTGAGCGCGGCAGCGAAGACACCTCTAGCTTGAGCAATTGTGAAATCATTCAACAATCAGTGAGCGACGGGGGCTTTAACGCAAGTGTCGGCGTAAGCTGCGACGACGAATACGCTTACATTACATCCAGCACCTACCCAGATCACGACCTAATGAACGGCATCACCGGCACCAACGAGCAAATTCCGGTTCCGGCGGTAGATTACGCCGCCCCCATTAAATTAAACCCAGTACTAAGTGATGTATTAACCAGCATAGATGCCGCAGTGGGCGTGGCCATAAACGGCGTGCCCATTTACGACTATTCAGCTGCGGGAGACTTGGATATTTACAATTATGACGCAGGCTTAGATACCCTTGCCTTGGGTCAGCTGGATACCTGCGGGGGCCATGCTGGGCGCGGTGACGACTATCACTACCATGCCAGCCCCACCTGCATGCTAGATGCCATGAGCAACCTAAGCGACAGCAGCATTCTGGGCTGGGGCTACGACGGCTACCCCTTATACGGCCACAATAATCCAGATGGCAGCGCCATAACCGATGGCACACTAGACGTATGCAACGGTCAAGTAGATGACGAACTGGGTTACCGCTATCACACCTCTAGCGAGGCCCCTTACATTATTCAATGTTTAGTGGGGGAAGTAGACACCAGTATTTTACCAAGAGTGGCCCCCTTAAATAGCACCGACCCAGATATGCGCAGCAACTTAAGCCCGCCACAAGGGGGCGTTACCAACCTCACTCATACTATAAGTGACGATGGCACCCGCACCATGACTTATAACCATGATGGTAGCGCCTACTACGTCATTTATAGCCCTTCAGATTCTGGGGAGAATTGTTATGAGTTTTCACAAAAAACCGTTAGCAATGGTGGCATAGAAGAAAGTGGCGTCTTTTGCCGGTAATAATCCATCCGTAAAGTCAGCATGGGTCTGGTGACGAAATCCGTCATGCTAGACCCCACAAATAAATCGTTCTTACCTACTTCATTTTATTAAATATAGGCAATGGAAAATGAAACTATTTTTGAGTATTTTATTTTTATTTAGCACCAGTTTTAGCCAAGCACACACATTAAAAGAAAATAGCGCACAAATTATTATGCGCGATGGTCAGGTAGAAATTCGCTTAATGGTAAACATGACTCGCTGGCAAAGCGTTTTGCGAAACGATGGGGCTTGGTTATTGGGGGACATTCAACAAGTGATGCCAAAGCATTTAACCCACAAACAACAAACGCACTTTTTAGGTGACCTAGTCACCCAACAAACACACGTGGTTGTAAATGATAAATCTCTTAAAATGGGGATTTTATATTTTCCCGATTTAGAAGAAACGCTTCACTTAGTGGATACCAACAGCCACCATCATGATGACGATCTTCATGACGCAGAATATGTCGAAATAGTGCTCACCGCCCACCATCAGCTAGGCCGTGTCGATAATATCACCCTTGCCCTGCCTAAAAGTTTAGGCAATGTGCATAGCCGTTTTGTTCAACCCAGTTACCGCTTAGTTAAGGCAGGCAGCCAAACTCGAGTGTCCTTTAAGCGTCATATAACCACTGACAGTCAATTACCGGCTCGCCCGACTAACAATGTCACCATTCATCAACCCACTCACAATGGATATTAAGCCTTTATTATTTTGCTAAACTCATTAAAAGTAATTTAATACCGCGCATAAATAATACGCGGTTCTAGGTCAACATAGGACTCTAAAAAACATGAAACATTTTTATCTTATTTTTCAATTGTTGTGCTTAACAAGCCTATTAATTGGCCCATTAACACAAGCGGCTAATTTACCATCCATGAACGATGCGCCTGCTGAAAAAAGAATGGGCGGTAAGCCTCCCAGCGACGCCATTGAAATGTGCGTCGGTAAAAGTGAAAACAGTGCCTGTACTATGAATGGCCCTCGCGGAGAAGAGCAAGGCTTTTGCGAGCACACCCCAGACAAACTGTATTTTGCCTGCAACCCTCAGCGCAGCCCTGCCAAGCAATCTCCAAATGCCATGCCACCACAGGACAATAACCACCAGAGCCAACATTCTACGAATGCAAACCCCAAGGTCACTTACTTCCCCATAGATAGGGAGTCGTAGCACCTTAAAAGCCAATGGCGAATATGCTAACTTACTCTTTTGGACCACAATTATTGTGCTTCACTCCCCCACTACCAGGATTAATCCCACTTGAAGTTGCTGCAT
>OJBM01000089.1_pt1 | contig 51239 bp, 45 predicted proteins | sample 1591061 | NCBI WGS metagenome assembly OJBM01 (sample SAMN05416872, study PRJEB24817) | seawater metagenome | isolation source: Sea water | place: Canada:Atlantic | collected 2013-11
ACCTAGTAAATATCCCAATAAAAAACGCCAGTCAGCTGTTAACTGACTGGCATTAGGCAATTAGCCTGCTTTTTTATTATCTAAAATATTAGTTTTATCAATCAACTAATTAAATTCTAATCAATATAATGCCCATATCACTAAGTTTTATGTGTTGTTACATTGTTAATTTTTCACAACCTCACTATACTGTATAAAAATACAGTGTAGTGAGGTTGTGTGACTATTATGAATAAAATGCTTAAACAATTGCATCACCAAGGCAAAATTTGGTCAGCTGACCAAGTTAAAAATGTTGTTGAAACAATTGATAGTGGTTACCAAGAATTAAACCAGCACCTCAATGGTGGCCTACCTCGCCAAGGTGTTATAGAAGTACAAACCATTAACGGTATTGGTGAGCTAAGGTTATTTCTGCCTTATTTACTTAACTTGCTACAAGCAGAGTTAGCGCAACAGCAGCAAAGCCGACAAATTGTTTTTATTGCGCCACCAGCACAAGTAAATGCCTTAATGCTACTGCAAGCATCCATTCCACTTGATAACTTGCTGATTATTTCATCACAAAAACCTGAAGAGTCATTATGGGCAGCAGAGCAATGTTTAAAAAGTGGCTGTTGTTTCGCTGTATTGTTGTGGCAACAACTATTAGCAGTGCATCAGGTTAAACGTTTAAAACAGGCTGCAATGACAGGTAGTGCAGTACAAATAATTTTTCGTTCTCCACATAGTGTTGATTTAGCCTTACCTGTTTCATTATCTGTAGCACTAGAGGCACGGCCAACAGGTATAAAAGTAAAAGTTAAAAAACAGCTAGGTGGCTGGCCTTGCAAGCCTTTTGTTGTCAACATGCACAAGCAATGGCCAAGTTTAACAAGCGCTACCGATAGTACTAGTGATGGGGTTATAAGCAATGTTGTAGTACCACTATCTAGTCGACAACGGTTTAAGCATGTAGCTAAAACGACAGATACTCAGCGTATTAGCGCGAACTAGTACTGTTTGGCTCATCTTGTTTTATGATTAAGTTTTATTGATGCTTTGGTTATATATTGATTTTCCGTCTTTACAGCTTGATTGCTTGCAGGCTGGTACGCCTGTATCGACAGTTACAGAAAGAAGTTACTGCAATGATCAAGCTATTGTTATTGTCGATAGTAAAAAAAATTGTATTGTTCAGTTGAATGAAAGCGCGAGGGCAAAAGGGATTCAACAGGGCATGGGATTGGGCATGGCGGCATCTTTGACTCATGAACTTTGTGTTGTGCCATATCAAATGGCAGAAGAAGAGGCTTATTTGCTGACACTGGCAGAACAGCTTTACAGTGTTACCGCTAGCATAGCGCTATTTCCGCCCCATGGTTTAGCGCTTAAAGTAGGCGATATGTTGCAGCTTTATCAGCACTTAACTGCTTATATTGAAACAATAAACACCGTACTTGCATCCTTTAACCTTAAGACGAACCTTGCCTGTGGCTATAGCGTTATGTCAGCGCAATTACTTGCTTGTGCAGGTGTTAATTTGATCACCACAGATCAAAATATCATGACCAAGAAAAGTGCTGACTTAAGCATTGAACAGCTATTTATTACCGATAAAGCGAAAAATAGCCTTGCGCGTTTGGGAATTAAAACATTAGCGCAGTTGCAGGCATTACCGGTAAAAGAATTAACTAAGCGCTTAGACAGTAACACTATGGAGTATTTAGCTCAGTTAAAAGGAACGGATAAATCATTACAATTTTATCAGCCGAAACATCTGTTTGAGCACAGCGTTGAATTGCTATACGAAATGATTAACCTTGATTTTTTGCTCCAACCTATTAAGCAACTGTTGGCATTATTAGAAGTATTTTTACTGCGTCGCGATTACGTTTGCCTACAACTTGAATTTCACTTATATCATCGTATTGACGGGATCAGTCATGTCTTACAGCAGTCATTAGTGATTAACAGTGCTACAGGTGAGTATTTGTCGGCTCAATGGTTGAAGTTAGTAAGCTTAAAGCTTAGCAGTATCAAATTACTTGCCCCTATCACTAAAGTGAACTTACTTGTTCAGCATTTTCAGTCAAATACTGGCGAGATAAATGATATTTTTTTAGGTAAAAGAGGGCAATTATCATTTGCACAACTCGCCTCGTTATTGGCCAATAAGTTAGGCGATGAAAAAGTATTGCGTTTGCAGCAAGGTAATGATCATAGAGCGGAGTTAGCATCATGTTATCGAGCTTTTATTAATTGTTCGACAAACAAATTTGATAGAAATAACAATAACACTGGGAAAGCTATCAGCAAGAAAATTGATGCGCGTCATACTGATAGCAGTGCTACTTACTCTGTTGATAAACAACTACTGAGACCGAGCTTTATTTTAGCTGAGCCTGAACCATTACTATCCAATATTCGTGTTTTACATGGTCCTGAACGTATATCTACTGCTTGGTGGGAGCAATCAAAAGATAAAACAACAATACAAAGTTTTAATGGCGAGGCGACGGATGGCAATGAGCCGATTGCTGAACATGGTTACCAACGTGACTACTTTGTGGCGAAAAATACCCAAGGACAATGCTGTTGGGTATATAGAGAGTTAAACAATCAATGGTACATTCATGGCTACTTTTCATAAAATAATAATCTGCAACCCCCTAACAGTTCGTCATATATTAGTGGTGCGTCGCTTTTAATGAGTTACGCAGAGCTTTATTGCCAATCTAACTTCTCTTTTCTACAAGGGGCTTCTCATCCAGAAGAGCTTATTCTGCAAGCCGATAAACTTGGTTATAGTGCACTTGCCATTACCGATGAATGTTCAGTTGCTGGGGTAGTGCGAGCCTACCGTGAAATAAAAGATAAAAAATTAGCCATTAAACTTATTGTTGGTGCAAGTTTTCAGTTAGAAGATGGACTAAAACTGATATTACTAGCACCAAACCGACAGGGTTATGCTGAGTTATGCCGTGTTATCACCAATGCAAGACGTCGATGTGAAAAAGGTCATTATCAATTTACTTACTGGGATTTACACTCTATTAAACACTGTTTTGTGCTTTGGCTACCTAGCGGTGAATTGGAAAAAGATCAGCAAGATATTACGATATTATTACGCTACCATCGAGCCCGATTGTCATTAGCATACACACGTTTTTTACACGCCAACGAAATTATTTTCAAACAACACTGCCAACGTTTGGCCAAGCAATTTCAGCTGAATATAGTCGCCTGTGGTGGGGTGTTAATGCACGTTGCTCAGCGGCAAAAACTGCAAGATATATTAACCACAATACGACATGGAAAAATGCTCAAAGACATGGGCGTTTTACTTGAACAAAACGCTGAAAAGTCTCTCAGACCGATAAAAAAATTACTAAAACTTTACCCGAATGATTATATTGTTGCCAGTATTGAAATAGCGAACCAATGTCAGTTCTGTTTATCGAGTTTACGATATGAATACCCTAAAGAGCTTGTTGCTAAAGGTTTTTCTGCCATTGAATATTTAAAAGAATTAGTAATAAAAGGTATCGCGTTACGTTTTTGTGATGGAATAACGAGTAATATTCAAGCAATTATCGATAAAGAGCTAGTGCTTATTGAAGAACAAGGCTACGAGTACTTTTTCCTCACCATTTACGATATCGTTCAGTACGCTAAGTCACAAAAAATACTGTATCAAGGACGAGGCTCAGCCGCTAATTCCATTGTTTGTTATTGCTTAGAAATAACCTCTGTTGACCCAAGACAAATATCGGTATTGTTCGAGCGTTTTATTTCAAAAGAAAGAAACGAACCACCAGATATTGATGTTGATTTTGAACACCAACGCCGAGAAGAAATCTTTCAATATATTTATCAAAAATATGGTCGTGAGCATGCAGCGTTAGCAGCAACTGTGATCACTTATCGATTAAAAAGCGCCATTCGAGAGGTTGGCAAAGCTTTTGGTTTTAATGAGACACAACTGAGTTTTTTCATCAAAAATATTAATCGTCGCCAAAGTAAAGTTAGCTGGCGAGAACAAGTGTATGAATTGGGCTTAAACAAAGATAGCTATCAAGCACAGTTATTTATTCAACTTGTTGATGAAATCATTGGTTTTCCACGACACTTATCGCAACATGTTGGTGGTTTTATTATTTCATCAGGTCCGTTATATGAGCTTGTACCAGTAGAAAATGCCGCCATGGCCGAACGCACGGTTATTCAATGGGATAAAAGTGATTTAGAAACCTTAGGTTTACTAAAAGTTGATGTGCTAGCTTTGGGCATGTTAACGGCAATTCGCCGTGCGTTTAGTTATATTAAACAACATTATCAACAACAGCTAACTATTGCTGACATCACCCGTTTACCTGAAGATCCACAAGTTTATAAAATGTTACAGCAAGCAGATACCGTCGGCGTATTTCAAATAGAGTCACGCGCGCAAATGAGTATGTTGCCTCGGCTTAACCCCGAATGTTACTACGACTTAGTGGTGCAAATTGCCATTGTAAGACCTGGGCCGATTCAAGGTGATATGGTACACCCGTATTTACGCCGTCGAGCAGGGCTTGAGCCCGTGGAATATCCATCTGAAGCGATTAAAAGTGTGTTGAGTCGAACACTTGGTGTGCCGATATTCCAAGAACAAGTGATCAAAATTGCCATGGTTGCTGCAGGCTTTAGCGGTGGTGAGGCAGATCAGTTACGCCGAGCAATGGCGAAATGGCAACGTAATGGCGAATTAAGCCAGTTTCGTAACAAGTTAATATCAGGAATGAAAGCCAGAGGTTACCAAGAGAGTTTTGCAGAACGTATTTATCAGCAAATTTGTGGTTTTGGTGAGTATGGCTTTCCTGAATCTCATTCTGCCAGCTTTGCTGTGCTAGCTTACGTGTCTGCTTGGCTCAAATACTATTATCCTGCCGCTTTTTATAATGGTTTACTCAATAGTTACCCGATGGGTTTTTATTCCCGATCACAATTAATACAAGACGCACAACGACATGGCATTACCATTAATGAGATCGACATTAATCAATCATTATTAGAGCATCAAATACGTTACGAGAAAAAGTCTAATAGTTACACCATTCAGTTAGGCTTGAACATGGTTAAAGGTTTGTCCGATAAAAGTGCTCAGCAATTGCTTGTGCAAAGGCCGAGGCAGGGCTATCAAGACTTTGCTACATTAATGAAAAAAGCCTTAAGGCGTGATGATGTCAACCTGCTTGCTAGTGCGAATGCTTTGCAATCATTAGCCGATAATCGTTACCAAGCGCGTTGGCAACTAATGGATTCAGAGCACAGTCTACCTTTGTGGCAAGTAGCTAACGAGAGCGTAGTACAGCAGCCAGCACAAAGTGAGTTTAGTTTTACACCTAGCGCAATGGATAACTTAATTGAAGATTATGCGAGTACTGGCGTGAGTGTGACTCAACATCCAATCGCTTTGCTATTAGCTGATAGTGAGCAGCAAGCTTATATTGGCCGTTATACCTTAGCACATGACTTAGTCAATATTGCCGGACAAACCGTGGTATCTGTTATTGGCTTAGTTACTGGTCGCCAAAGTCCTGGTACAGCATCAGGTGTGACCTTTGTGACCTTAGAAGATCATACGGGGAATTGTAATGTCGTGGTATGGCAAGCGACAGCGAATGCACAAAAAACTGCTTTTTTAACCGCTAAAATATTAAAAGTGACGGGTATTCTTGAGCGAGAAGGTGATGTTATTCACATTATTGCTGGTCGTTTGTTCGATCTCACTGATCGCATTAATGGACTCGACTGTAAATCAAGAAACTTTCATTAGTCGCTGTTCTTGTTAATGAAATTGTTATTAATCGTAAAAAAATAACCATTCACCGCAGCAAATCAAAAACAATGTAAAGCAGTGTAAAGAACGTTGTTTGCCTTAATAGCGAACAATATTATAGTTAACAGAGATGTAGTGGTGTAGTGAGTATAAATTTGAACATTCGTTGTAATAATAACAAACGAAAAAAGCAATTGGGCAAGGCAAAACCGCTTAGCCAAGGAAAAATCAGCATGTTAAGAGTAAATAGAAGTGCTATTGCTATGGCTGTACTAACCGCAGTCCTCAGTGCATGTAGCGCGCCCAGTGGTTTGTCGTCAAAAAATCCTAGCGTAAACATAGCGCAGAATAGCCCAGATGTTTGGCAAACAGAGCAAACAGAAAATAGTCAGCAAAGTGCAGTGGTAGATGGCTGGTTAAAAAGTTTTAATGACCCCGCGCTCGAACAAATGATTGCATATGCTTTATCGCATAATTATCAATTACGTGCTGACAGTATCAATCTCGAAATCGCTAAAGAGCGTTTGCAAGTCAGTGAAGCAACTGACTTTCCTGAATTGTCATTGGCAATTGGTAATTCAAGACGTAAGCAGGTATCTGCTAGTACGGTAAATTATCAAACTGATGCCGACATTAGCGTCGATTTACGTTATGAAATTGACTTGTGGGGCAAACTGTCTGATGAGCAAAATCAAAGCCGTTTAAACTATGCTGCGGCACAAGCTACTTATCAACAAAGTACTTTGACCCTAGTTACCAATATTGGCAAAGCTTGGTTTGATTTAACGCAAGCACAACAACTGCTTACGCTGTATCAAGAACGTGCCGAAAACTTACAGCGCAACCTTGCAATGATCCAATCATCTTATCAATTAGGTTTGAACGATGCTTTAGATGTTTATTTAACTAAAAACAATGTAAATCAGGAGCTTGCTAGAGTTGCTCAACAAGAGCAAACGGTAAAACTACAAAGCCGGACTTTAGAACTGTTATTAGGTGATTACCCTTATGCGCAGAAAACAGCAAAGCAAAACCTACCTTTTATTGATAGCGATATTGAATTAGGTATACCGGCTCAGTTGCTAGCGCGCCGTAGCGATATTCAGGCAAGTTGGTTTGAATTAATGGCATTAGATGCTGGTTTGGCAGTTGCACATAAGCAACGTTTCCCAAGTTTTAACCTGAATGCAAGTGTTAGCGACAATGGCACAGAGCTAAGTGATTTACTTGACGGTGGCTCACTTGCTTGGTCATTAATCGGTAATATTACTACGCCACTATTTAATGCTGGGCGCTTAGCATCATTAGAGCAACAAGCAAAGCTTGCTGTGCAGCAAAAAGAGCAACAGTACTTACAACAGGTTTACCAAGCGTTTGCTGATGTTGAAAGTAGCATTAGTGAGCGAGAGTCGTTAACACAGCGTTATGCATTTTATGGCAAAGCGCAAGAAAATGCCTTAGCCGCGGAAAAACTGTCCTTCGATCAATATCTGCGCGGTTTAGTAACCTACACCACGGTGTTGGAATCACAGCGCCGTTCTTTCGACGCGCAAACTACCGTGATCCAACTAACTAATCAGTTATTACAAAATCGTATTGAAATTTATAGCGCTTTAGGTGGTGACTATCTTAGCCCCATAAGCCAATCAGAAAGCATAGCGTCTGTATCGTCAACTAACCGCACAAGTTTGGAAAAGTAATGTCAGTAAAAATAAAAAAAATTCTTCCTATTATTGTTTTATCTTCGCTGGTGTTTGCGGCTTATCTTGTCAGTAGTAACCCGCCATCAACAAAGCGAGGGCGCCCAAGTACAGCACCACAATTGAGCGTGCAAATACAAAAGCTAACCCTTGCTGATCTTGCGGTTACTATTAGCAGTTATGGCACGATTAAACCTCGTACGCAAAGCAAACTGCTACCGCAAGTTTCAGGGCAAATTATCAATATTAGCCCTAAGTTTCGTGAAGGTGGCTTTTTTGAACAGGGCGATGTGCTAGTACAATTGGATCAACGTGACTTGTTAGCAGAAGTAAAAATTTCTCAAGCAAGCTTATTCAGTGCTAAACAAAGCTTAAGTGAAGAGCAAGCGCGTGTAGAACAAGCAAAGCAAGATTGGCAACGCTTAGGTAACAGTGAAGATGCACCAGATTTAGTATTACGGAAACCTCAGCTTTTAGCAGCACAAGCAACGGTTTATTCAGCCGAAGCGGGTTTAGCAAAAGCGGAATTAGCATTAGAGCGCAGCAATATTGTTGCGCCATATACTGGCAGAATATTAAGCAAATCAGTAGATGTTGGGCAAGTGGTCAGTGTAGGTACAGAGCTTGCAGAAATTTATGCGGTAGATTATGTCGAAATTCGCTTACCACTGAAAAATAAAGATTTACCTTACATGGTGTTACCTGAAAATAGTCGTTTTCAAGATGAGAGCGTTAATCAGCAACCAGCGGTTACCATTCACTCAGATTTATCGGTACGCCAAACTTGGTACGGCAAAGTTGTGCGCACGGAAGGTGCATTTGATCAAGACTCACAACAGTTATTTGTTGTCGCACAAATTGATGATCCCTACGGGAAAAATGAAAATGGTGGTTTACCACTTAAAATTGGCCAATATGTTAGCGCTGAAATCAAGGGTAAAGTCATTGAAAAAGTACTAACTATCCCTAATAAAGCCATTTATCAGGGCAGCTATGTCTATGTTGTCGAAGGCAATATACTTAAGCGGAAAAATATTACCATTGCTTGGCAAAATGATGATGTAGCAGTAATACAAGATGGCTTAGAAGCACAACAGTTATTAGTTTTGACACCGTTAGGGCAAGTGACATCAGGCACCATTGTTAGTATTAGCAGCATGGATGGTAAAGCGGTAAACATGCAAGCCTTGGGTCAAAAGGGCTCTAAAAAAGGTATAAAGAAAGGCGAAAATAAAGCTCGCAAAAATGGCAAGCAAGGTGAATCACGTAAGCCACTAAATGCAGACCAAGAAAAATCATCGCAAACGACTAGCAGTAAAGGAGTTGAATCATGATCGCTTGGTTTGCTAAAAATCATGTCGCCGCTAATTTATTAATGATCACCATTTTATTGGCTGGCGTATTTTCCATTAAAAGCAGTATTCCGTTAGAGGTATTTCCATCATTCGAGTCTGAAATTGTTAATGTTACCGTAGCATTACGAGGCTCTACGCCTGAAGATGCTGAGCAAGGTGTCGCAATTCGTATTGAAGAGGCAGTACAAGACTTACAGGGTATTGAAAAAATCACCAGTACCTCTGTGGAAGGGGCTGCAACCGTTCGTATTGAGGCTGATGCTGCTACTGATGTGCGTGACTTATTGGCTGATATCAAAAGCCGAGTTGATGCGATAAACACCTTTCCAGTCGATGCTGAGAAACCAGTAATTGCCATTGCTCAGCGTATTCGTGATGTTATTTCAGTCACTATCGCCTCCGACTATGGCGAAAAAGAAATTCGCGAATTTGCCGAGCAAGTACGTGACGACTTATTGCGCTTACCACAAGTTACTCAAGTAGCACTTGATGCGGTGCGTGATTATGAAATCAGTATTGATGTTAACCAAAGTAAGCTTGAACAATACCAATTAACGCTTTCTGAAATATCTTCAGCCATTAGTAATAGCTCGGTTGATATTTCTGCCGGTAATGTTCGCACCGATGGTGGTGATGTTTTAGTACGTAATATTGGCCAAGCTTACCGCAAAGATGAATTTGAGAAAGTGGTAATAAAAACCAATACTGATGGTACTTTTTTATATCTTGAAGATATCGCTCAGGTAAATGATGGCTTTGAAGAAACACCATTAAGAGCTCGCTTTAATGGTCAACAAGGTGCCTTAATTGATGTTTTTCGTATTGGTAGCCAAAGTGCAATAGATGTTGCTGACGCAGTAAAAAATTACATTGATGAACGTCAAGATACACTACCTGAAGGTTTTGTTTTAAGTTATTGGGATGATGACTCTGAAATCGTAAAAAGCCGTTTAAATACATTGATAACTAATGCCTTACAAGGTGGTTTCTTAGTCTTGATATTGTTGACTTTATTTTTACGTCCTTCCATTGCCTTTTGGGTTTCTATTGGTATTCCTGTCAGTTTCATGGGGGCATTTATTGTTATGCCATTTTTTGATATTTCAATCAATATCATGAGCTTATTTGGTTTTATATTAGTACTGGGCATAGTGGTTGATGATGCTATTGTTACCGGAGAAAACATCTATCGTCATACCCAAACCGCATCAAGCGGCATAGAAGCAGCAATTAAAGGTACAGAAGAAGTTGCAACACCGGTTACCTTCGGCATTTTAACAACTGTGGCGGCGTTTATGCCGTTAGCTTTTATTGAAGGCCAACGAGGGGCGTTATTTGCGCAAATTCCAGTCATCGTTATTCCGGTGCTTTTATTTAGTTTAATTGAATCAAAGTTTGTTTTACCGTCACATTTAAAATCATTACGTTTACGTAGTGAAAAGACCAAACAATCAAAGTTCAGTGCTTGGCAACAACGTTTTGCTGATGGCTTTGAAGCGTCAATTTTACGTTATTACAAGCCGTTATTATCATTAGCTATTCGTAACCGTTTAACCACTATTGCCTTATTTGTTGGCGTATTCATTTTAATTTTAGCTTTCATTACCAGTGGTTGGACACGCTTTGTTTTCTTCCCTCGTATTGCCAGTGAAACTGCTCGTGGCAACGTCACTATGCCGGTTGGAACCAGTTTTGATGTCGTTGATGCTTATGTTGAAAAAATGTCTAATGCGGCGAAAACCTTGCAAGATAAGTATCGTGACGATAAGGGCGATAGTATTATTTTGAATACCTTAGCGATCACTAGCCAAGAAAAAGGCCGAGTACGCTTTGAAATACTACCTGCTGATCAAAATGAATCCGGTATAGGTACCGCACAACTTGTTAAAGAGTGGCGAGAATTGATAGGACCATTACCTGGCGCTGAGAATTTAACTTTTAGGGCTGAATTTGGTCGCGGTGGCGATCCTATTGATATTCAGTTATCCGCAACTGATTTACAAACCTTAGAGCAAGTGGCTAGCGAAGTAAAAGCACGCATACGAACTTATCCAACAGCCTTTGAAATTGCTGATAGTTTGTCTGATGGTAAAGAAGAATTACAAATAGAACTGACCGAGCAAGGTTATGCCATGGGAATGAGTAATTCATGGATAACGCGGCAGGTAAGAGATGCCTATTTTGGCTCACAAATTCAGCGTATTCAACGTGGGCGAGATGATGTGCGTGTTATGCTGCGCTTTCCTTTGTCTGAACGACAATCAATTGCCAAGCTTAATGACATGTTAATTAATACGCCAACAGGTGGAAAAGTACCGTTATCACATGTCGCGACATTAAAACCTGGTAAAAGTCCGTCAGCGATCAAACGGATAGATAGGTACCGGACGGTTAATGTCACGGCTGATGTTGATAAGAACGCAACTAATATGACTACGCTCAATGCCGATTTAAATCAGTTTTTGACCGAGTTAATGAGTAAGTACCCGGGGGTGTCTTATACCTTAGAAGGTGAAGCGCGTGAGCAAGCGGACTCTTTTAATAGCCTTGCTTGGGGCTTAGTATTTGTTTTCTTTATTATTTACTGTTTATTAGCAATACCATTTAAATCTTACTTACAACCGATAATTGTTATGTCAGTTATTCCGTTTGGCGCAATAGGAGCCATTATTGGTCATTGGATCATGGGTATGGACTTAACTATTATGAGTTTACTTGGTTTGATGGCGCTTATTGGCGTAGTGGTAAATGACAGCTTGGTATTGGTGGACTTTATTAATGGTAAAGTTCGGGCGGGAGAGAAAGTGTTTGATGCCGTATTAATTGCGGCACAGTCGCGTTTTCGTCCGGTAATGCTAACTTCATTAACCACCTTTATTGGTTTAATGCCACTATTGTTTGAAAAAGCGACACAAGCACAGTTCTTGATACCAATGGCGGTATCGCTTGGCTTTGGTATTATCTTCGCGACTTTTATCACCTTGATATTAGTGCCAGTAAATTACTTATTAGTTGAAGACGTTAAGAACTTAACAACCCGTGGCAAGAACAAGTTAGTCACTCAACTAAGCTAACCTACTTTTTTGGGAGTCTAATTAAAGCGAATGGCATTTTTCGTTGTCATTCGCTTAACAATCGTTAAACTAGCAAGCAAATACTATTCTCGCATAAAGGCTAACCATGGCTGATAACAACACTCCAGAAGAAACTATATTTTCCAAGATTATTCGCCAAGAAATCCCTGCACCATTACTTTTTCAAGATGAACTTGTAAGTGCTTTTCGTGATATTACCCCGCAAGCGAAAAGTCATATTTTGATTGTATCGAATAAACTTATTCCAACGGTTAATGATATTGAAGAAGAAGACGAACTCACCATGGGTCGTATGTTTACAGTAGCGAGAAAGCTAGCCAAAGAAGAGGGCATTGCAGAGGATGGTTATCGTTTGATCATGAATTGTAATAAACACGGCGGCCAAGAGGTTTACCACATCCATATGCATTTAGTTGGTGGTCAGCCATTAGGGCGTATGCTAAATCCTAAATAGTCTAAACGCTGAATAAGTAATTAAAACCTTAATCTAAAAACCAAATATAACTTATAGCGTAAAATTAAATGTTTACGCTGTACTTTTAAATAAATATTGTTAGTATGCACACCGAAACCAAGGGGTGCCTTAAAATCGACAACGATTTAAAGGCTGAGATGCGCTGTCATTAATGAATGTGACATAGCGAACCCTTAGAACCTGAACCGGATAGTACCGGCGTAGGAATGGTTACGCTAATCGCATACCATTCTGTAAAATTGTATTTTTCCGTTTAGCGTTTGCTATGCAGATAATGATAATTCTACAGTTTGCCAGTGAACAGCTATCTAACTTCTCCATGCCGGATCCCATAACGTATTCTTGACCGAATTTATGAGATCATAATGAAATTTACAAAATCACCTATTGCTTTAGCTATTTTTACTAGCGTTGTTGCTTCAACAACTTTTGCCGCTGACAATTCAACTAATACTGACGAAAAAGCAATAGAAGTTATTACCATTAATGGTGATTTCCGCTCTACATCATTGCAAGAAACGGCAAGTTCTTTATCTGTTATCGCTAGCGACGAAATTGATGCTCGTAACGCACAAAATTTAGAAGAAATCATTGCTCGTACACCTAATATTAACTTTTCTAGTGGTACTCAGCGTGCTCGATATTATCAAATTCGTGGTATTGGTGAGCGTAGTCAATTTAAAGAGCCTATCAATCCATCGGTTGGTTTAGTGATTGATGGTATTGATTTTTCAGGTATTGGCAGCGTAGCTTCAACTTTTGATGTTGAACAAGTTGAAGTTTATCGTGGACCGCAAGGTACACGTTTTGGTGCTAATGCCATGGCAGGCATGATCAATATTACTTCAGCCGCGCCTACTGATAGCTTTGAAGGTAAAGTAAGACTTTCTGCGGGTAATTACGATAGCTACAGCGCAGGCTTAGTTTTATCAGGCCCTGCGACTGAAAAAGTAAACTATCGTTTAGCTGTTGAACAATATAATAGTGATGGCTTCATTGAAAATGACTTTCTTAATCGTGATGATACTAACAATCGCGATGAGCTAACGTTACGTGGTAAGTTAGCTATAGCAGCAAGTAAAGATTTAACTATTGATATTACGGCTTTTGTTGCAGATTTTGACAACGGCTATGATGCCTTTTCACTTGATAATACTCGTCATACGTTATCAGACCAACCGGGGTTTGATCGCCAAGATACAAAGGCACTAGCAGCTAAGTTTACCTATCAAGGCTTTAATGACTTTACCGTTGAAAGTATCGTGAGCTATGCTGACTCTGCTTTAGATTATGGCTATGACGAAGATTGGGCTTTTGTTGGTATTCGTCCTGGCTGGGAATACAGCTCTGCAGATCACTATTTTCGCGATAAAACATCAGTAACATTTGAACTAAGAGCTATTTCAGAGCCTGGCGGCGAAATATTTAATGGTAGTACGGCATGGGTTGCTGGTGTTTATTATAAGCAAGAAGAAGAAGACTTATTACGTCAATACACTTATTTGTCTAGTGACTACACTTCATCATTTGATACTGACAATATTGCGTCATTTGTTCAGTTTGATAGTCAACTAAATGAAAAGTTAAGTTTAACAACTGGGTTAAGAATAGAGCGTAGAAATTCAGATTATAGCGATTCTGAGCAACTTACTTTTGACCCGAGCGATACTATGGTTGGTGGTAAGTTGGTATTGTCGTACCAAATGGACGAAAGCAATTTATTCTATGGCTCAGTTAATCGTGGTTATAAAGCTGGCGGTGCTAATACTGATGGCAGTTTACCTAGCAACTTACGTGAATTTTCACCTGAATATCTATGGAACTATGAGTTAGGTTATAAAGTTAGTTTATTGGACAACCAAGCTTATATTCGCAGTGCTGTATTTTATATGGACAGAGATGATATGCAGGTGCGTACATCTTATTTAGAAGAGCGTGATGATGGCAGTACCGACTTTGTTTCTTATTTAGGCAATGCTGCAACCGGAAATAACGTTGGTATTGAACTAGAAGCAGGCTGGCAGGTAACAACTGATCTTGAAATTTATGGCTCATTAGGTTTGTTAGATACTGAATATGATGGTTTTATTGATGCTGATGGCAATGATAAATCAGGCGATGAACAAGCACATGCACCTAGTTACCAATTCAATGTTGGCTTGAACTATCAGGTGTCTGATAATTTATTGGTTAATATTTCTGTTGATGGCAAAGATGAATTCCTTTTCTCTGATAGTCATCAAGAAAAATCAGAATCAATAGAAGTCGTTAACATGTCAGTTAGTTATTCAAAAGATGACTGGCAAGTGAAATTATGGGCTCGTAATTTGTTTGATGAAGAATACGCTACGCGTGGCTTCTACTTTGGTAATGATCCAAGAGATGAATACACAGCTAAAGCTTACTATCAATTAGCTGAACCAGCTGTATTCGGTGCTACTTTTGATTATGCATTCTAGAACTTTTATAAATTAATAAATGTAGTATATTAAGCCTGTTAGGAAGTTATCCTAGCAGGCTTCCTTTTAATCACGATAATAGAATTAAGATATGAAAATCTCAATTGAAATTAGTTTATATCCACTTGCAGAAGAAAAATTTAAAACTGAAATTTGGGCTTTTATTAAACGTTTACGTTTAGTGGAAGGACTAAATGTTGTTACTAATGGTATGAGTACACAGGTTTTTGGTGATTATGACTTAGCTACAAGTCATGTCATGGCTGAAATTAAGCACGTGCATCAAACCTTAAATGCTGCAGTATTTGTTTGTAAGTTTATTGGCGGTGACCGCTCAGTTGTTGAAGCGGAGTCGTAATGGCAAGCTCAATCAGTGCCACCACTGAAATTGTTACTTATTTCACAACACTACCGGTATTAGAGCTAATCGCCGTAGTCGCTTCACTGCTATACGTAGTTTTAGCAGCAAAAGGTAACCTTTGGTGCTGGCCGGCAGCAATATTAAGTACGGTGCTATATACCGTTATTTTTTATGATGTATATTTATGGATGGACAGTGCATTACAACTCTATTATTTATTAATGGCGGTGTATGGTTGGTTATGCTGGCGTAAAAATGCTGTTGCTAGTAATCTCGAAAATAATGATACTTCAGCGTCCAGAATCAACAGTAAAGAACTGCTTTATAGCCAATGGACGCTGCAACGTCATAGCGTCATGATTATTGCTCTATCATTACTGTCAATCGTATTAGGTTGGTTAATGGCGACATATACACCAACACATTTTCCGTATCTTGATAGTGCGACAACCGTATTTGCGATATTTGCGACTTATCTATTAACACAAAAGGTATTAGAAAATTGGCTTTATTTTGTCGTTATCGATGTTGTTTCAATCTATCTCTATATCGAGAAAGGCTTAACTCCAACAGCTGCTTTATTCGCTTGTTATGTGATATTAGCAAGTTACGGTTATTGGCAGTGGCGTAAACTGTATTTACAGCAGCAACAAAACGCTGTTAACGACAGTGATATTTCGCCCGTTCTCGGCTAAAAGAAAAGTTTAATGGTATTACTTACGATGCTGTTACTGATGAGTACGTACTGAAATGGTAACTAACTTAACCTCAGATATTAATGAGCATAAGCCGCTTATAAAAGATTTATGTTTACTGCCTTGTTTCGCCAATAGAAGTATTAACAGTGTAGCTGTGATTGATTCAGGACTAAGTCAGTCATGTTTTCGTGTGCAGGTTGATGAACATCAGTATTTTGCTAAGCACATCACAAGTGGTACTACTGAAATTTTAGCAAATAAGCTTGCAGCTGATAGTGATGTTGCTCCCAAGCTTATTTACGCTGAAGGTGATTGGTTGATCAGTGAGTTCCTCTCTGGCGAGCTATTGGAAAATACTCAGCTTAGTGAAGATGAACAATTAAAGGTTATATTATCATTACTGACGAAATGTCATCGTTTGCCTTTTTCTTCTAGCAATCTAAATAGCCAAATCGCAAATTCCAAGTCTGCTAATACGTTAGTAAATCATTCTGCTTCAGTTCTTCCTCGCTTAGAAATAGAGCAAACTATCTCGCAGTTATTTCAAGAATTATCAAATCAACAACCGGATGTTTTAAACCAGAAAACGCCGTTAACTGAAATTAATTGTTTAATGACAACAGCTGAATCAGTGTTGCAAGAACTTGCGCAAATAAGAGCAGAAGTAGGGCAAAGTAATGAGGTGTTTTGTCATGGTGATGCAAACTTCAGCAACGTGATTAAGCTCGAAAATAGCACCACCAATGATGCTGATTTTCGTTACCAATTGATTGATTTCGAATGCGCCTGTGTTGCCCCGGTTGAGTATGAACTGGGTATGATGATGGCAGTTAATGAAATTGAAAACAGCAAAATTGAGTGGGTGACAACGCAGTACGCTGCTCAGCAAAACCGTCAGCAATACTCGCGAAGTTGTAGTGATATTTATACCGATAACCAGCAAGAAAATCATACTAAAATTGTCGACAATCCAGAACAAATGATAACTTTGTCACGCAATATCACCACTGCACTAGTTACGCGTTACTATATTTTGTCATTATTTATTAATGGTTTATGGTATTTTTCTAAATATCAGCACTTTCAGGGTGAAAAGTACAAGGAATTGGCAAATAAACAGTTTTCACTACTGGTAAAGCAACATCCTGAGACAAATATTGTCATAAAGTAAATGAGATAAGGTGCTGAAATCTTACGATTAGTGGTAGTGCGAGAATGACTTGTATAGCGCATAATTAGCTTAATAGAGTTTAATGGCTGTCATGTGTGAATTGGAAAGAATTTATAGAAAATAGAAATCGCTTATTCTGGTTGGTGCATACCGCTGGCTGGTGTGGTTTTGCCTTGGTACATTACCTAGGTTCATTGCTACATGATTTACGCGATATCTTTTTAGTAATTATTTTACTTAATGCTTACGCAGGTTGGTTGTTCACCATTCCGCTTAGATATATCTATCGTCGCATCTGGAATTTTACGCCACTAAAAATTGCTATCGTAGTGATTCTTACTTCATATTGTACCGGTGTGTTTTGGCAAATAATCAAGAATATAAATTACTGGGAAATTTATAAACACGGTTATCGCCCTGATTTTCTTCTGTACTACACCAAAAATAGCTTATTGTCTTTTTTCATCATTCTTAGCTGGAGTGGTCTGTATTTTGGTACTAAATATTATCAAATGCTGCAAAAAGAAAAACAAAATGTACTACGTGCTAATACTGTAGCGCACCAAGCACAGTTAAAAATGCTGCGTTATCAGCTAAACCCTCATTTCTTATTTAACACCTTAAATGCAATATCAACGCTGATCTTAGTTAAAGAAAACAAAACAGCGAATGGCATGGTTACTAAGTTAAGTGAATTTTTACGCTACTCGTTAGATAAAGATCCAATGAAGAAGGTAACACTTGATAGCGAACTCCATGCTTTAAGGCTGTATTTGGATATTGAAAAAGTACGTTTTGAAGAGCGCTTACAAGTTAGTTTTAATATTGCCTCTGATTGTAATTTAGCTCTGGTGCCGAGCATGATTTTGCAGCCTTTAGCGGAAAATTCGATTAAACACGCTATTGCGGTGCAAGAACAAGGTGGAGAAATTAACGTATCTGTACAGCGTTTTGGTAATGACCTACTTGTTGAACTGTCTGATAATGGTCCCGGCGCAGAAATAAGTAATGGCAACCTATTCAGAGAAAACGGTGTTGGTTTAGTGAATACGCGTGAACGACTACAAGCACTGTATCAGAATGATTTTTCATTAGTTGTTGCCAACAATATACCAACTGGTGTTAAAATCAGCATACGAATGCCATACGATATTGGAAGCAAGGTATGAGCAAAAAGCTCACAACGTTAATTGTTGACGATGAACCGCTCGCAAGAAAAGGCTTAGCGGTTCGTCTTGAAGATCATAAAGACATCGAAATTATTGCACAATGTACTAATGGCCGAGAGGCATTAGAAGCGGTGCGTGCTTATCAACCAGATCTTATTTTTCTCGATATTCAAATGCCAGGTTTAAATGGCTTTGAAGTAGTTGAAGCGATTATCGAACAAGGCTTACAGCTACCAATGGTGGTATTTGTTACCGCGTTTGATCAATACGCCATGCAAGCATTTGAAGTGCATGCTCAAGATTACCTGCTTAAACCGGCTGATGAACAACGCTTAGCGCAAACTTTAGATAAAATCAGACAAAGTCTTAGTAGTGAAGTGAACGCCATTCATAAGTCTAAGCTTGTGCGTTTAGTCAGTGATGTTACGGGTAATGATTGCGACAAAATATTGCAAGAGTTGGACAATAACGAACCTGTGAGTATTTCTAGTTATTCTGACGTGTTAGCGATTAAAGATGCCGGCGAAGTTAGTAGGGTACCGGTAAAAGACATTCTGTGGATTGATGCTGCTGGCGATTATATGTGTGTGCATACGCAAAGTAATACCCATATTCTGCGTAAAACCATGAAACAACTGGAAGAAGTGTTAGACCCTCGACAGTTTTTGCGCAGTCACCGCTCTACCATCGTAAATAAAAGCTACATTGATAAATTTTGCAGCCAACTTAATGGCGAATACTATTTAGTAATGTCTAACGGCAAAGAATTGAAAGTTAGCCGTAGTTATAAAGATAAAGTTAAGAAGGCTGTAGTTGCATAGCGGTTTAGTTGCTTAGCATTCGTGCGGTAGCGCTATCTCAGTGTTATGAAATGAATATATAAAAGGTAAACAATGTGTTTACCTTTTTTTGTCTCTGGCATTAGCACTTAACGGTTAAAACCGTATTAAGTTAACTCTAAAGGACCTACTTCAACCACAAGTTTACCGAAGTTTTCACCTTTTAATAAACCGATAAAAGCATTAGATGCTTTCTCTAAGCCTATTACTTTATCCTCACGGTGAATAATTTTTCCTTCAGCAAGCCACTGGCCAATAGCTTGGCTAAATTCGTTATAGCGATGACCATAGTCATCAAATACGATAAAACCTTGCATTTTTATGCGCTTAACCAGTAATAATCCCATTAGTGATGATAATCTATCTGGTCCTGCTGGCAGCTCAGTGGCATTGTATTGTGAAATTAAGCCACATACAGGTACACGCGCACTGGCATTTAGTAATGGCATTACAGCGTCAAATACTGCGCCGCCAACATTTTCGAAATACACATCAATGCCATCAGGGCATTGCTCAGCCAGTAATTTTGCTAAATCGCTACTCTTATGATTAACACAGGCATCAAAACCTAAAGTGCCCGTCACGTAATGACACTTTTCTTCGCTACCGGCAATACCAACCACACGACAACCTTGTAATTTAGCAATTTGACCGACTAAACTACCTACCGCGCCGCTTGCTGCGGCAACAACAACCGTTTCGCCTGCTTTAGGTAGGCCAATATCAAGCAAGCCCATATAGGCCGTTAAACCTGGCATACCTAATACGCCAAGAGCGTATGATGGTGAGGTTAAGGTTTTTGGTAGTTTTAATAACTCTTCACCATTTGAAATGGCATAATCTTGCCAGCCGGTATAAGCAACCACTAAATCGCCAACTTGGAAGTTATCATTAAGTGATTTTTCAACACGACAAACTGCGCCGCCGACCATTACTTCACCAATAGCGACGGGTTCAGCATATGACTTTGCATCACTCATACGGCCACGCATATATGGGTCTAATGACAAATATACTGTTCGTAGTAATACTTCACCTCGGCTCGGTGTTGGAATTTCGACATCAATTAAATTAAAGTTCTCAGGCGTTGGTGCGCCAACAGGGCGAGAAGCTAGGGTGAATTGGCGATTTTTTTGCTTATTTTGTTGTACGTTGATGAAGTTGTTACATTGGTATTTGAGGTCATTTAACTTTCCGAATAAGGACTTAATGGTTAATCAAACCTAACAGATAAACTTTCTATCATTGATTATCTGCTAGATTATTTGTTTTCTCGTATTAATTTTTACGCTAGTTTGTTGATCAAACGGTTAGCTGCTTCACTGGAGCTTGCAGGGTTTTGACCACTGATGATTAAGCCATCTTCAACAACAAACGGTGCCCAATCCTGACCTTTTTGATAGTCAGCACCTTGCTTAATTAACTCATCTTCAAGTAAAAATGGCACGATGTTCGTTAGCTGTACTGCATCTTCTTCACTGTTAGTGAAACCTGCAATTTTTTTGCCTTTAACTATCGCAGTACCGTTACTGTCTTTTACCTTAAGTAATACTGCTGTGGCATGACAAACAACGGCTACAGGTTTGTTTTGCTCGATAAATGCTGAGATCAAGTTGATTGAGTCTTGGTTGTCGGTTAAATCCCAAAGTGGACCATGACCGCCAGGATAGAAAACGGCAGCGTATTCATTAGCATCAATAAGGTTTAATTTTGTCGTTGTTGCCAATACTTGCTGGCTTTGTTCATCACTTTCAAAACGGCGAGTTGCATCAGTTTGAAAGTCTGCTTCAGAACTTTTAGGATCTAATGGTGGTTGTCCGCCTATTGGCGAAGCCAATGTTACGGTAAAACCGGCATCAATTAATTGATAATAAGGTGCTGCAAATTCTTCTAACCAAAAGCCGGTTTTTTCGCCAGTATTACCTAATTTATCGTGCGAGGTTAATACCATTAATACTTGCGTGTTTTGTTTTTTTGTCGCATTCATTTTAATTATCCTATGCAATTTTATTATCGTACTTATTGATGTCATTGCTTGATGACTTCAGTCTATGGGAAAGAGTATATGCTCATTAATATTCAATACAATGCAGATTAAATTGATAACTTTGTTCTAATTATTGATACAATAGAGTGCAAATGTTTATTTTGAATAAAATTGTTTTGGTAAAGGTGATTTAGTGGATATTTCTTTTGAACAGCTAAAAAGTATGGTGGTTTTTTCACATGTGGTTGAGCAAGGCAGTTTTAGCGCAGCTGCTAAGCATATAGGGCTTTCACGAGCGGTTGTTAGCTATCACATTAAAAAACTTGAACAGCAGTTAGGCATCACACTATTAAATCGTTCTACGCGCTCAGTTATGCTGACACAAGCAGGTAGCGACTATTATCAGCGTTGTCGAATTATTGCCGAGCAAGCAAGTGCAGCAAATCAACAAATTGAAAATGTTAAAAATGAGCCGGAAGGGCTGCTAAAAATTACTTGTCCGGTCAGTGTTGGTTTACATTCCATCGTACCTGCATTAGATAAGTTTCGAAAACTGTATCCAAAAATTGAACTCGACCTGATGTTAACCGATGAAGTGGTAAATATTGTAAAAGAGGGTATAGATTTGGCTATCCGTGGTGCACCACTAGCAGATTCAAACTTACAGGCCAGAAAACTAGCGGTATTAGAAACATGCTTATGCGGTTCGCCTGATTATTTTGAGCGTTACGGCAGACCGACAAAACCGAGTGAATTAGCTGAACATACGTGGGTTATCTATAAACTAACGAGTAACAAGCTGATACTAGAAAAAGCGGGGCGTTCTCACACCATTGAAGTAAAAGGTGCAATTGCAACGAATAATGCCTCAGCGCGCACCGCTTTTGTTGAAGGCGGACAAGGTTTAGGGCGTATTCCAATCTATGATGCTTGGCCAAAAATTAAAGCCGGACGTTTGCAATCAGTGTTAGACGATTACCAATTAAAAGCGATTAATGTTTATGGCGTTTTTCCTCCTGGAGCGGCTAGCTCTAAGAAGCTACGTCTACTCATTGATTTTTTAACCCAATTCTTTGCACAACAACAAGTTAAGTTAGCTGATAAACCAATTTAGTCGCAAAGCTAAGTCAACATTGGCGCTGTGCGGTTAATGCTAATATATTTGCTTGCGCTTGCACCAAACTTTCACTCACACCTTGTTGATGCTGTATCGCAACAGCTAAAGGTACATGACTTATAGCGTTATTACATTCGGCGATCATAATATTTGTTTTATCATCAATTAATGCCTGTATTGCTGCCACACCCATTTTTGTCGCTAAAATTCTGTCTTTGGCAACTGGTGAACCGCCACGCTGGATATGACCAAGAATACAAGCGGTGCAATCAATATTCGCTACTGCTTCTAATTGTTGCGCTAGGGCTGAAGCACCGCCTTGCCATAAATTTTCTGCAATAACGATGATATAACTCGCATGTCGGTCTGCTTGTGCTTGTTTAATTTCTTTAGCAAGTGTTTCAAGCTTGCTTGCCTCATTGTCGATGGCATTACCTTGAGATGGGAAGTTTTCAAAGGAAATAACCTGTTCAGCCGCACAAGCTATACCAACATTAAAGGTTATGTGGCCGCTGTGACGCCCCATGAGTTCCACAATAAAAATACGCTCAAAAGCTTCAGCGGTATCGCGTATTTTGTCTATCGCCTCAATAGCGGTATTAATGGCTGTTGAAAAGCCGATGGTGAAATCCGTACCATCAATATCATTATCGATAGTGCCAGGAATGCCAATCACTTGTCCGTACCAGTGCTGATTAAGCGCTAGTAAACCGGCAAATGAACCATCACCGCCAATAACAATCAATGCTTCAACTTTATTTTTTAATAAGGTTGACGCTGCTTGCTCTAATCCTAACTGTGTTTGCATTGCTGGGCAGCGAGCACTTTTTAAAATAGTCCCCCCTTTGTGAATAATATTTTCCACGCTTTTAATGGTCAGTGGCATAAAATTGTCTTCAATTAAGCCATTAAAACCAGCAACAAAACCAAATACCTCTATTTTGTAATGATGGGCGGCAACAACAATCGCTCTAATAGCGGCGTTCATGCCTGGCGCATCACCACCACTGGTTAAAATGCCAATCCTTTGAATAGTCATAAATGTACCATCTACTTGTCAAATGCAGTTAATGTGGAACCTTACTTAAAATTAACAGTCATTTACCTTAAGGTGAAATATTTTTGCATTATAATTTGCTTAGTTTAATGTAGGTCAATCATTGTCAGTTATATCATTTGAATTGGCAGTAAATAGGGTGGTATTGCATGATAAAAATAAAACAAACATTTCTTTGCCTATTCATAGCGGTTTTAGTCTCCGGTTGTAGCTTTCGTTTTGTCTATAACCATCTTGATTGGTGGACTAATTGGTATTTAGATGATTACGTAACCTTAAGTAAACAACAGCAAACACTTTTTGATAGCGAGTTCGAAAAATTACATTTATGGCATCGAAAAACACAATTACCACTATATAGTGAACAGCTTAAAGCCTTACAACTAGCGATTAATGACACAGTTGACGAGAGAAAAATTACTGACAACTTGGCAACATTTGTTCAGCACTGGCAAAATTTTTTAATGGCTGCAGAGCCTAAGTTACAACCTTTAGCTTTTAGTTTGAATACTGAGCAAAAACAACAACTGCTACAAGCATTACGTGAAGGTAATCAAGAAAGACTTGATGATCATGAAGACTTAACAAATCAACAATGGCTTGAAGAAAGGGCGAAAGAGCAGCAAGAACAACTAAAAGAGTGGTTTGGAAAATTAACCAAAAGGCAAAAAGCAGAAGTAGCAGATATGAGTCTACACTTTAAGCGTTCATTTCAGCCTTGGATAAACTATCGTCAGCGCTGGACGAGTCAATTTTCAGAGCTACTAAATGGTAATTTGCCTGAACATCAGTTTAAGTTTGAGTTCTACCGTTTGTTTGTCAATGGTCGTAGTTTACGAGATGAAGAGTTTAACGCCATTACTGCACATAATAATCAAGTGTTTGCGAGAATATTTGTCTATATGGCAACTAATGCAAATGATAAACAACGTAAACGTATTAATAAAAAGCTCAATAAGGTGATTGGTGATTTAGACTACTTGGCTAACCAAGAATAGATTCCCCTGCGCTGCGTGTTCAATAGGATGTCAGCAGACAGTAAAAAAGGTAGCATAAAGCTACCTTTTTATAAACACCGTTTGATACTTAACGATTAAGCAAAGTGTTTTTTGGTTAGCGTTAACACTTTTAAGGTATTAGTTGCGCCAACCGTTTCCATTAAGTCGCCGTGAGTAAACATTACTTTATCACCAACACTTAATTCAGAGTCTTTTGCTACTGCAACTAAAACGTCTTGTGCCATTGTTTCAGCATTTTCGATACCAGTAGAATCAAACGAAACAGGATAAACACCACGATAAATCGCTGTTTTAGTCAATGTTTTAGCATGACGTGATAATGAGTAAATAGGTAAGCCTGAAGATATACGTGACATGATTTTACTTGTATGGCCAGATTCAGTTAAGGCAATAATCGCTTTAACACCATCTAAATGGTTTGCGGCATACATGGCCGACATAGCAATGGTTTCTGACACTTCAGCAAAAGTCATTTCAACACGATGCTTTGACGTCATCACTGAACTTTCTTTTTCTGCACCAACACAAACTGCAGACATCGCTGTTACCGTTTCAACAGGGTATTTACCCGCGGCTGTTTCTGCAGAAAGCATCACGGCATCAGTACCATCGAGTACGGCATTGGCAACATCCATTACTTCTGCACGTGTTGGCATTGGTTGCTCAATCATGGTTTCCATCATTTGAGTAGCAGTAATTACCACACGGTTTAATTGACGACTACGAGCAATAATGTGTTTTTGTTTGCCAACTAAAGCAGCATCACCAATTTCAACGCCTAAATCACCACGAGCAACCATAACAACGTCGGACGCGAGAATAATGCCGTCTAATATTTTCTCGTCGTTTACTGCTTCAGCACGTTCGATTTTTGACACTAAACGCGCATCACAACCGGCTTCTTGAGCAAGCAAACGGGCTTCGCGCATATCAGCAGCATCACGCGGGAAAGATACCGCAAGAAAATCAACATCAATTTTCGCCGCAAGTTTAATATCTTCTTTATCTTTTGCCGTAAGCGCAGGAGCTGTTAAACCACCACCTTGACGGTTGATACCTTTATTATTTGATAAAGGTCCGCCAACAGTTACTTCAGTAAAAACTGATTGTCCTTCGGTTTTAAGCACACGTAGTTGTACACGACCATCGTCGAGTAATAAAATATCACCAGCAACAACGTCTTGTGGCAATTTTTTATAATCAATACCAACTTTTTCTTGGCAACCTTCGCCTTTTGCTAAGTTAGCGTCTAACTCAAACTTATCACCAATGGCTAATTTGATAGGACCATTTTTAAAGGTCGATACGCGAATTTTTGGACCTTGTAAGTCACCTAAAATACCGACATAAATACCAAGTTCTTGTGAAATTTCACGAACAGCTGTCGCACGATCAATATGATCTTGTGGAATACCGTGAGAGAAGTTTAATCTAACTACATTTACACCTGCTGCAAGTACTTTTTTTAATATCTTTCTATCGTCAGTTGCTGGACCTAAAGTCGCAACAATTTTGGTTCTTCTAGGCATTGTAATCCTTAAATTTATTCAGTTTATCTATGTTATGTATCTAATTGGCTGTTGGCCTTTAACCAATGCCTGTATTTAATCTTTTCTTTCAAAGCGAGAGCTACGTAAACTGTCTTTCACTTTTTTCAGGTTATCTCTAAATTTAGTCCCTCGGCGTAGCGTAAAACCAGTCGCTAAACAATCAATTAACGTTAGTTGTGCAATACGTGATGCCATTGGCATATATAAGTCAGTATCTTCAGCCACTTCAACGGAAAGTACGATATTACATTCCTTCGCCAATGGTGTACCTGCTGTTGTAATACCAATAACAGTGGCATCATTTTCACGAGCTAAGCTAGCAACATCGACCAGCGACTTTGTTCTACCTGTGTGCGATATAACAACAACAACATCACCTTGTCGGCTATTTATAGCACTCATACGTTGCATTAATATGTCATCGAAATAAACCACAGGAACATTGAAGCGGAAAAACTTGTTTTGCGCATCATGGGCAACCACAGCAGAAGCACCTAAACCAAAGAATGAAATTTTATTTGCTTGAGTTAATAAGTCGACTGAACGATTAATCGTAGAGGTGTCTAAACTTTTACGCGCAAGCTCTAAGTTAGCCATAGTAGATTCGAAAATTTTTGCTGTATATTCTTCAGCCGAATCATTTTCATCAACATGACGATTAACATAAGGTGTACCGTTAGCTAAACTTTGCGCAAGGTGCAATTTAAAGTCAGGGTAGCCCTTAGTATCAAGACGTCGACAAAAGCGGTTTACCGTAGGCTCACTAATGTTGGCTTGTTTAGCCAATGCAGCGATGCTGGCGTGAATCACGGTTCCAGGTGATGATAATATAACTTCAGCCACCTTACGTTCAGATTTGCTGAAGGTATCTAACTCGTTGGTGATCTTTTCTAATATATTCATTACGTTTAAGCCCTAGTACATTGCTTAATTGATATCTATTGGCATCAAATTAAAGAATGCTGTAATTTATTTTCTGTAAAGATACAGGAATTGTGAAAATTTATTTCACTTTTACGCTAATATAAATCAAAAGGGGCGAATTTTGCAAACCTTTAATACATTTTTACCATAAAGTTGCCTCACAGGTACTGTTTTTAATTAATTCGCACTAAATGTAGTAATATTACAGAAAGTGCTTTACTGATGCCGCTATAGCAGATAAATTAGCCTTAAATGTAGTTTAGTTACACTGAAACTAATATATAAAATAATTGAGTAGATAAGATATGAATAACAGCGATTGCCAAGCTGCTAGTGAAATTGTTATTTTTGGAGCCCTCGGGGATTTATCACGCCGTAAACTTTTGCCTTCTTTATATCAACTAGAGTTAGCGGGTTTGTTAGGTGATGCAACTCTTATTGTTGGTGTTGCGCGAGATGACATTACGCTAGAGCAGTTTACACAACAAATAAACGATGGTTTAAATGAGTTTATCCCTGAAGCTTTAGATGTGAGCGCAGTGACTAAATTTTTAGCCCGTTTAGTTTATCAACAACTCGACTTTAAAAATATTGCCGCTTATAGCGGGCTAGCAACAACATTATCATCTGAAAAAACGCCTCGTGTTTATTATTTTTCGACTCCTCCAGCTATATATGGCGATATCAGTGAAGGCTTAAAATCGGCGCAGCTTATTAGAGGCAACGACCGTGTTGTCATGGAAAAGCCAATTGGCCACTGTTTAGAATCATCAAAAGTGATTAACGACCAAGTTTCACGTTATTTCAATGAAAATCAAATCTATCGTATTGATCACTATTTAGGAAAAGAAACCGTTCTTAACCTATTAGTATTACGTTTTGCCAATTCATTATTTACCAATAATTGGGACCGTAACAGTATTGACCATGTGCAAATTACGGTTGCAGAAAGCGTTGGTATTGAAGGGCGTTGGGGCTTTTATGATGAAGCCGGTCAAATGCGCGATATGGTGCAAAACCATTTACTACAAATTCTTTCGTTGTTAGCCATGGAGCCACCAGCTGACTTAAGTGCTGATAGCGTACGTGATGAAAAGCTAAAAGTTATCAAAGCATTAAAGCCTATCACTCGCCAAAATGTGAAAGATAAAACAGTGCGCGGACAGTATGCCGATGGTTACCTTAATGGTTTAGCGGTACCGGGTTATTTAAACGAAGAAGGTGCAAATGCTAATAGTGGCACTGAAACCTTTGTGGCAATAAAAGCTGAAATTGATAACTGGCGTTGGGCAGGGGTACCGTTTTATTTACGTACTGGTAAACGTATGCCGAAAAAACACAGTGAAATTGTGGTGCATTTTAAACGGCAGCCACACAATATTTTCAGTGAAAGCTATGCCGATTTACCATCAAATAAATTAACCATTCGACTACAACCTGATGAAGGCGTTGAATTAGAGATGATGAATAAAATTCCTGGTATTGCCTCGCAAATGCAAATTCACGAAAACAAGTTAGATTTAAGTTTTTCTAAAGCTTATGACAATCAACGCGTTGTTGACGCTTATGAACGTTTGTTACTTGAAGTCATAAAAGGCAATCAATCATTATTTGTTCGTCGTGATGAAGTAGAAGCCGCATGGCAGTGGGCTGACGGCATTATTGCAGCGTGGCAGTCAACTAATGAAGCACCTAAATCTTATGCGGCAGGATCTTGGGGACCAGTTTCCTCTATCTCTTTAATCGCACGTGATGATCGACAGTGGGTAGAATAATGTACCAAATTAATGAGTTCGAACAACGTCAATTACTTGATGAAACATTGGCAGACAATGTTGCTAACATCCTTGCTAATGCTGTTAAGCAAAAAGGTAAAGCAAGTATTGCGGTGTCAGGCGGTTCAACACCAAAAGGTTTTTTTAACGCTTTATCAAAAAAGGCTTTGCCTTGGCAATCAATCACCATAACGCTTGCTGACGAACGTTGGGTTGATATTGACTCTAATGATAGTAACACCAAGTTAGTGCATGAAAATTTGCTACAAAATGAAGCAGTGAAAGCAAAGTTTTTTCATTTAAAGCAAGGTGATGCATTAACGAGTGACACTTTAGTAGACCTAAACATAGCGGCAAGGCAACAGTTGCTACCTTTAGACGTGCTTATTCTTGGCATGGGTGAAGATGGTCATACTGCATCTTTATTTCCATGTAGTGATGAAATAAGTGAGTGCTTATCACTTGATAGTTCAGCACTATTAAAAGTTGTGCCAAAAACGGCGCCACATCAGCGTATTACTTTTAGTTTTGCTGCTTTAGCGCAAAGCGAAAATACAATTTTACATATCAGTGGTAGTAGTAAAAAGCAGGTACTGGCAAAAGCCATCGCCGGGCAAGATGTTAAAGAAATGCCTATCAGAGCTTTCTTACACGCCGCAGATGTTAATACACAAGTTTATTGGGCCGAGTAAATTATGAAAAAAGAAATATTACAGATCACTCAGCGGATCATTGATAGAAGTAAAGACACACGTAAAGCGTACCTAGATAAAATTTCAGCTGCGAAATCAACTACGGTACATCGTGCAAGTTTATCATGTGGCAACTTAGCACACGGCTTCGCGGCCTGTGGTAAAGACGATAAAGCAACCTTACGTGGCGTAAATCATTCTGATGTTGCAATTATTTCTGCATACAACGATATGCTTTCAGCGCATCAACCTTACCAAACCTATCCGGATATTATTAAAGCTGCCGTTAGAGATACTGGTGGTGTTGCCCAGTTTGCTGGTGGTGTTCCTGCCATGTGTGATGGCGTAACACAAGGTCAACCGGGCATGGATTTAAGCTTGATGAGTCGTGATGTTATCGCAATGTCGAGCGCTGTAGCCTTGTCGCATAACATGTTCGATGGTGCATTGATGTTAGGTATCTGTGACAAAATTGTCCCAGGCTTAATGATAGCAAGTATGACTTTTGGTCATTTACCAACAGTTTTTGTTCCTGCAGGTCCTATGCCATCAGGGCTACCTAATAAGGAAAAAGCTCGCGTTCGTCAGCAGTTTGCTAAGGGTGAAGTGGGAGAAGATGAGTTATTAGAAGCCGAATCTGCTTCATATCACAGTGCGGGTACTTGTACTTTCTTCGGTACTGCTAACTCGAACCAATTAGTGGTTGAAGTCATGGGGCTGCATTTACCAGGCGCATCATTTGTTGCACCTAATACCCAATTACGTGAAGAACTAACCAAAGCAGCGGCGCGACAGGTGACTCGTTTAACACAACAGTCAGGTAATTATACCCCTGTTGGTAAAATGGTTGATGAACGCTCAATCGTCAATGCTATTGTTGCGTTGCTAGCAACAGGCGGTTCAACGAATTTAACCATGCATATTATCGCTTTCGCTAAAGCTGCCGGTATCATTGTTAACTTTCAAGATTTTAATGACTTATCTGACTCAGTACCGTTATTAACCCGTATTTATCCAAATGGTCACGCTGATATTAACCACTTCCAAGAAGCGGGTGGTATGGCATTGTTGTTTAAAGAGTTAATTGCCGCTGGTTTAGTGCATGAAGATGTTGAGACAATTTGTGGTCGCGGTTTAACGCGTTATACGCAAAAACCTGTTCTAGAAAATGGTGAATTGAAATGGGTTGATGGTGCTACAACGTCTGGTGATGTTGAAGTTATCACAACCGCTGATAAACCTTTTAAAGCTGATGGTGGTTTAAAAGTATTAAAAGGTAACTTAGGTGTTTCAGTATTGAAAACATCATCATTACGCGAAGGCAGCTTTGTTATTAAGGCACCAGCAGTCGTATTTGAAGACCAACATGAACTTGAAGAAGCATTTCATGCCGGTGAATTAGAAAAAGACTTTATCGCAGTGGTTCGTTTTCAAGGACCAAAAGCGCGCGGTATGCCTGAACTACACAAGCTAACGCCGCCACTAGGTGTGTTACAAGACAAAGGTTTTAAAGTTGCTTTAGTGACTGATGGCAGAATGTCTGGTGCATCAGGCAAAGTGCCAGCGGCAATTCATTTATGCCCTGAAGCTTTAGATGGTGGTTTGATCGCAAAAATACACACTGGCGATATGATACTACTTGACGGCGAAAGCGGTGAGTTAACGTTATTAGTTGATGATAGTGAATTAACACAACGTGAAAATGCTAAGTTTCAAGTAAACGGCCATCATCAAGGTATGGGGCGTGAATTATTTGGCTTTATGCGACGTAATCTTAGTTCAGCAGAAACGGGCGCCTGTTCATTATTTTCTGACCATGCTGACGATGGTACTGAAGGTGGGGTGTAGCGATGTTAAATAATAACGTCAATATAATTGCTGATATTGGTGGTACCAATATGCGAGTTGCCATTGCAGGTGAGCATGGTGATATTTCAGCAATAGAGATTTACGCTTGTGCTGACTACGCAGGCTTAGCAGAAGTGTTAAATAATTTTATTGAAAAGCACCAACTTCATAATAAAGATATATCTGCTTGTTTAGCCATTGCTTGCCCAGTTGATAAAGATTTAATCGTCATGACGAATTTACCGTGGCAATTTTCTCAGCAAGCATTAAAAGCACAATTACAATTGCATGAACTCGTTTTGATCAATGACTTTACTGCCATTGCTCATGCTATCCCACAGTTAACTGATAGCCAAAAAGTACAAATTGGCATTGGTGAGGTAATTGCTGATAAACCTATTTCAATTTGTGGTCCAGGTACTGGCTTAGGTGTGGCAAATTTAGTGGCATTGAACCACGGCTGGCTTAGTCTAAGTGGTGAAGGTGGGCATGTAGACTTTGCTCCAGTTGATCAACAAGAGGCGGAAATTTTAAATTTCTTAAATACAAAGTACGCTCGTGTTTCTTACGAGCAATTGCTTTCTGGCTTAGGTTTAGAACAAATTTATCAGGCACTTAGCTTTATCAAAAATGGCGTGACAGCAGAATTACCAGCAAAAGAGATCACCGCTAGAGGTTTAGCCAATACTTGTGAATTATGCGCTGAAACTATTGCACAATTTTGTCGAGTATTAGGAAGTTTTGCCGGTAACCTAGCATTAACACTCGGTAGCTACGGCGGTGTGTACATTGCTGGAGGCATTGTTCCACGCTTTATTGAATATTTCGAAAACAGTGACTTTAGAACAAGATTTGAAGCTAAAGGGCGCATGTCAGGTTTTAATCAGCCAATAGCCACTTTTGTTGTTACCGAAGAACAACCAGGGTTAATGGGCGCTGCAGCGTATCTTAGACAACTAAATTCAGTTGAAAACATTACAACTAGCACTAAAGAGTATTAAGAGGGAATATGACGTTATCAAATAATTGGCAAGTACAGCCAAGCGATCTTTTTGCCATGGGTCCAATTGTACCAGTGTTGGTGATTAAAGATGTTAAAGATGCTCTGCCAATCGCAGAAGCTTTATTAGCAGCAGACATTAAAGTATTAGAAGTAACTTTACGCACACCAGCCGCACTTGAAGTTATTAGCACTATTGCTAAACACCTTCCAGAAGCCGTTGTAGGTGCAGGTACAGTGACTAACAGAGAATTACTGCAACGTTCAGCGGATGCAGGTGCTAAATTTGCTATTAGTCCGGGTTTAACGAAAGATTTATTACAAGCGGGTAAAGAGGGCAATACTGCTTTGATCCCTGGTATTTCATCTATTTCAGAATTAATGGACGGTATTGATTGTGGTTACGATCATTTGAAGTTTTTCCCAGCGGAAGCTTCTGGTGGTGTAAAGGCTATTCAATCTATTGGCGGGCCATTCCCAGACATTAAATTTTGTCCAACAGGTGGTATCAACCTAAATAACGTTCGTGATTATTTAGCATTGCCGAACGTAGCTTGTTGTGGTGGTTCATGGCTTGTGTCGGATGAAATTGTTCAAAATGGCAATTGGCAAGAAGTCACTCGTTTAGCTAAACAAGTGCTAAACCACGTAAAATAATTGTCATGATGTGATTGTCGAGTATCATTACTTGGTAATTCATGACATATAATTAATAAAAATCAGGCTGTTGCCTGATTTTTTATGCCTGAAATTTAATGGTTCTAGGGCTAGGTGATACTAAGGTAGTTGGTTTTATTTGAACCATTATGAAATTTAGCGTTTAACTTTTGTTGTTTTCTTTCATTCAGAGCTAGATATAGCTCTTAAACAGGTGGGTACAAGTCAAATGTAGTGGTTAAAACCTGTTAATCTAGTCCATCTGAAGAGTTATAAGTTAGTGCATGAGCTTGTGGCTTTCATGTAAACGTGGCACTTAATGCTTGTACGAAAAGAGTAGATATAAAAAACCAGACGTTAATCTGGCTTTTCGTGATCCTTACTAGCATTTATCGTTATATAACAACTATTGTGCGCTAACGTAGCTTGCTAAATCTAATATCTTGTTAGAGTAACCAATTTCGTTATCGTACCAAGAAACTACTTTAACGAAAGTATCTGTTAGCGCAATACCCGCTGTTGCGTCAAACACTGATGTACAGCGCTCACCAATAAAGTCGTTAGATACTACAGCATCTTCTGTATAACCTAGAATACCTTTTAGTTCGCCTTCTGAAGCAGCTTTCATTGCTGCACAGATATCTGTATAACTCACTGGTTTTTCTAAGTTAACCGTTAAATCGACTACTGAAACATTTGGTGTTGGTACACGAAATGCCATACCAGTTAATTTGCCATTTAAGGCAGGTATTACTTTACCAACAGCTTTTGCTGCACCGGTCGATGATGGAATGATGTTCTGTCCTGCACCACGGCCACCGCGCCAATCTTTAGCTGATGGGCTATCAACTGTTTTTTGTGTTGCAGTCGTTGCGTGTACTGTGGTCATTAAACCGTCTTGAATACCCCAATTATCATTTAACACTTTCGCGATAGGGGCTAAACAGTTTGTTGTACAAGAGGCATTTGAAACAATGTCTTGTCCTGCATATTCAGTGTGATTGACACCCATTACAAACATAGGAGTATCATCTTTAGATGGCGCTGAAAGTACAACTTTCTTCGCACCAGCAGTAATGTGCTTGCGTGCCGACTCATCTGTTAAAAACAAGCCTGTTGATTCAACAACAACGTCAACCTCTACTTCATTCCACTTTAAATTAAGTGGATCACGCTCAGCGCTAACTCGTACATTTTTACCGTTTACGACCAAGTGTCCGTCAACAACGTCAACTGTGCCATTGAAACGACCATGTGTAGAGTCATATTTAAGCATGTAAGCAATGTAATCAACATCTATAAGGTCGTTAATTGCTACTATTTCTACGTCAGCTCTTGCAAATGCTTCTCTAAATACGAATCGGCCGATACGACCAAAACCGTTAATTCCAACTCTAATTGTCATAACCAAACCTCAAATATAATTATGTAGTAAAATTACATCAATTTTCGTAAATTACAAGTAATAAATCGACATAAGAGAATAAATGTTGATTTAATACTTGTTTTATTGCGTATTGTTACTAAAATACCGCCTATTAAACTCTTTAGCTTAAAATGTCGGTATACTAGGCGTTTTATATATGCATTTATTCGCTTTAATAAAAGCGGAACTATCTGCACTCTCCCTCTTTATAATGTGGATTTTTTTATGACACAGAACAACAATTTATGTGACATTGGATTTATCGGTTTAGGCGTCATGGGCAAGAACCTTGTGCTTAATTTGGCTGATAATGGTTTTAGTATTGCAGCGTTTGATCTTGATATTGCTAAAGTAGAAGATGCTATCGCGCAAGATAAAGCGGAAAGTGGTTCATCAACCGCACGTGTAGTGGGTTGTTCTTCTTATACCGAATTATTGTCGTGCTTAAAGCCGCCACACCTAATTGTTTTATCTGTTCCTGCTGGCGCACCGGTTGACCAAGTATGTGAAAATTTGATCGGTGCAGGTATTCAACCAGACGACATCGTTATCGATACCGGTAACAGCTTGTGGGTTGATACGGTTGCACGTGAGAAAAAGTATAAAAATAATTTTATTCTTTTCTCTTCAGCGGTATCTGGTGGCGAAGTGGGAGCGCGTTTTGGTCCTGCACTAATGCCAAGCGGCTCACCTTATGCGTGGACAAGAATAAAGCCTATTTGGCAGGCTATTGCCGCAAAAGTAGATGCAAAAACAGGTAAACCAATAGAGCGTACCAAACCAGGTGATGTGGTTACTGAAGGTGAGCCATGTGCTGCCTATATTGGTCCAGCAGGTGCTGGTCACTATGTGAAAATGGTTCACAACGGTATTGAATATGCTGATATGCAAATTATTTGTGAAGCATATCAAATGCTACGCGACGGATTAGGTTTAAGCAGCTTAGAAATTGCGGATATTTTTGAACAGTGGAACAACGGTCCATTAGACAGCTATTTAATGGAAATATCAGTAGAAGTATTACGTCATCAAGTTGGCGATGATAATACACCATTAGTTGACTTGATTTTAGATAAAGCAGGGCAAAAAGGTACTGGATTATGGACTGCCATGAGCAGTTTAGAATTAGGCACGCCAGCACCAACTATTGCACAAGCGGTTTATGCTCGTTCTATTTCGTCATTTAAAGATTTACGTGTTCATGCCTCAACGGTATTGTCTGGTCCTGAAGCACAAAGCTTTACTGAACAAGAAAAAACTGACTTTATTGACCAATTACAAGACGCTATTTACTGTGCGAAAATTTGTGCCTATGCACAAGGCTTTCAACTAATGAAATTAGCGGAAAAAGAGCATAACTGGCAGCTAGACTTTGCTAGCATCGCTAAAATTTGGCGTGCAGGTTGTATTATTCGCGCGGTATTTTTACAGTCAATTACGCAAGCGTTTGAACGTAACCCTGAGCTTGACAACTTATTACTTGATGAATTTTTTGCTGAACAATTATGTAAGCATCAATTAAACTGGCGTAAAGCAGTAGCAAACTCCGCCTTAATGGGCATTCCAACAGGTGCTATTTCTTCAGCGTTATCGTATTACGACTCGATGCGTTGTGCGGTATTACCTGCGAACTTATTACAAGGACAACGAGACTTTTTTGGCGCGCACACGTTTGAACGTGTAGATAAACCAGCAGGCAAAAAATTCCATGTTTCTTGGTCAAGCAACACTCGTGATATAAATGAAGTTGGTTAGATAACTAACCTAATTAGAAAACCATTTAACAAAAAGGCAGCTACGGCTGCCTTTTTGTTACTTGTTGGTCAATATATTGATTTGTATGGCTTATGTATGCGGAGAGGTGAATGTTCCTGCAGTAATATTGTTCAGTGTAGTATCAGCAACTTTATCAAGAAAGTCTGCATCTAACCCATAACCGGTTATATAACTCTGTAATGTACTGTCATGGATCGTAGTATCTTTTGGATCATACATACGTAATATTTTTGACCAAATATAAACTTGTTTATACTCTTTTTTATCAGCAAAAATACTGGCGATAGATTTGAATATTTCAGTATCTAGCTCGGCATTGCTCGGGTACAGCTCTAGAGCATGATAAAGTAAGTTTAACGTTTTAGTTGGGTCACGTTTGGCGTAGTAACTGGCTAAATTAACTTGTCTGTTCGAGCGCTCTAATAGTTCGTTACCTTCTAAGGCTATAAATTTATTAAGAGAAGCTTCATTTAAATAACGCGACCAATGAAAGTAAAGTAGGTCAGGGTGCTCAGATTTTTCTGTCGCTAACGATATTTCTTTGATTTTATCTCTAGCTTTTAAAACATTGTTCGTACGAATAGTTTTTTTGACTTTAAGCTTAATATGTTCAATTTTAGCCGCATGGGCCATACACTTTTCATAGCCTTCATAAGCAATAAGTTGTTGGTACTTGTTACTGTCGTTGGCTTTTAGCTTATGAGACAAGTTTGCAAAGCCAACGGCAATACGTTCTTTCTTACACCAAGTATCTTCTTGAAACTCTTCACAGATTTCCACGTGTTGGTCGCATAACTCAGCAAAGTTAGGCCCTTGTTCACATGCCATTAACGTAAAAAAAGGTAAAATGGTGACAAATTTAGTAATTTTCATCTTTTTCACTATTATATCCCTGAAAAATTTTGTAACTGGTGGCGAAATAATCCATGTTGGATTACAATATGCGCCGCATTTAGTTATTAGTAATTATATCCTTTAATTAATATAATAACCTATCGTTCAATTGACTGAAATAAAAGGTTTACGCAATGACTTCTCATCTTGAGGAACAATATCAAACTAGCTGGCAAGAACGTCAAACATTCGCTGAAAACATGCAGCCGATCATCGGACAACTATTTAGAAATAACGGTATCGAAATTTCTATTTACGGTCGCCCACTAGTAAATGCTTCTGCAATCGACATTATTAAAGCGCACAAATCAGTAGCGTTACACGAAGAAAACAAATTACGTTTACGTGAAAGTTTCCCGTTCGTTCAAGCATTAGCTAACATGCCACTAGCTCCTGCACGTATCGACGTAGGTAAACTTGCTTACCGTTATTTATTTAAAGGCGAAGCAAATGGTCTTTCAATTGAACAATTTTTAGAAAAAGAATTAAACACTATTGCTAAAGACAGCGATGTGCAAGAAGCGAAAGACGTAGTACTTTACGGTTTTGGCCGTATCGGTCGTTTATTAGCGCGTTTATTAATTGAACGTGCTGGTCCTAGTTCTAAATTAAATCTACGTGCGATTGTTGTTCGTCCAGGTAAAGAAGGTGACTTAGCCAAACGTGCTAGTTTACTTCGTCGTGATTCTGTTCACGGTGCTTTCAACGGTAGTATTACTATCGATGAAGAAAATAATGTCATTAAAGCTAACGGTGCTTTCATTCAAGTTATTTATGCAAAATCTCCTTCTGATATTGATTACACTTCATACGGTATTAACAACGCATTAGTTGTTGATAACACAGGCATCTGGAGTGATGAAGACGGTTTAGGCCAACATCTTCAATCTAAAGGCGTTGCTAAAGTATTACTGACAGCACCAGCTAAAGGCGATATCAAAAATATCGTTTACGGCGTAAACCAAGACATGATTTTATCTGAAGACAAAATCGTTTCAGCGGCAAGCTGTACAACTAACGCAATCACACCAGTACTAAAAGCATTGAATGATGAATTTGGTATTCGTAATGGTCACGTTGAAACAGTTCATTCTTACACAAATGACCAAAACTTAATTGATAACTACCACCCAGCGCCGCGTCGTGGCCGTAGTGCTCCATTAAACATGGTTATTAGTACTACTGGTGCTGCAAAAGCAGTAGCGAAAGCATTACCAGAATTGAAAGGTTTATTAACGGGTAATGCGATTCGTGTTCCTACTGCAAACGTTTCAATGGCAATCATGAACTTGAACTTGAAAAAAGCAACTGACAAAGATACGTTAAATGATTACATTCGTAACATCTCTTTGAACTCAGCATTACAAAACCAAGTTGATTACACAGCGTCTACTGAAATTGTTTCTTCTGATTTAGTTGGCTCTCGTTACGCAGGTGTTGTTGATTCACAAGCAACAATTGTTGACGGTGATCGTGCTGTACTTTACGTATGGTATGACAATGAATTTGGCTACAGCTGTCAGGTTGTTCGTGTGATGTTAGAAATGGCTGAAATCCAGGTTCCAACTCTGCCATTAGCATAGCGAATACAAATAATATAATTCAGCTACGTTAAATAGCTGAATTAAAAAAGCGCTTACCTTTGGGTAAGCGCTTTTTTATTGTTCATTGTTAGCTTCTCATCAGCAGGGCTTTACGCTATATGAATGTTACGGTTGCTAAAGTGGTAACGCGATACCGTATGTTATTAAGTTAGAGCAGCGAAAAATTAAATACATCTCGCTGGTTTAGGTAACCCCGCATACTTTGTTGCTTGCTTGGCAGGGCCTTCTTTAAACAGTCGGTATAAATAACGGCTACTGGCTTTTTCCTCACCAAATTCAACTTTCATTGCTTTGGTTAATGCGCGAATTGCCGGTGATGTGTTGTAAGTTAGGTAAAACTCTCTAACAAAACGAATAACTTCCCAGTGTGCTTCGCTAAGCTCTATGTCGTCTGATTGTGCTAGTAAAACGGCAACATCTTCATTCCATAGCGTGAAATCAAGTAAGTAGCCTTGCTTATCAGTGGCTAAAGTTTCATTGTTATAGTTAATTGTCATGACCAAGTAATCGAGTTGTCGTGGCTAAAAAGTAATTCAAGTACGTCATCTAAGGTACTTGAAATAAAGGAGGTGTTATTGCTTTTTTGTGCTCGAGCGCTGGCATGTAGGCTTATAAAATATACCTTTAGCGCGGGCTGTTTTGCTATCGCGGCCAGTAGCAAAGGATGGTTCAAATTATAACAACCATCATCCATTAGCAATATGCTGTCTTGCGGCAAATTCATGCTCAAACATTGAGTTAATGCGCTGCTATTAAAGCCTGAATCTCTAATTATATGTAACATTGCCATAGTAAAACTAAAACCTGTATATCACGTTGTGCTGGTGTAAACGTTGGCTAAACTCTTCACTTGTTAGCACTTGAATATTGTCGATATGAAAATTCGCCGTTAAATTACGCTCAGTTAACGATTGTTGGCAAACATAAATATTTTCAATGTCATAAAATGCTAAAGCAGAGAATGTTTTTAAATAATCTTTAATTTCAATTGCTGAGGCATTTTGATCCCCGATCACCTGAAATACACCATCTGCTAGAAAAAATAGCGATGTTGTTTGTTCATAAGAGCCAAATATTAATGCGGCGTCTAATGCTTCCTTACCGTCAGCGTTTGAAAAGGGCGCTTGGGTATTTATTATCGCAATAGTTTTATCAGCCATTATAATTGCACCATTCGTTCTGCTTTACAGGTGAGTTCAACTAGCTCTCCTAACCCTGAAACGGTGAAGGCTTGGTCTATGTTCGAGTTTTCATTCTTACCAAGTTCATCAGTTAAACCACGTTTTTCTGCTGCAGTAACACATAAATATAATGGCACATCAAATTCGCGGTTAAGCTGTTGCCAATGTTGCAACGTTTGGTATTCATCAGTAGGTATAGATAAATGCTTAGCAGCATTTAGCACACCATCTTGATAAAAGAACACACCAACAATAGCGACGCCTTTCTCAACAGCAGTTTTAACCAAGTTAATTGCCGTTGTTGTTAAATTGCTATTTGGCGGGGTGGTTACCACTAAAGCCAAAGTGTTTTGCATATTTTGCCTTGTTTCACGCTACATTAATTAAATTCAGGTAATAAAAAAGCCTCAATATTGAGGCTTTATATTTTATACGTAAAGTATAAACAATTACTAATCACATTATGCGATTTTTAACTGCTAATTAGTCATCGCCGCCTAAAACGCCTAAAAGGCTTAATAAGTGCACGAAGATATTATAAATATTCAAGTATAGAGAAACAGTTGCACGAATGTAGTTTGTTTCACCACCGTGAATGATGCGGCTTGTATCATATAAAATCAAACCAGACATGATCATAATAACTGCAGCACTAATTGCTAATGAAAGCGCAGGAATTTGGAAGAAAATGTTTGCTATCATTGCAATTACCGCAACGATTAAGCCTACCATTAAAAAGCCGCCCATAAATGAGAAGTCTTTTTTGCTAGTTAATGCGTAGCCAGAAAGTGCAAAGAAAATTAACGCTGTGCCACCTAATGCTTGCATAATTAATGAAGCGCCGTTCGGCATAGCTGCATAATAGTTAAGCATTGGGCCTAAAGAGGCACCCATTAAACCAGTGAAAGCAAAAATCCAAAAAATACCACTCGCTTTATCGGCATTCTTATTAACAACAAATAATAAACCGAAAGAAACTAAGGTCATTACTAAGGCTGCCATATGAGACAAGCCCATCGCCATAGAAACACCAGCAGTTACGGCACTAAACGCCAAAGTCATCGAAAGTAACATATAGGTATTTTTCAGTACCTTGTTAATTTCAATCGCTGAACTTCTACTAGCATTTAAACTAATATTCGATTGCATAAAATTTCCTCTAAGTATGCTAATTATATTTTTTAGATGTGGGCAAATGTTAAAAGTTCAAGGTTAAATCAAACATTCAGCACTTGTTTACCACTTATAGTGATAATTAATCATAAACCACAATGACATATTATGGCACGCTATTTTTTTAATTACTATCTTTAACGCTGTTGAAATTCATCAATAATTTGTGAGCGTTTGTAACAATCATGGCTGTGATCATTCACCATTCCGCACGCTTGCATATGCGCATAACAGATAGTCGAGCCGACAAATTTAAAGCCACGCTTTTTCAAATCTTTACTCCAAGCATCAGATTCTTTCGATGTAGCGGGGTAATCTTCAAGCTTTTCCCAATTATTAACAATAGTTTTATGATTAACAAAGCCCCACATATATTTGCTAAAGCTACCAAACTCTTTTTGAATAGCAATAAATAGCTTAGCATTGTTAATCGCCGCGTTAATTTTACCTCTGTGGCGAATAATACCAATATCAAGTAGCAGTTCTTCTACTTTGTCTTCTGTAAATTTCGACACCTTTTCAACATCAAAATTTGCAAAAGCTGCGCGATAACCATCACGACGTTTCAAAATGGTGTACCAACTTAAGCCCGCTTGCGCAGATTCGAGCATTAAATACTCAAATAACTTTTTATCATCAAAAACAGGTACGCCCCATTCATTATCATGATAAGCAACATAATCTGGTTTTGTTGTATCTAACCAAGGGCAACGACATTGATTTTCTTCACTCACAAGCTTTCCTTAAAGGTGAAAAGTTACTAGATTTGCTTAAATAAATAACAAATTGTTGTTTTTTCTAGCAAACAAACATTTTTATAGAATAAATGCTTTACAAGAGAATTTCGAGCCTTTAATATTCGCCTCGTTCTGAAGCAGCAATGCTTTTTAACTTCAGGTGAGATGGCTGAGTGGTCGAAAGCACCGGTCTTGAAAACCGGCAAGGGTTTGTAGCCCTTCTAGAGTTCAAATCTCTATCTCACCGCCACATTAAGAAAAGCCCGTTAATCGAAAGATTTACGGGCTTTTTGCTTTCTGAAATATAGAAAATGAATGGGGTTTGTAGCGCAGCACCTGTTTGTAGAGTTCAAACCACTATCTCCAGGTTTTTATCACATCTATGTGAAAACCACATAACTTCATTCTTGAAGTTAACCGCCACATTAAGAGAAACCCGTTGTTCGAAAGAGTAGCCGTTGCTTTTCTTTTTGAATTATCGGAAATGAATGAAGTTTTTAGTACTGATTTCACCTGTATTACTCTAGTAGCTTATTTAATTATTTTTTCACTTCTACGAAATTAAGCAGAAAATTCGAGTAAGTGAATTTAATGACTTTATATTTAATTAACAGATACTGTGTAAAAATACAGGTTCGTTGTTTTCCGTATTTTGTGTGGAAAGGTGGACTTAATCTGCCTTTCTACTTTAGTAATGTGTACGTTAAAATAGTAAGTTATTGAGTATTAAAGATAAGCTATGTATATTGTAATGAATAAAAATACATTAGTTAGAATTGTTCTCACGTAGAAAGTGGGATCTAATCTGTCTAATAAGCTGTTAGGCATACAAGGAGAGTTCTGTTGTACATCAAAATTTCTTTAATAACTTCCATATTAATTCTTTCAGGCTGTGCAATGATGAAAGATTACGTAGCATCAACGGAACCTAACTCCCCACAAGTTATAATTGAAAGGCAGCTAGAAACTCCTATGTTAGGTTCAACTACCTATATTTATGAGGTTAGTAATGACAGAAAGTGCAATGGAGACTCTTCTACACCAGATACTCGTTTCATGGTTTTAGATGAAGGTAATCCGTTGGTGTCAGAATTCAATTCAAAAGGTGTTAATGTTAAAGCTAATGAACCAATATCTTTGCTTTTACACTCTATTGCAGGAATAGCTAAACAATGCTCAGTAATCGTAAAATTTACTCCCGAGACTAATTTTGATTATCAAATTCAATTATCTGGAGTTTTACAATCTCCAAGACCTACAGTGTGTAAAGCCGAGATATTCGGTATAAGTAAAACTACTAATTTGGTTAAGCCGCTTCCATTGGAATATCATAAGGTATGTAATGGTTAAACGGTATGCCTAACAAGCTAATAAATAAGGACAAAAAACAGTTGGCTGTTTTCGTTCCTCAACATTTTAGCCAACAGTTTTTTGCCCATTATTAGGGCGTTATATTGTTGCCACGAATTAGAGTGCATTTATTTAGACTTTTGTATTTATTAACTAAGTAGTGCGCTTGTATCGGTTCATTGTTGTGGTAAGTTAAGCGCCAGTAAATCGGTTATAACTTTTGGCTTAACAGTTTTCAGCCAAATGTATTTAGTGTTCATAATGAACATTTTTAAGTGGCTAAAAAGTTCAGGTTTTGTCATGTCGTGTCAAAATCTAACAAGGCATTCAAGCCGACAAAAATATGTTGGCTGTCGTTCGTGCCTCACTATTTTAGCCAACAAATTTTTGCTGCTTAATGCGGCGTTAGGTTTACAGGAATATCTGGAAGCATCAGTATGAAATCGAAAAATAAAAAAATACTTATCAGCCTTTTGGTTGTATTAGTATTCATCATTACAGGTGCCATTTTTTGGAAAATAGCTAAAGATGAAATTTTCTATCTTTGCGGTAATTTCTCTGTTGGTGTAAATAAATCAAGTGTAATTAGGCAATTAGAAACAGCAAACCTGTCTATCTATAAAATACTATCAATGAAAACGGGGCAATTATTGTGTTTAGTAGCAAGCTCAATTTTGTCACTAATCAATGTGTTATCGAGTTAGATAAAAGTGAAAAAGTTGTACTAGCGGTTTATAAGTAAACCTAACAAGAAATTAAACAAGGACAAAAAACAGTTGGCTAGCTTCGTTCCTCGCAATTTTAGCCAACAATTTTGCGCCGCTTAGTAAGGCGTTAGGCGTACTATGGAATCCGAGTTAGTTGAACCTAAATCGTTACCGAGATGGATTACTCTGCCTTTAGGGTTAGTCTTATTTCCATTTACACTTTTGTGCATTGTTGGCTCAGCTATTATGCTACTAGCTCCGAATGTACCACCGTCATTTTTTACAGTTTCAATTGGCAGTGTTTTCTTAATTGGTAGCATTTGGGTTAGCTTATTATCATTTAGGTTAATTGTGTCCAGCCCTAAAAAAAGTAAAGGGTTTGTTTCGCCGGTCGCACTTCGTTTAATTGGTGTTTTATTTATTGCTATGCCAATTATGGCTGTAATTGTCGGAACGTTCATGGATAAGCCTGTTATACACAGCGTTCAAGCAATCATATATTTTTGTGTTGCTGCACAGCTATTTCGTATTGCTAATGTAAGAGCCAGTAAAAAGGTTTAATGTAAGTAGCGCCTAACAAGCTGTTAAAGCGGGACAAATAACAGTTGGCTGGTTCCGCTTCGCTTCACATTTTAGCCAACTACAATTTGCCCCTTAACAGGGCGTTATAACGCATGGAGCGTGTCTTGGATTATTCGAGTTATTCAAATGAAGAGCTTAGGGATTGTCTCGCTAATATTGATCGAGATAAATACCCTGAACGAGCTTTATTAATTGAAACTGAATTAAATAAAGAAAATAGAAATACGGTTGAAGTTAAGCAAACCGAAATAGAGGAGAAAGAAAAATCAGAAGTTGAATTAATAAATATATTTCTTCCCTTTATTCTACTTTTCTTTGGTGTAGTTATTTTAATTACAACATACTTTGATTGGCAAAGTGGCGCAGCGACTGGCAAGCATACGACATTGCTACGCTCCGAGAATTGGGAGAAATTCGATTTCTTAATTGGTGTTAGAATTTTATTGGGTTTTGGTTTTTTGAGCGGGGTAGCATATACCCTTTTAAATAAAAGGAAATTGCCGCATAACAACGATTCTTGCTCAGAAATACAAATTGAGTGTAAACCAATAGATCACTCTCGGCGATTAACTAAAATTTTTAAAGTATTCTTCCCATTATTTATTCTAATCAGTTTTATTTTCTATCAATACTATCGTCACAGCATTGATACAATTGAAATATATGTGATTTCAAAGAATGCCGAGTGGGTTGAGTATTGTACTGATACCAACTGTATAGAGACTTTAATGTTTACTATAAAAAGTAAGGGTGAAACCTTTACAACGAGCGAAGAGTTATTTAACCAATTAGAACCAAAAAATAGTTACTTAGTTGGTACTAAGGGATGGAGTTCATTCGGAACAACTCGTAAGTTAACTCAAGTATATTAGTTTAAGCGTTATAACAAGCAATTCAACAGGACTAAAAACAGTGGGCTATCGCTTCGCTCAGTTTAGCCCACAATTTTTAGCCCGTTAATTGGGCGTTATATGCCTAAAGGGATTTTGTGTTTACATTTCTATATTTGTTATCAAATTTAGTAGGCTACTTTTTAAGCTTCAATTTAATTCTGAGTAAACTCAAAGTTAGCGAGCAACGAATAAAGAGGTCGTCTTACCTAAGTCTACTTTTACTCGGCATTCAATTGGTTAGTTCTACTTTATGTGAGCTAGTTGCTCTTGACGATCTAGCGGCATTACTATTAACTATCATTATATTTTTAGCGGTCATACGAAAATTTTTAGTCTTAACTGTTTGGCAAACTATATTAATCCCCATAGTTGTCCCGATAATTGGTCAACTGTGTTTTGTTATTGTGCTTGCTTTTAGTATTAAGGTTTTTGGGCCAATTACGGTGTAATCGGCATATAACAAGCAATTCAAGTGGGACTTTTACAGTTTGCTACGTTCCGCTTCGCTACACAATTTTAGCAAACTATAAAAGCCCCTTAATTGGGCGTTATATGCTAATAAAAATTAGCTTTAGATAAAGTGCTTTCTAGTTTAGTGTTTTACGCTAAATTAGGTTTGGCTCAGCACTAATAAGCATTGCCTTTTATACCTTTTTCAAAGGTGGCAATGCTATTAATTTTGTTCTGGCTTTAGTGAGTAGCGTAAAAGTTCACGGTCAGGTTTTTATATTACGGGCAATTATAAGTTCGTGCAGTGTTTGGCTACAGTCACCGCTGCATATAACAAGTTGCTCAAACGGACACGTACAGTTTGCTCGCGCTTCGCGCATTTTAGCAAAATGTACTTAGCCGCTTAGCAAAGCGTTATGCGTTTTATAAATTCAATCACGGAGTATCAAATGAGCTTTAAAAGGATTATTTCTTTCATCATATTATTTTTATCATCAAATGCGTTTGCGGAAGGTGTAGAAAGAATCGTTGTTACGGGATCTAGGATTAATGTATTTGACTCACCAGCAATAACCTTAGTAAAACCTGCTGACTATTTAATTCAAAAAATCATTTTAACAAATGATACTCGTGACGAATCTTTAAGAGTCACAGAGCTACATAAAACAGTAAAGGGCATTCTTAAAGCTGCTAATAAGAAAAAGTCTATTGAAGTTGCTGTAGGAAATGAAATTATTTATCCAATATCCCTCGATAACTTCCAATTAGAGTTATCCCTTGGTAGCCGAGCTGATACGTCGGAAGCTTTTTTATATATTAAAACACCAATAAAATCAGGCTCAAATGTTGAAGAGTTAATAGATCAATTAAATGGTTTTATTAAAAAAACTAAAAATCATGGTCGCACCGAAATTTTCAATGCAGGAGAGCTTGTATTAAGCATTATTAATCCTCAAAAATATAGAAATGAGCTTTTAAAATTAATCGCAGAAGATTTAAATGAGACTATCAAAATTTTTGGAGATAATTATGTCGCAGAGATTCAAGGGATTAGCGAATCACTGCAATGGGAAAGGGAGTCAATTTCAGAGTTAAAATTATATTTAGAATATGACTTTACACTTATGTCGAAGTAACGCATAACAAGCACTTTAAACGGAACAAAAACAGTTGGCTACGTTCCGCTTCGCTACACATTATAGCCAACTATTTTTGTCCGCTTAAGTGGGCGTTAGGCATACTAAATTGAATCATCCAGTTTCGCTGAAAATATTATCAATATTCGTACTTTTTTGGTGTGTGGCTTTACCGTATCTTTGGGCTTTCAATTTTTCAGTTTCCATCAATATTGATCTCATCAGCTCTTTTCAATACTTTGTACCTGAGTTGCTTACTTCATTGTTGGCTCTTATTTGCTTAATCGGTATTTATGCTAGACAAACTTGGGTTGTAACTCTTGGGTTCTGCAGCGCAGTTTTACTTCCTGTTTTAAAAACTATATTAGGTAGTCCAACATTTGGTGCATGGATAATAACATCATTGCTAATGGTTGTACTTTCGTGGCATATTTCAAAACTTAAAAAGTTGAGTACGCATGCCTAACAAGGCGTTCAAACGGACAAAAAACAGTTGGCTGTTTCACTCCGTTCACAATTTTAGCCAACAATTTTTTGCCGCTTAACGTGGCGTTATATACCTATATGAAATATGGCATAAGTTTCCAAAATAAGATTGATATTTGCGCTATAAATAATGGCGTTTGCGTTCTTACGTTGGTTCAATATGAAACTATAAATGAATCAAATATTGAATTACTTCAAAGTAAGCTAAACCATTATTTGTCTTATATTCTTGATGGGCAACTAGAAGAAGAAGAGCCTCACAAATATGCTCTACCTAAACGAATCGAATTAATAGTTGGTCACAAACCGACTGAGGTACTAACAAATTTTATTAGCCAGTTGTTTCCAATTTTAGAATCTGAGAGTATTAATTTTGTTTTAAAAACAGAGTGATCGGTATATAACAAGTTACTCAAACGGACGCTAAACAGTTGGCTAGCACTCGTTCCTCGTACATTTTAGCCAACTATTTCGCGCCGCTTAGTAAGGCGTTAGCAGTACAAGGAAAGTTTCGTGGATTCATCCTATTTCAGAGATAAAATGCTCTCTCAAATCACCATCGGATATGATTGGGAAACATCAAATAATTTCGCTGAAATCAAGCTTATTTCAAACAATGGAGTAACCTCTTCATTTAAAATTTGCAAACTCACGGAGTATTCTCTTTACGAAGACTTTTCAGCTAGTTACATTAGTCAATGTAAGCTAATTGTAAATAGTTCTATGGTTTATTTAAGTTTGGATCCATTTAATGAGTTATCTAACGAAATAGACTTAGACAGCGATTGCTTATGGTTTAAGGGTAGTAACATTGAGGCAGTGTAATGTACTGCTAACAAGGCATTCAAACGGACAAAAAACAGTTGGCTGTTTTCACTCCGTTCAACATTTTAGCCAACAATTTTTTGCCGCTTAATGCGGCGTTAGGTGTATCCAAAGGTTTGAGTACATGTCAAAGTTTAATTGCCCCGTTTGTAATTGGGCTGGTTTAGATGAAGAAGCTAAATATCCTTTCTCAACGCATGAAATATGTGCATGTTGTGGCTGTCAATTTGGTCTTGATGTCCAAAAAGATAGTGATATCTTAGAACGGAAAAATGAGTGGCTTTCAGAAGGTGCACCTTGGTTTGACGACGAATATGATGTCATTCCTTCTAAGCCAAAAAATTGGTCAGTAGGAATTGCTTTAAAACAAGCTAATGACTTCAATTAGTGTTTAACACACCTAACAAGTAACTCAAGTGGGACTGCTAACAGTTGGCTCAGTTTCGCTCCGCTACACATTTTAGCCAACAATTATCAGCCCCTTAGTTGGGCGTTATACAGCAAAAGGAATATGCGCATCAAATATCTAATATTTATTTTAATCATTTTCTCCATGAGCGCTTTTGCTTGCGAACCAACACATCCTGAAATGAAAAAAATTGCAGAATTAGAGCGCCAAATGTTAAATAAATGGGTCGTAAAATTGGCTAATTCAGCAGATCAAATTGTTCTAGGGACTGTAGAGGATGTAGTAGATACTGAGTCAGGTTCGGAATATTCACAAATTGCAGTCATTAAAATAGAAAGAAGCATAAAAGGGAATTATTTCAATAAAATAGAAGCTCTTATGCTCAAAAAGCAGGCTAATAGCAATATTAGTAATGATGATTTAGTTGAAGAAATTCCAAATTGCGGTGCTTTAGATCCCGAAAAATATTCATCAGAACCATATACAGGAAAATTAGCGAAGGGAATATTTTACATTAAAGATGGTGTCCTAATTCGAGCCAATGAAGAACCTGTGTTTTTACCTCCTTTAAAACCCGAAGAAGAAGCCCGGCTGATAGAGGGCTATTAAATTGCTGTATAACAAGCTATTCAAGACGGACGCTAAACAGTTGGCTAGCTTCGTTCCTCGCATTTTAGCCAACAATTTATCGCCGCTTAATAGGGCGTTATATGCAAATGGAGAATTGCGTTGAATTCTAAACTTCTATTTATTTTAATATTTACATTCTTTCTGTCTTCATGTATTTCAACTCAACAAAATAAGGAAGAACCTAGTTTGATCGGGGTGTGGTCGTTAAAGTACGATGGCAATGGGGCATATTGGTTCAGCCAAATTGCATTCACTAAGAATGGTAAAAAGTGTGTTCTTAGTTATAACTTTGACCAGAAAGGTAATGTTGCGATGGATTACTATCTAAATGATTACGAAATCGTAGATGGTGTTCTGGTTACTGAGGTAGTTTTTAGCTCAACACCTTACCTTCCAGCAGGTTACATTATAAGAGATAGAATTGAGCATATGGGTGACGATACTCTTGAATTATTTATGATTGAGCCTGAAGGTACTGTTGTTGAAAAACATCAAAAACTGCATGGTGTAAATCCTAACTCAATTTGCCAGGTTGTGCGTAATTTTGCATATAACAAGCAAATCAACAAGGACACGTAACAGTTGGCTACGTTCCACTTCGTTTCACATTTTAGCCAACAATTACTTAGCCTGTTATTTGGGCGTTATAAGCCTAGGATCATTATGAGCACTCGGTACATGGACGAAGGTTACCCTCTTTTACATTGGGCAACAGAAATACAAGCTAAATGCCCAAAGTGTAAATCGGATGGCTTAGTTAAAGGGAATCCATCTTGGAAGGATTGGCGAGCTACTTTCTTTTGCTGTAATTGCTCACATTCTTTAAAAACCGAGAAAGATGCTTGGCTTGGACCTATCCTAGGTTCAGGAAAACGTCCGTGTGGTAAGTGCGGACATCAATCAGTACTTGTTGAAACTATTTTTGAAGATGCTTATAAAGTAAAGTCCGATACAGCGATATCTAAGTGTCCGCAGTGTAAAGCTGAAAATGATGTACCTTTAACATTTACAAAAGCCGAACCTTTGGATCATGCTATTGATCCCTTTTTCGGTCTAGAGTTATCGCTAAAAGAAGATACACGTCATGGTACAGTATGGGTTTATGGTTCCGCGCATTTAGAGCAATTAAAGCTTTATACATCAGCTCAACTTAGAGAAGGTAGCGGAACTAAATGGTCTTATTTCACCAGAATGCCTAAATGGTTAAAATCAGCAAAAAATAGAAGTTTAATTCTAAAGTCACTCTCAAAATTAGAGAAAAGGCTTATAACAAGTTACTCAAACGGACGCTAAACAGTTGGCTAGCTTCGTTCCTCGCAATTTTAGCCAACAATTTCGCGCCGCTTAGTAAGGCGTTATACGGTAACGATCTGAAAGGGGTGTTTCTGCGTATACTGTTCAATTTAACTGTATAAATAATCAGTATATTAACGCGCATTCCTATGAGAAGAAAATCTAATCGGATATTTGACACGCGCTATAATTCTTTCATTGCCCTTTAAGCGTTGTAAAGCGTGGCAAGCGTTTCTTTGCTTAGCCTAAGTGAAGACAACGCTTAAAGGCACTGCCTCTTTCTATTTGCGATTACTTTCCGGTTAGGTGTGCGCTCAAGTAGTTGATTATATTTTACTTTCAGAGTAAGTTACCGTCTAACAAGCGATTCAACTAGGACAAAAAACAGTTGGTTTTGCTCCTGCGTCGCTATTTTAACCAACAGTTTATTTGCCTGTTAATACGGGCGTTATGTTTACAGGATAATCATGAGTCGATTTGTAGAATGTAGAGAAAAATCTGTTTGGAAGTTTGACGCTAGCAATGATGGTAGTGTCGACGGATTGTTTCATCTACATGAAAATGTTGGGCTCGGTGAGCATCATTTCTGCTTATCATCTGAAGAAGCGCCTTTTTGGATTGCAGTAGACCCTATGAAAGAGCCTTTTGAAGGCGAAGTATTGCTATTAAGTTCTTCTGAAATATCTAAATTAGAGGAATATCTAAAATTAAATACTCCTAAGATTAATTTGTTCAAGCGTGTATTTTCTAAAAAGACTAAAACTTCTGATTTATTTTTGTTAATAGCTTCAATCATTAAACATTCTAAAGGGTACGATAAATCAGAATATCTTTCGTGGTTGTAAACATAACAAGAAATTCAACGGGACTAAAAACAGTGTGCTGTTCGCTTCGCTCCATTTTAGCCCACAATTTTTAGCCCGTTAATTGGGCGTT
>OJBM01000090.1_pt1 | contig 51133 bp, 44 predicted proteins | sample 1591061 | NCBI WGS metagenome assembly OJBM01 (sample SAMN05416872, study PRJEB24817) | seawater metagenome | isolation source: Sea water | place: Canada:Atlantic | collected 2013-11
TGTAGTGTTTTAACTACCTTCTGCTAACAAGGTATTCAAACGGACACGTACAGTTTGCTCGCGCTTCGCGCAGTTTAGCAAATTGTACTTAGCCGCTTAATATAAGCGTTAGCTACTTCAATAAGGTTTGTATGAAATATCCATTCCGCCCGAAATCTACAAGTTATATTGAGCAAGGGCAATTTTGGGCAGTACTATTTGGTGACAATAAGTTTTCCGCTGGTGTTGTACTTGCACTAAAAAGTAGTAATGGAAAAACAGACTCTAGAGCTTTTTTGGCTGGTTTGTTTGATTGGACTGGAAATGCACCGCCAACAAAAGAAGATTTAATTGCCTGCTCTGTGTTACATAAAGGTTTTGCTCATATTAAAACAATCACAGAAACAGGCGGCGAAATATTAGGTAAAGTAGATTCTAGTTGGAGTATTCCTGAAAGTGTGGAATATACAGATAGTATTCTTACTTGGGGTTATAATTCAATAGTTAAAAAGGCATGTAAAGCGTTCAGCAGTAGCTAACAAGGCACTCAAAAGGACAAAAAACAGTTGGTTTTTGCTCCTGCGTCGCTTATTTTAACCAACTAATTTTTGCCTCTTAGCGAGGCGTTATACGTATAGAGAAGTTTGGTGGGTTATCTAGTTTTAGGTGTTTTTCTTTTTGTTCATTTCTATATTTCTTTTTTAGTATGTAGATATTATGCAAAGTCATATGAGCAACAACTTAATACTGTATCTAAATTAGTAATTACCTTATTTACAGGGCCACTTACTTTTGCGCTTATGTTGATGGTTATTTTTATAACTCCATTAAGGAATACTGAAGCAGGTCTAATGGATGGTGGACTCTTCTTAATATTTATATTATTTACACCGCTGTTTCCTATTGTCAGTTACATGCTTGTAAAATTAGCTCATAAATTTACGGTTTGTGTAAAATACGTATAACAAGCCATTCAAGCAGGACAAATAACAGCTGGCTATTTGCTCCTTCGTCGCTTATTTTAGCCAACTATTATTTGCCTCTTAATGGGGCGTTAGGTGTTTATTACGACACCGCTAGCTTGGAAGGATTCTCATATTAAAATTGATACTAAAATGCGATTTGTGGCTAGAGTTTTCTTTGTGGTATTTACAATTGTGGTGATTAACCTACTTATAGATGGTGGGTATAAATATAACACGATGGGTTCTGAGTATTTTATAAGTGTTACCTCTAACCCTGTAAAGTATTACTTCGCTCTTGTTTGGCAATCATTGATTGTTTGCGTCTCATTTTATTTTGGCTTCATGGTCAGACTAAAAGCCTACAAGGGTGAAAAAACACCTAACAAGTGACTATGGCGTTAAACCTTATTTGTAGTAGCTCAAACCTAAGCTGGAAAATCACCTGTAAAAAAATGGTATCTGTCAGATCAGGTCTGAGCTAATACACTTCATAGCAAGCTACTCATAAGCTCCTTTGGTGACAAGCTATCTTTAGGCGGTACTGTTTCTAAACTATTTAACGCTTTATTATGCATTATATGGTAAATCCCTTGTGTTCTTGTCGTTAAAGGCTTCCATAGCCATGCATCTTGGAAAAATAAGGATAAATCGGTCAATTCTTGCTGTACTTTTTGATTTACAACGACCACGCCATATTCTTTATGGATTTTTTCTTGGATAGGCGTGCTAAGCATGAAGTCAGCCAATATATATGCAGCTTTTAACTTTTCTGGTGAGTGCTTTAACGTTGATACAAATGAAATGGTGTCTAACCAAACGGTTGATCTAACATTGTGTGCTATTTTCCAGTTTATTCCATTTCTTTTTGCTGTTGCGACACCGAACCAATAGGTTGTTCCGTAAAGCAATTCAGGTTTACTAAAATCAGCCTCGCCACTCCAAAATCGATCTTGAGTGCAGACATTACGGTATAATAATTCAAGATTATTTTGTATTTCTGGATCATTAAGACCTCTGGGTTTAATTCTCTTGTCCATGTCATAGATGTTTTCTTTGTCATATCCTGACTTTAATAGAGCAAGATAAAGGTTTGCAGCTATTTGTTCTTTCGTTATGGTTATTTTGCATTTATTGACAGGATCGAATAATACATCGAATGATGTGGGTTGTTGAACCTTGTCAGCATTGTAAGCTAAGCCGTTTGAGCCGCCTAGCAAAGGAATAGCATAGTTGTTTCCTTTATATTTTTTATAATTTAATTTTTTTAATGCAGGAGATACGTTGACGTAATTAGGGATTTTGGAGTAGTCAATTGGTAACAATGAGCGAAATAATTGATTGTTTCGTTGGGCAAAATAATTATGAGTTGGTGTAATCACATCGCAGAACTTTCCTCTGACTAAGTTAAAAACTTGTTCAGGAGAGGATAAGTATTCAGGGTGCAGCTGTAAATCAACATTCATGCCTCTTTCTTTCGCATATGCCTGAAATTCATTTTTCCAAGGCATTATATAGCCTTCCCATTCACAAATGGTTAGCGTTGTTGTTTTTGCAAATACGCTAACGCTATGAAGTGAAAAAAGAATGAGTAATGTCAGTCTCCGAAAAGTTACCATCTCACGCCTTTAATCATAATTAATATCCATATATAGCAAGAGTGTAGGCATATGGATTGAAATCATCCAATTGTTATTTCACGTAGTTTCAAACACGCGATAACTTTAAATGGTGATTTCACACTATTCATGTTCATTACTAAATGTTTTCATTTTAGGTCTTTTCTATTAACCAAAATGCTAACCAAGTACTAAATAATTGCGCCACTGGCCGTTAAAACTTCATTGGTTACCTCTTTGGAAAGCGCTAATGCTTCTTGATAAAGTAAGGGTTCATTAATTCTAAAGTATTCAACACGTTTAATCGCTTGCGGCAAAGCCAAATCTGCAGCATTTATCAACCATGATAATCCAATAGAATGGTTCTCCTTCACCCCTTCGCCTAAAAAATAAGCTCGCCCGACAGCACCCATTGCCAGCACGTGCCCTAAGTTTGCTGCATTCATAAAGTTAGAAAAGGCGTTCTTAGTATTATTTTTGTCCCGCATTTCTAAAGCCAATAAGTACATTCTTTCTGCTTCTTGCTCATTATCAAGTACTAAATCGTCATATTTGCTTTGAGAATAGATATTACTTACTGGTGAACTGACAGTATTTTGTTTTATCGCAGAGTTGTTAATAGAAGGAGAGTCGATAGCGCTGTTATCAGCGTTAATAAAATCTTTATCATTAAATATGTCTTTAAATGGAGCTGCTGGTTCTTTATTGCTAATTAATTCAATCATAACCGCATCATAGCGATTATTTAGTTGTGAAATAGTATGCTGTTGTTGTTCGATTTGCTGTTTGAAGTAGCTGATTTCTTGACGTTGTTGTTCAATTTGACTAGTAAGTAGAGAGGTTTGGCTTAGGTAGCTTTCACGCATTGTATTGATATGGTTACGATGAGTATCATCGATTCGATTTTGCTGTTGATTATTGTTTTTTTCGAGTCGCTGCAGAATAATTAAGATATTTTTATCATAATTTTCTTTCATCTTTTCGAACCATTTAAATACTTGGCTCGGCGCCTTTACGTTATCACCCGACATAAAACACTCCTTGTTTATGAGTACAACAAAAATCTTTAAATCGTATAGTACCTAACTATTTTATCGGTTTTAGCATATATCAGCTCAAGTAATTTTACAAAGCAATATTAAAACCTCAATGGGGTTGGCAATTTAAATGATAATAATTTATGAGTAGTAAAAAAATAATATTAATTTTATTAAATACTTGCAAAAAATAATTCCTGTCATATCTTTAAATAGTACAGACGTTCAGTGAAGAACAATTTATTAGATAAGGATATTAATGTTTCAGTTTCCTGCCCAGTTAACCATAGTACAAGTCGAAGCTTGTCGAGTGGCTCTTCTAGATGAAATAAATAATAGCGATGTGGTCGAGTTTGACGACAGCGCTGTTGAGCGTATTGATACCCTTGGTTTACAGCTGATACTTGCTGTTGTTACTTATATTGCAGCACAAAATAAGCAACTTATTTGGCAATCAACATCGAAAGTTATCAAACACAGTTTTGAGCAATTAGGTTTTGAAGAATTAATTTTACAGCAATATATGACTGTTTAGGTTTTGTAGTTTTTAGCATTTGTAAAGGAATTGAAATGTCGAAAATTTTAGTTGTAGATGACTCTAACTCCATTCGCGATATGGTTAGTTTTACGTTAAAAAGCTCAGGCTATCAAACGGTCGAGGCACAAGATGGCCAAGACGGATTATCAAAAGCTCAAACAGGTACATTCGACTTAGTTATTACTGACGTTAATATGCCCAATATGGACGGTATAACTTTATGTCAAGAGCTGCGAAAGCTGTCTAGCTTTCAATATACACCTATTCTAATGCTGACTACTGAAAGTTCCACGGATATGAAGCAAAGAGGAAAAGCTGCAGGAGCAACTGGATGGCTAGTGAAGCCTTTTAATCCAGATAAATTACTAGCAACAATTAAACGTGTTGTGAGGTAACTAAAATGAGCATTGACCTGTCGCAGTTCATCCCAACATTTTTAGAGGAGTGCTTTGAGGGCATTGAACTCATGGAAGCGAGTTTACTAAATTTGGAGCAAGGAGATGAGGAAACCATTAATAGTATTTTTCGTGCTGCCCATTCAATAAAAGGCGGCGCCGGTACTTTTGGTTTTAATCATGTTACTGAATTTACGCATTTAGTTGAAACTTTACTCGATGAAATGCGCGATGGCCGAAGAAATATTGCCCATAAAGATATCGAAATACTGCTTGATTCTGTTGATTGTATGCGACTACTTATTGAAGCGATAAGAGATGATTGTAGTTATGACGACAGTAAAGTAATCGTGACATCACAATTACTAACAGCAACGCTAAATAATAATTCAATAGATGAAAATATTGTTGAAGATACGACTAAAGACAATGAAAACACCTCGAATGCAATCGCAGACGATAACTTAACGCATTGGTCTATCAACTTTATTCCTGAGCATCATTTAGTACAAACAGGTAATGATCCACTTCTACTCTTAAATGCTTTAGCTGAGCTTGGTAAGGTTTCCGTGACCGCTAACTGCAATTCGATACCTAGCCTAGTCGATTTGGATGCAACTGAACTTTATATTTCATGGCAGATCACTCTCATTACTGCAGCGAAAAAAGAAGATATAGCTGAAATATTTGAATGGGTTGAAGATGATTGCCAGTTGGTTATTAGTAACGAAGAGTCAATCGATAGAAAGCCAACAGAAATTAATCTTGATATAGCAAATGAAGTAGATGAATTAACAGCAGAAAAACCAACGATAAAAGCTAAAACTAAAGTAAAACCAAATGTTACTAATGACAGTAATTTGCAAAAGCCTAAGGCTGAGTCTGGCTCTATTCGTGTTGGTGTTGATAAAGTAGACAGTTTGATTAACTTAGTTGGAGAGCTAGTCATCACTCAGTCTATGCTGTCTGAGTTGGGCAACGATTTTGAATTGTCTAAAGTGGCAAGGTTAAATTCAGGTTTAGAGCAGCTTTTACAAAACACCAAAGAACTTCAAGAAAGTGTAATGCGTATTCGCATGTTGCCTATTAGTTTTGCTTTTAATCGTTTTCCGCGCTTGATACACGATTTATCAAAGAAAATGGGCAAAGAAATTGAGTTATTGATCAGTGGTGAGCAAACAGAGCTTGATAAATCGGTAATGGAGCAAATTAGCGACCCGTTAGTGCATTTAGTGCGCAATGCTGTTGATCATGGCATTGAAGCAACTGATGTAAGAATTGCTCAAGGAAAACCTGAAAAAGGCACGGTGTCTTTAGATGCTTACCATCAAGGGGGCAGTATCGTCATCGAAATTAAGGATGATGGTGGCGGTATTGATAGTAATGTTATTTTAGCTAAAGCAATAGAAAATGGCTTGGTTGATGAATCAACTTCATTGTCTGAGAGTCAGGTGTACGATCTACTTTTCGAACCTGGATTTTCTACCGCTAAAACACTCAGTGATATCTCAGGTCGTGGTGTCGGTATGGATGTTGTTAAACGTAACATTCAGTCATTAGGTGGTCGAATACAAGTAGAGTCAACGTTAGGCGTAGGCAGTACATTTAAAGTGTTTTTACCGCTCACCTTAGCAATTCTTGATGGTCAATTAGTTAAAGTAGGTAGAGAAGTTTATATCATACCGCTAATTACCATTGTTGAATCATTGCAAACTCAGGAAGCACTGATTAATCGTACGTCTGGTGACATGGTGTTATATCGACTGCGAGAAGACAATGTACCCGTTATCCCGATCTACAAATTGTTTAATATCCCCGCACAAAATAAAGCAATTAAAAACTCCTTACTTGTTGTCGTTGAAGCCGATGGACAAAAAGTGGGCTTAATGGTGGACGACTTATTAGCACAGCAACAAGTTGTTGTGAAAAGTTTAAATGAAAACTACCAGCAAGTTGAAGGTGTTTCTGGTGCGACAATTCTAGGGGATGGCTCTGTGGCAATGATATTAGACGTTCCTAGCATGATAAATATGGCGTTGAAATTAGCTAAAAAACAGCAGCAGAATAATATCGTCGCAGAAGAGGTCATTCACTAATGGATATCCAAACGTTAGCCGATGAAATACCGGTTGAAGGAGAGTACGCACTTGAAGGGGTAGACTTTATTTCAAGCGGCGAGCAGTACTTAACTTTCTCATTAGGTTTAGAGCAATATGCGGTCAATATTTTAGCTGTTGAAGAAATTAGAAGCTGGGAACAACCTACGCATATTCCTAATGCACCAATGTTTGTCAAAGGTGTGATTAATATGCGTGGCGTTATCGTACCAATAATCGATTTACGGCTTAAGTTTGGCATTGGTGAAGCGAAATATGACAAAACAACCGTGGTGGTGGTATTGACAGCCCAACACTTAACTAAGTCTCGTACTATGGGTTTTGTGGTTGACGCGGTTTCTGATGTGTTAAATACACAAGAAAACGATATTAAACCAGCACCAGCATTTGGTGGCAGCTTAGCACAGCATTATATCGAAGGTATCGTAAATGTTGCGGAAAACGTGGTAACACTGCTTGATGTTACTGCATTGCAAACCATTGAAAAACAGTCAGATAACTATTAAAGGATATTAAAATGGGGCAAGAAAAAGAATACCTTACATTTATCCTAAATGGTGAAGAGTTTGGTGTAGATATTTTATCTGTACAGGAGCTACGAGTGTGGAGTGCTGTCACAGAGCTACCTAATAAGCCTGCATATATCAAAGGCGTGATTAATTTACGTGGTGTCATTATTCCAATCATTGATCTTCGCCAGCGCTTTGGCTTAACTCCGTTGGATTATAACGCACAAACAGTGACCATTATTCTACGTAGTGTAGACAGCAAAAAGCCAATGGTCGTCGGTATCGTTGTTGATGCTGTCTCAGAAGTGTATAAGTTTGAGCTTAACTCAATTCGGAAACCACCAGCATTTGGCCAGCAAATTGATAGCTGCTTTCTTGAAGGCTTAGCGTCGGTGGAAGATAAGTTAATTATTTTACTTAATAGCTTGTCATTACTTGACCAAAATGAACTTTATCAAGTTAGCAGGCCTCCTGAAGAGCGGCTTGCCAATGAGAACACTTTAACGGTTTAGTGGCTAATTACTTGAGTTAAATACCATGACACCAAAACAAATTGGCTTAGTACAGGCGCATTGGCAAAGTTTACAAAATAACTTGTCGCAATTGAATGCAATGTTTTATCAGCAGTTGTTTAAAGCTCAGCCTAGCTTCAAAACGGCCTTGATTGAAAGAGCCAAAGTGGATAAACACAGCGTTATTGAAATGCTTGCTGTTGAAATCCCACATTTAATTGCAATTAAAAAGCGCGATAAGTTGGAAGTTGGTGACGCTAGCTATGAATGGTTAAGCCTGAAAGAAAGTGCGATACAGGCGCTAATCGATGCATTAATTGAACTTAACAAAGAAAATTTTCCGTTTGCGCTAAAGCGAGCGTGGACAAATGTGATTCACCACATAGCTAAGCAACTTATAAAATCAGTACTACCAGAACAATTATTTGAACACATTCAATCGACAGGGAATTTAATGACAATGAGCCAAAGTAATGAAGTTTTAGAGACGCAAAACAGCGATTTGCAATTCGCAGATATGCTAGCGCAAATTAATGCTATCAATAAAGTTCAGGCTATTATTGAGTTCAATATGGACGGAACAATTATCACTGCGAACGATAATTTCCTAAAAACACTAGGCTACACATTAGAAGAAGTGCAAGGTTGCCATCATAGTATGTTCGTTGAACCAGGTTATGAAACTAGTGATGAATACAAGGTGTTTTGGCAAAGTTTAAATAATGGTGATTTTGAGTCAAAAGAATATAAACGCATAGGTAAGGGAGGGAAAGAAGTCTGGATTCAAGCATCATATAATCCTATCTTAGATGAAAATGGCCAAGTTGTTAAAGTGATTAAATTCGCGACAGACGTTACAAAGCAAAAACTTATCAATGCCAACCATGAAGGACAAATTGATGCAATAGGAAAATCTCAAGCGGTAATCGAATTTAATATGGATGGCACCATTATTACTGCTAATGATAATTTTTTAACGACTGTTGGTTACACGTTAGGCGAAATTCAAGGACAGCACCATAGTATGTTTGTGGAGCCAGAGTTTAAAGTTAGCGCGGAATATAAATTATTTTGGGATAGTTTAAATCGTGGTGAATACGAATCAAAAGAATATAAGCGCTTAGGTAAGGGCGGCAAAGAAATATGGATTCAGGCTTCTTATAATCCAATTTTTGACCTAAATGGTAAGCCTATGAAAGTGGTGAAATTTGCTACCGATGTTACAGAACAAAAACTGCGCAATGCGAATTTTTCTGGGCAAATTGATGCTATTGATAAATCGCAAGCAGTGATTGAATTTAGCATGGATGGCACAATTATTACCGCCAATGCTAACTTTTTAGCGACTGTTGGTTATACGCTAGATGAAATTCAAGGTCAGCATCACAGTATGTTTGTTGAACCAGAATTTAAAGCAAGCACAGAATATAAGTCATTTTGGGAAAGTTTAAATCGTGGTGAACATGAGGCAAAGGAGTATAAGCGACTAGGTAAAGGCGGTAAGGAAATTTGGATACAAGCTTCTTATAATCCAATTATAGATTTAAATGGTAAACCGATGAAAGTTGTTAAGTTTGCATCAAATGTAACCGAACGAAAACTTCAGAATGCTGACTTTTCAGGTCAAATTAATGCTATTGGCAAGTCACAAGCAGTGATCGAATTTAATATGGACGGCACTATTATTACTGCCAATGATAACTTTCTATCTGCTGTTGGTTATAGCTTGGCGGAAATTAAAGGCCAGCATCATAGTATTTTTGTTGAACCAGAATATAAATCAAGCCTTGATTACCAACAGTTTTGGGAAAAGCTCAATCGCGGTGAATATGACAGCAATGAATATAAGCGCATAGGTAAAGGCGGTAAAGAAGTATGGATTCAAGCATCTTACAACCCCATTTTAGATTTAAATGGTAATACTTTTAAAGTAGTAAAGTATGCAACTGATATTACTGCTCGTAAGCATGCTATTTCTGAAATTAAAGAAACCTTAATAACTATGTCTCAAGGAGATCTATCCAAAGGTATAGAAACTGACCTAGTTGGTGAATTTAGCATTATTGGTGATTCAATCAATGATTTTATGGGCGTTTTAAATGAGATGGTGAGTGATATTCGCAATGCGTCAACGAATGTTTTTGACTCTTCTCGTGAAATTGCTCAAGGCAATAATGAATTAAGTCATCGTACTGAATCTCAAGCATCAAGCTTAGAAGAAACGGCATCAGCCATGGAAGAGCTCACCAGTACTGTTCAACAAAATGCCGAAAATGCAACTGAGGCCAGTAAGTTATCATCTACGGTAATAGATAAAGCCAGTAATGGTGGTGAAGTTGTACAAAATGCTATATCTGCAATGAGTGATATCAATAAGTCGAGCAAAAAAATAGCAGATATTATTAGTGTTATAGATGAAATAGCTTTCCAGACCAATCTATTGGCTTTAAACGCAGCAGTTGAAGCGGCAAGAGCAGGAGAACAAGGCCGTGGTTTTGCAGTTGTTGCTGCAGAAGTGCGTAACTTAGCTCAGCGCTCAGCCGGCGCTGCAAAAGAAATAAAAGGCCTGATTAATGATAGTGTCGAAGCTGTTGGGCAAGGAACCAAATTGGTTGATGAAACCGGAAAAACCTTTACTGAACTGGCTGCGGCTATCGAAGAAGTTGGCAAAATGATTGGTGATATAGATAACGCAGGTAAAGAGCAATCAGCTGGTATTGGTGAAGTTAGTGCGGCGGTAAGCCAGATGGATGAGATGACTCAGCAAAATGCAGCACTAGTTGAAGAAGCTGCTGCTTCGAGTAAATCAATGGAAGAGCAGGCGCAGTTGTTATTAGAACAAATTGCATTTTTCACCCAAGAAACGGTTGAAGAAAGAACTCCTATAAGGCATCAATCTCGAGTGGTAAACGGCGGCAGCATCAATAAAAGGCCAAAGCCGAAACTGTCTGCAGTAGAAGAAACCCCTCGCCCTATATTTAAAGAACGAGCAAAAGCTAACTTGGTCAATAGCGATCAAGAGTGGGAAGAGTTCTAGGCCTACCATGACAGCTTTACAAAGAGAAAACTTAGCGAGTTTAACTGAAGCTGAATTTAATTATATTTGTCAGTTTGTTTATAAAAGTGCCGGCATAGTGCTTAACGACGCCAAAAGAGAAATGGTCTATCGACGATTGACCCGTATCGTTCGTGATCGGAAGTTAAGATCTTTTTCATCGTACTGTCAGTTGTTAAAGGAGAATCCTAAACAAGAAGAGCGCTATTTTATAAATGCCATAACAACTAACTTAACCAGTTTTTTTAGGGAGCAGCATCATTTTGACTTTCTTAGTCAGCATGAATTACCTCGGTTATTAAAGGCTAAAAAAGGTAATAGCCGAATTAGAATATGGTCATCTGCCTGTTCTACAGGAGAAGAGCCGTACAGTATTGCAATTACTCTTTTAGAGGCTTTGGGCAGTGAATTAAATTATTGGGATGTAAAAATATTAGCAACAGATATTGATAGTAATGTCGTTGCAAAAGGTAAAGCGGGTGTTTACGCCAAGCAAAGCATTGAGGACGTCTCTAATGATTTTAAAAAAAGTTACTTTGAAAAGGGGCAAGGTCAGTTATCAGAATATGTTAGAGCAGGAAATGTTTTAAAAGAATTAATAACTTTTAAACAGCTTAACCTATTAGAAGCGTGGCCAATGCAAGGTCTATTTGACGTTATTTTTTGCCGTAATGTCATAATTTACTTTGATAAATGTACCCAATCCACATTATTTGAACGTTATTACAATGTGTTGGCACCAGGCGGCATATTGGTACTTGGACACAGTGAAAATCTGGGTGAATACCAACAATATTTTGAGAGAGTTGGCAGGACGATTTTTAGGAAGCCTTTTTAGCTTCAAACAAGGAATAGTGGTGCACTTTTATGGCGCTAAATCAAAATAATTATGCGGATGTTGAGTACTCAAAAGAACATTGCTTAGCCGAGTTTGCAGGTATAAATCATTATTGGGATACAAAACACGACACTGTGGTTGCAAAAATCTTGCCTGGAGAATTTTACGTTTCTAAGCAAGAAATTCCAATTGCAACGACGCTTGGCTCTTGCGTCTCTGCTTGCATTTGGGATAGCGAATATAATATAGGAGGGATGAATCATTTCATGTTGCCATTAACTGATAGAGAAGCACACGAAGTTAATTGGGGGCAACGTGGTATGCATTCAGACGCCACACGCTATGGTAATTTTGCCATGGAATACCTGATTAATTTGATTTTAAGAAATGGTGGTCAAAAGAAAAACCTGAGAGCGAAAGCGTTTGGTGGTGCGAAAGTATTGGAAAATATGTCTAATGTTGGTGACCGTAACATTAATTTTGTTTTGGGATATTTAGATAATGAATATATTCCTCTTATTAGCTCAGACTTAGGATCTATTTATCCAAGGAAAGTTTTCTTTGAACCGCACACTGGCCGAGCATTGGTAAAATCTATTGATCATTTACACAATGACACGATAACGAGAAGAGAAAGAGATTATCGCAATAAATTACAAGATTCATCAAATGATGGCGAAATAGAGTTATTTTAAAGGACGAGCAATGACATGGAAAAAATCACGGTACTTATTATTGATGATTCATCAGTTATTCGAAATATTATCAAAGAACTTTTAAGCGATGTTGATGATATAGAAGTTGTTGGTGAAGCTAAAGACCCATTGGTTGCACGCACTTTAATCAAACAACTTAATCCAGATGTACTAACGCTGGATGTTGAAATGCCAAAAATGGATGGTATTACTTTTTTAAGCAACTTAATGCGACTAAGACCGATGCCAGTTGTTATGTTATCAACCTTAACAACTAAAGGAGCTGATACAACACTGAAAGCTTTGGATCTTGGAGCTATCGACTTTATTGCTAAACCTAGTTTTGAAGCGCTTACTAGTCTCAAGGATAATTTTAAGCAGTCTATCGTCGATAAAATTAGATATGCGGGTAGTATTAGCTCTCAAGACTTTACCTTTTCTCGGCAATTATTAACTCAAGAAAAATCCAAGCAACTAATTTTTAATGGCAGTAAGTCAGTTAATCATTTGATTGCAATTGGTGCTTCAACTGGTGGCATAGATGCAATAAAAAGCCTGCTTATGACCATGCCCGAAAATGCTCCTGCAATAGTTATCACTTTACATATCCCCCGTATTTTTAGTGCTCGATTTGCCGCGCGTATGAATAAGAATTTATCGCTGGTCGTGCAGGAAGCCCAACACAGAGAAAAAATTAAAAATGGCCACGTTTATATAGCGCCGGGTGACAAACACTTAAAAGTAGAGTCAAAAGGCGGAGCGTTATTTTGCATATTAGAAGACTCTGCGCCAGTTAATCGACATAAACCTGCAGTTGATGTTCTTTTTAACTCATTGACACACATAGCACCTAATGTTCAAGCCGTTATTTTAACAGGCATGGGACAAGATGGCGCCCAAGGGCTTTTAGCGTTAAAAAAACTTGGTGCCATGACCATAATTCAAGACAAAAATAGTAGTCTAGTTTGGGGGATGCCTGGCAGTGCTTTTCATTGTAATGCCCATACCAAGCAATTGCCATTATTAGATATTGGAGAAGAGCTTTTGAAAAATGCAACGTTAGGTTGGCGTGAAGTGGAGGAAGGAATGTATGAAAATTCGTAACACTATAGCTTTGCCAGTATTGCTGTTTTTAGTTTATTTTTAATCTTTCTTTTGCTGGTAACCCTAACCGTTAATTATTTATCAGCATCGAAAAAAAAGGTAAATCCACCAAACAAACTGAAGAACAACTTTTTCATAACAATGTTCAATTATGTGGCCGAGGAATTGGTTGAACAATTAGCAGAGGGTTTAGAGTGTTTTGATCATGAGCGTAGTGTTGAGTGTCATACCTATGAACTAAATAAGTCTTATATTGTTAAGGAGTAGTTTTGAATATATTAGTCATTGAAGACAGTAGTTATCAGCGGCAATTAATCAGTGCGATGATAGCCGATAGTGGCTTTAAAGCTATATGTACTAGTGGTTGTAAAGAAGCATTAGATGTATTGGCAATAACGAGCATTGACCTAATTCTAATGGATATTGAGATGCCAGATATGAATGGCTTCGAACTTACTAAAATTATTCGTTCAACGTACCCTGAATGGATGCCAATTATTTTTCTTAGTGCTAATGATAGCGAAGCTTATTTAACTAAAGGCATAGATGCTGGTGGTGATGACTATTTAACTAAGCCAGTGAAACAAGTTGTTTTAGCGGCAAAAATTAGAGCGATGGAGCGAATTTCATTAATGAAATCTGCTTTAGATCAAGCCAACAAGCAGCTTGAATTATTAAGCAGTATCGACCCACTTACGCAAGTTCTAAACCGTCGGGGCTTGAGCCCAATTCTCAATGATTCTTGGGTAAATAACCTCAAAGAAAGCGCAGAACTTTCATTACTGATGTTAGATATTGACTGTTTTAAACTTTATAACGATAACTATGGGCATCAACAAGGTGATGATTGCCTAGTAGAAGTAGCGAATATTTTTAGTCAGGTATTGGACCAATCTAGAGATGTTATTGGGCGCTACGGTGGTGAGGAATTTATTATTGCCTTACCTTATACGCCTATAGAAAGTGCTCGCTTTAAAGCACAAGAAATTATCAATACATTGTTGTCAGCAAAAATTGCTCATGAATATTCCACTGTTTTGCCTTATGTTTCGGTCAGTATAGGAGTTTCGTCAACTAGCTATGGAGCATCAAGTCTTGAACAACTTATTAAACAAGCTGACTTAGCGATGTATCAAGCAAAAGAAAATAGAAGAAATCAGTACGCCGTTTTTAATGCTGGTTAAAGGAAATAAAGCGGCAATTGGAATATATATCAGGGTATAGACTGTTGAAGAGGGATATTTATGTTGAAGCCGAGAGTACTTATTATTGATGATGACTATGCGTATTTGGAGCTTTTACAAGAAGCTCTTGAAATCGATTTCTCAGTTGTTTGTGCTAAAAACCTGAGTGAAGTGGAAAAAATTTCTGCTAGCTATGAAGCGGGAGCATTTGAAATCGCGCTCGTCGACGAGAATATCGGCGAAGAAAAAGGCTCCAACTGGATAAAACAACAAGTTGCAGGAAAGCAACTTGCGAAGTCATTTGTATTGTATTCTGGCTTAGCAACTGAAGAAGCCATTTTAAAAGGGTTAGATTGTGGCGCAGATGATTTTCTAGCAAAGCCTATTTCACTGCTCGCCTTAATTAGTAAATTAAAACGACTTATAGAATATCAAGACAAAATTCATGATTATGAAGACGAGTTATGTTCAAAAGATCGTGTGATTAATATTTCAATGGCACAAGCTTCAAAATACGGCAGTTGTATGCAGCTCACCTCTAAGCTCAATCAATGTTTTAGTTTAGAAAAAATTCGCGATGAAGTTTTCTCATACCTTTATAATATGAACTTACAAGGTTGTATTGGTTTTTATCCTATCAGTGAACCATCAAGCTTTTACAGTTCAAAAAATGGTGTTTGCTCTCCCGTTGAAGTAGATGTAATGAAGTTATTGCAGATTAAGCCACGATTATATCGCTTTGGTTCACGCACTATTTTTAATCATGACCTTGTTTCCATTTTAATTTTAAACTTAGAAGATGGCACTATTGATACCGACATTTATATTGATGCACTTGCGTCTGTCATTGAATGTGTTGGCGCTAGAATTGCTTTTATTACTTATCAAAATGCGCTAGTAAATGTGCAAGATAAAATTCAACAAGCAGTTACCCAAACCAAGCAAATGTTAGTTATGTCAAAATATCACCAACAGGAAGTGATGAATGAAATTGTGACTAATATTGGCCAAAGTTTTCACATATTAGATTTAAGTTTTGAGCAAGAGGAATATTTGACAAACCTTGTACATAGTGCCCTGAAAAAACATTCTCAAGATGATGTTAATTTTCTGGAAGTTGGTCAGTTACTTGACGGTGCCTTGCAAAGTGTTGATGAATTAAAGTCGTTAAACTCCCAGCAAGTTGATGAAGTTGAAACTATGGAAGAGGAGGATGAATTATTTTGAAGATGTCGGAAAATATCAGCCTTTCAAGCATTCCATTTTCAGTGTTGTGTACTGACTTAAACGGTATTATCACTGATTGTAATGTTCAATTTTCAGGCTTGTCAGGCTATTGTCGAGAACAACTTATAGGCAAACCAGTTGAACTGTTACTACCTGAAAATGTGACAGAACACCATATAGCGTGTCGAAAAAACCATGCTAAGGGAGGTGTTAGTATTGAACACCCAAGGCATATTTTACTATTTAACCAGTCTGAGCAAAGTATACCTTGTACGATACGGGTAACTAAAGAAGAACAAGGCTACTTAGTTTTTTTAACTGAACACCTTGAAATGGTTAACTTTAATCATGATCCGTCAACTAAAGATGTTAAACAGGTACTAAGTAGTATTGACGAAGCGTTTTGGGAATGGAACATTGAAAATAGTATAATGTTTTACTCTTCCCATATGATGGCTATTTTAGGTTACGGAGAAAATGCTTATACGGGCTCTGCAACATTGGGAAAAGAGTTAGTTACAAAAGATACTTTGAAAAATATTTACTCAGTATTTGATGAACACTTATCAGGCCATATTCCTTGTGTAAACTTGACTTTTCCAATCAAAACCAAAGCAGGAACTACCAAATGGCTCTGTATCGTTGGGAAGGTACTCGCCTATCAAAATGACAAGCCACATAAAATGTTTGGCTCAGTTAAAGATATTACCGAGAATCACCAACTTGTAGATCGATTAAAAGAAAAAAACAATTATTTAGTGCTAGCTGAAAATTTAATTAATTCAGGTCATTGGCGGTTTGATATTGTTAATGATGAACTATTTTGGTCAACCGGAGTTTATCGAATTCATGGCTTAGACCCCAGCCAATATAAACCAGAACTTGACAGTGCCAGCAGTTTTTATATTGAAGAACAGCAGGCGTACATTAAAAGTAAAATGGAGCAGGCTGTTGAGTTAAAACAAGGCTTTCATCTTAAAAGTACTATTAAGCATACGTCTGGTCATTTAGTCAAAGTTGAAATTTTAGCTGAAGTAGAAATTGACACCGACGGTGAAGTTTTTGGTGTTTTTGGTGTTTGCCGAGACATTACAAAATCAGAAGAGACATTAGAGAAGCTTAAGTTACTCGCTTTAGTTAACAAGACAATTAAAGTGCCGATATTTTTTATTGATGACAACGACAATATTGTTTATCAAGAAATATCACCACAAAATAATGGTGAAAACAGTTTGCTGTTCAATTATATAAATTTCAGTATTAGCGATTACATGGAGTATAAAAGAAAAGCCAAACATCATGGACAAGTAATACACAATAGTGCAAGTTTTGATAAATATAACTCAGTTTTCGACCTGTCAATAACTTATGAAGGTGATGAGGGGATTTATATTTGGATTGTTGAAAATATTACTGAAAAATTTCGCAAAGACCAACAACAAATTATTAGTAATAGACTAGCACTGCTAGGTAATACCTTTGGTAATGTTTCTCATGATATTAATAATGTCTTGGGCGTAGCGTTAGGCGCAACTGAAATGCTTGAATTGAAGTTTTCTCAAGGCGAAAGGGATATATTTGGCTATATTGAGCGGGTTAAGAACGCTATAGATAAAGGTAAAAGTGTCACAGAACGTTTATTAGCTTTTACACGCAAACCCACGATCAAAGTCATAGAGTTTAATCCGATCAAAGAAATTGAAGATAACCAGTACCTGTTTAAACAGTTGTTATTACCTACTATTGATTTTAGTCTTGATATTAACCGTGTTAAGTGCCAAATAAAATTTCCGCAAGGTGAGTTTATTAATATTCTATTGAATTTAGTGTTGAACTCTCAAGACGCTATTCAGGAGCAGGGGCTTAACGGAAAGATTAAGATTTCTGCTAATATTAATGCGGAAAATCGTCTTGAAATTCATGTACAAGATAGTGGCATTGGCATAAATGATGAGAATATTTCAAAGATTTTTGACCCTTTTTATAGCAGTAAATCAGTCAATAAGGGAAATGGTATTGGTTTGGCGAATGTTTATAGCACTATTTATAAACATAATGGCGACATTCAAGTTGAAGGGCATGGTGATTTAGGCGGAGCACATTTTACTTTAATTTTTAAATGTAATGTTAAACCTTGTCTTAATATTGTGAAAACGAAACAAAGCCCAAGCTTAAACATGACGAGAAAACGAGTTTTGATTCTTGATGACGAGGAGAGTATTGCTGAATTTGTTGCTTTATATCTTGAAAATGAAGGGGCAATAACGAAGCATATAAGCAATAAAAAGAGTTTGTTAGATTGCTTGGCTAGTGAAGTAGTTTTTGATGTATTTATTACCGATATGATATTGCCTGATATCTCAGGTCGTGAAGCTGCCGAGTTAGTAAAAAGAAAATTCCCCAATATTAGCATTTATTCTATAAGTGGCTATATTGCTGAAGAAGATAATCAATGGTCGTATCCTGTATTACGTAAACCTTTCAATTCAAGAGAGTTATGTGACTTTTTAACCGAAGAATATTACTAAGCTCTTTGTTTGGCGTTAAACCCACTTTAGAGTGCTCCTTACCAAGAAAGCTCCAGCTTTCTGTCAAACAGTACCGTTGCTGATTAATTTTGCACTACAGTCATAAAAAGTGTTGCTCAAGTTATTTTTCTTTAAAGCTAGTAATTAAATTAATACAAAAATTTATTTATCTACAAAGCTATTTTGTTAAGCTATTGACTCATTTGTATAATTTATTTGAATTGTTGAACAATTTAATCGGAGAATAATGTGGTAGAACCAAGTGTAATAGCCCCCAGCTTTATTGAAGCGTGGATAGGTACTATTAATGGCTATTTATGGGGCAGTATTCTAATTTATTTACTCTCCGCTTGTGGTATTTGGTTTACGTTTCGTTTGAAAGGTATTCAATTTACCCGTTTTTTCCACATGTTCAGTATTTTAAAGTCTAGTCGTAAAAGTTCTAGCCAAGGTATTTCTTCCTTTCAAGCATTGTGTACGTCTTTAGCCGCTCGTGTTGGCACCGGCAACTTAATGGGCGTAGCGGTAGCTATTTCATTAGGCGGTGCCGGCGCCGTTTTTTGGATGTGGCTTATTGCTTTAGTTGGCATGGCAACCGCATTTGCTGAAAGTGCGTTAGGGCAGCTATATAAAGAAAAAGATAGTAAAGGCAACTTTCGTGGTGGCCCAGCATATTATATGAGTAAAGGCTTAAAAAATAGAAAGCTAGCAGTGACATTTTCTTTATGTTTATTCTTTGGTTACGGTTTCGTTTTTAGTGCGGTACAAGCAAACTCTATTACTGATGCCTTTAGTGGTTCATATGGCTTTAACCCTTTATATACAGGCATCGCAATTGCGTTTTTTGCAGGATATATCATTTTAGGTGGCCTAAGGAATATTGCCCGATTTGCTGAGTTAACCGTGCCTCTTATGGGGTTAGCATACTTGTTAGTGTGCCTAACTGTTCTTGGTTTAAATATTGATAAAATTCCAGGCATTATCAGTGACATATTTGCATCAGCATTCGGTTTGAAAGAAGCAGGCAGTGGTTTAGTTGGTGCAGCTATAGTGCAAGGTATTAAACGTGGTTTGTATTCAAACGAAGCCGGAATGGGCAGTTCGCCTAATGCAGCGGCAGCGGCAGAGCCGTTTCCACCACATCCGGTATCGCAAGGCTATATTCAAATGTTAGCCGTGTTCTTCGATACCATCGTTATCTGTTCATGTACCGCGTTTTTAATTTTGTTATTTCAACCAGAAGCTGGTCAGGCACAAGGAATACAGTTAACGCAACAAGCACTTGCCTTTCAAGTTGGCGACTGGGGCAGTGATTTTATTACTGTGGCAATTTTGCTGTTTGCGTTTACCTCAATTGTTGCAAACTTTGCCTATGCAGATAATAACCTTAAATATTTGAATATGGACAATTTTTACGGACGCTGGTTTCTACGTGTCGGCTTTTTATTGATGTTAGTTTTTGGTTCAATTGCCACATTACCAGAGGTAATCGCTTTGGCGGACTTATCTACTGGCTTAATGACCATTGTCAACGTTACCGCATTGTTTATGTTGTCAAAAGTTGTGATATCAATTGCTAAAAATTATCACCAACAGCATGACAACGGCGTACTGCCAACTTATGAGCCAGACGAAGCAGAGCAAAAGCGTTTTAATTTGACCAAAGGTATTTGGCATCAGAAGTAGTTATCTCGCCATTTAAATACAATAGTTCTGAATAAAGCTGCTATAATCCGCGCCTTAATATTTTTGACGTGCTTATCATCGGGTAAGTACGTTGTTTACGATAATGACGAAATGGTGATGTGATGAGTGTGGATGCAATAGGTTTATCGGCTAATTTATTGAAAGCGGTAAAAGCATGTGGTTATAAAACGTTAACCCCAATTCAACAGCAAGCTATTCCTGTGATCCGCACTGGTGTTGATGTATTAGCTAGTGCCCAAACAGGTACTGGAAAAACAGCAGCGTTTACCTTGCCCGTATTAGATTTATTAGCGCGAAAAGTTAAGCCTTCCGTTGATGGTTTTGATACCACGACCACTGTTAAGGCGTTAATTTTAACACCAACACGTGAATTAGCTGCGCAAGTTGCGGACAATGTGAAAACATACAGCGAATTTTTGCCATTACGTACTGGTGCTATATTTGGTGGTGCTAATATGCCACCACAAACTAAAATGTTGAAAAATGGTGTCGATATATTAGTGGCAACACCAGGGCGTTTAATTGAACACCTTGAACAACGTAATCTTGATTTATCACAAGTACAATTCTTAATACTTGATGAAGCCGACCGTATGCTAGATATGGGCTTTTACAATGATATTGAACGTATTTCAGCGATGATCAAAGCAAAACATCAAACATTAATGTTTTCGGCTACCTTTTCAAATAAAGTTAAAACACTTGCTAAGAAAGTACTTAAAACACCTAAAACGATTGAAGTAGCACGTCAAAACTCTACATCAGGTAAAGTTAAACAGTCAGTTTACTGGGTCTCTGAAACGCGTAAAGCTGAATTATTATCAGAGTTAATTGGGGTTAACAATTGGCGCCAAGTGTTAGTTTTTGCCGGCACTAAAGAAAGCGCAAATATTCTTGCGAAAGAATTAAAGCTTGATGGTATTAAAGCGGCACTTTGTCACGGCGATAAAACTCAAGGCGCACGTAATAAAGCACTTGAGCAGTTTACAGATGGTACTGTACGTGTTCTTGTTGCAACAGATGTTGCCGCTCGTGGTTTAGATATTGCTGACTTACCCTATGTAGTGAACTTTCACTTACCATTTTTAGCTGAAGATTATGTTCATCGTATTGGACGCACAGGCCGAGCGGGTAAATCAGGTACAGCTATTTCTTTAGTAAGCCCTAAAGATGAACAATTTTTAGATAACATTGAAGAATTAATTGGCCGTAAATTCGAACGTATTATTGTACCAGGTTATGAGTTAGACCGAGCATTACCGGGTCAATATGACGCGAAAGAAGATGCGCCACTTAAAAAGAGTCGTTATAAAGCGACACAAGAAAAAAATCAAATGCTAGCGCGTAAAAAAGAAAGTGAAACTCCTGCTGCAAAACGCCGAGCAAAATCGCAAAAGCAAAAAAATAAGCTTGTTGGCAAGAGACGCTAAAAGCGATTCTTCCAATTATCTTAACTATTAAAAATAGTATTTCATGCACGAAAACGATAATTTTATAGAAGTACCATTTGAAAGTCGGCATCAGTGCTGGTTCTGTGCAGAGCCAGCCGCTAGCCATTTCACCTTTCCCCACCAATATCACCTTGTTTTCAATTGCCAACATCCAACGTTAACCGTACCCAGTTGCTCAGAATGTTTAAGCGCAGCGCTAAAAGCCAAAGTAAGAAATATTTGGCAAGTTGATCAGCATGTCAAAAAATTCCTGATCAAGAAATATAGGAAAGATTTAGCCATTGGCCTGAACTGGACTCAAGAAGAGTTGGCTAACTCAGGCTTTGAGGACGGAAGTTTCTCTGGCTTTCAAAAAAGTGCATGGTTTATGTATGAGGTGGCAAAAGAACGGGTGAGCTTTCGCGGCTGGCCGCTGGTACTTGATGGTATTGAAATAGAAAAAGATGATGGCAGTGATAGTTTTAAATTTGATGACGTTTGCTACCCGAGCATTGAAGAAGCCATTGATCATTACAGTGAAAACTTTCGTTTAGACGCTATGTTTCTCCGTCAAGTATTGGCAAAAATTGGTACAGGAAAATTTGCACAAGCGGTAAGAATTTGCCGCTTGTACATTGGTGCCACCCCAGATGAAAAATCACGCGCCTTGCGTGATCTCTAAAACGCTAACTTTGACTGTTAATTTTTGACACAACACTGAGTGTTCTAGGTATGTTCATTTTTTGAGAATACAACGCAGTATCAGCTCTTTGAAAAAAGCTGGTTGCAGTGTCAGCTCTGTTCATAAACGCAAAACCTAAACTGCTGGTAACATTATACTTTTCTAGTAGTGCGTCGTTGCTAAGGGCTTGGTATATTCTATGTTCGATGGCTGTTAACGATTGCTCAGAAGCATCTTCAACAATAATGGCGAATTCGTCACCACCGAAGCGAAATATACTATCGGTATCGCGAACACTTTGGCGTAGCGCATTGGCAAAATGTTCAAGTGCGGAATCGCCCACTATGTGGCCAAACGAATCGTTAATGGCTTTAAATTTGTTCAAATCACAAAGGATAAGGCCAACACGCGTGTGGCGGCGAGTCGCTTGTGCCATTGTACGTTTGAGTTGTTCGTCAAAGCTTCGACGATTGCCCAATTGTGTTAAAGCATCTTGCATGGCTAATTGCATGGCTTGATGATAACGAATAGCATTATTTAACGGATTGATAAGCAGCTGATGTAATTCAGTCAATATGTTGAAGTTAGTAATACTAATTGGAGAATTTACAGAATAGCTTAAAATACCAAGAAATCTGTCATTGATTTTTAATTCAAACTGTCGCTCAGCTTTTGCTTGATGGCTACCACGAGCCGTGGCATTTATTTCGTCATGCTTAAAATAAAGTCCTGTAAAGTCAACGTACTTTGCAGCTTGAATAGCAAAAATATTAATTAGCTCTTTAACATCTAATGTCGTTTGAAGCTGTTCTAACAAAGCGAGATTACGCTGGCTTTGCTGTTCACTGTGCTGAAACAATGTGAAAGCATTAAACTTTGAATTTGGATGATTAACAATATTTACTGTGCGCATAAAATGTTCCGTTTTTTGGGGGCTGTAACATCTCAGTTAGATAAGCAAAAATCACACCCTTTTTTTTACGATGTGCAAACATTTAGTTTTATACTATTGTTTTTGAATTTAACTAGTTGTTTTTTAATTGGTAATTAATAGGTTTTGCTTTCTGTTATTTTGTAAGCATGATGAATATTAATAATGTCAATAGATTGGCTTTGACGCTTTGATTAAACGGCTACGTGCTTTGGTATAGCGAGTTTATTGGTTATTTGACGCATGACTTAAGTGATAACGGATAGCGATAGAGTTATTATTTTATTTGAATAGTAGAAAATACCTTAGACAAACAGCCATTTAGGGGGCTAAACTGACTAAAGATGTTAATCATCATTTTCAGCTATTGCTCGTTTCTCATTTCGTAAGGATTACATGTGACAGGTCATTTAGAATTACTCGCCATGCTAACCAGTGCTGTACTCATTGTTTGGCTATTTCGTCGGCTGCATTTACCGGCAATATTAGCGTATTTAGTTGCAGGCGTTTTAGTTGGTGAACATGGTTTAGGTTTAGCGCAAGAGCATGTGAACTACGAGCACTTTGCTGAATTGGGTATTGTTTTCTTACTATTCACTTTGGGCTTAGAATTTTCTTTACCAAAATTAGTCGCTATGCGGCATTTAGTTGTCACCGTTGGTAGCTTACAAGTCACTATATCGTTAGTGCTTTTTTTAGTTGTGGCAATGTTTTTAGGGCAAAGTTTTGCTACCTCGTTGACTATTGGCGGTATTCTAGCGCTTTCATCTACTGCTATCGTTATTCGTCAGTTAAGTGAAAGTGGTGGCATGAAGAAGAAGTCAGGGCAACTTTCGGTTGCTGTATTACTTTTTCAAGATGTTGCTGTTGTTCCGTTATTAATTGTTATTCCGTTACTTGCGCAAGGCGGTGATTCATCTTTCCTTCTCGCGTTATTATTTGCACTGGTAAAAGGTGTATTTGTCGTTTCATTATTAATGTTTTCCGGTAAGTGGCTTTTGCCTCGTTTGTTCAATTTAGTTGCGCAAGTAAGAACGGATGAACTCTTTGTTTTAACTACTTTACTAGTAACCTTAGTTGCTTCAGCGTTAACGCAGTGGTTCGGGCTTTCAATGGCTTTAGGGGCCTTTTTAGCTGGGATGATGCTTGGAGAAAGCCAATATAAACATCAATTAGAAGCTGACATCAGACCTTATCGAGACATATTACTTGGCTTGTTTTTTGTTACCGTTGGTATGAAGCTCGATATTAATGTTGTATTTTCATCGCCACTTACCATCATTTTGCTGCTGATTAGTTTTATGGCGATTAAAGTTGTTGTTATTGCGATATTGGCAATACGGGCAGGAGAGTCGCCAAAAGATGCATGGGCTGCAGGTATTATGCTTGCGCAAATGGGAGAGTTTGGTTTTGTACTAATTGCTCTCGCAAGTCAGGTTGAAGTGTTACCTGATGACACCGCTTCTATTTTACTAGGTACAGGTGTATTGAGTATGGCAATAACGCCTTACATGGTGGCGCATGCTCGTAGTTGGGCGTTGTGGTTTAGTCGAGAAAAGCAAATGGATACCAAGCCACTAGAGCAATTGCCAAAAAGTGCTAGCTTGAATGACCATGTTATTATTTGCGGTTTTGGCCGCATTGGACAAACGGTTAGCCGTTTTTTAAAGCAAGAGTCGATAGATTTTGTTGCGATAGATATTGATCCGCTAAGAGCGACAAAAGCACGTGATGCGGGTGAAAATGTATTATTTGGCTCTTCAAGACAAGCTGAATTACTGCATGCCGCACAACTATCAAAAGCTAAATTAGTGGTTATCGCTTTTGGTGAAGATAAGCAGTCGATTGATGTTATTCAAAAAGTACGCTCATTAGCACCAAATGTGCCTATTTTAGTTCGTACACGTAATGATGATCAATTAGACGAGTTACATGCTGCTGGCGCGAATGAAGTGGTTCCTGAGAGCTTAGAGGGGAGTTTGATGCTAGTATCGCAAGTTCTTTCTTTGACAGGTGTTCCTTTTTCAAGAATTGTTCGTCGTGTTCAAAAAGAACGTAAAAATCATTATAACCACCTACATGGTTTCTTCCAGGGTGAGCATACGGATATGAGTCCAGATGCGATTGATCGTATTGAGTTTGCCCATGCTATTTTACTCACAGATGATTCGTTTGCTAATGGTCATAGCATTGCATCATTAAAGTTGGATGAACGCCGTGTGATTGTTATCGCACTGCGACGTAATGATATTGAGTCGGAAGAGCCTTCGCCCGAAACAGTATTACAACCGCAAGATACCTTGATTGTCCGTGGCAAGCCTCGACGTGTAGAACGTGCTGAAAGGTTTGTGCAAGAAGGGCATTAGTGATCTGCTTTACTGTTCTTTTAGTTAAAATAATAAGGAGCTTAACTGCTCCTTATTATTTTAATGACATTATGTTTTTGATAAATAACCTCAACTCGGCTTAAGCAACGTCATCCAATAACGCTAGTTAAGCGCCTATCTACGCTGTTGATGTGCCAAATAGATCGCTATTCAGATGTATAAACGCCTTGATATCCACTTAACTAACTTCATTGGAGGTATCGGATTTATTAAAGTTATTGATTATCAATGCATTATGACATTCATTAAACCGAGTTGAGGTTAAATAGCTTTTTCCTGAGCAAATTAACTTGTAAAGCTTAAGTTCTATACCATTAATTCTATAGCTTAAGAAATTCTCGTATTTTACTTTCTTGCTCAAGTGCATCATTAAAGCCTAGGCTAATCAGTTCTTTACAGTAGCTTTTTTCAAATAACAAATAACTGACTAAGCTCGACTCAGCGTCATTGGTAATACCAACACTGCGTAATAATAAACGAATTGATAATGGTAGTTTGTCGTAATATTTCACCGCGATAGCGTTAAAGTCATGACTTGGATTAATGACCAGAGAATTAATACTTTTCAAGCCAGCGGTTTGATTTTTTAAATCCTCAGGTATTAACGATAGCGTATGATTGACGCGTTCCATACGTTCAATATCGCTTTGTAATGTGTCAGAAAAAACAGAATCGAGTAAATGTCCTGCTATGGTTGCGGTTGTTGGTGGGTGTGGGTTGTTTTCTCGCGCATGAATCGGCTCTTTAGGTTGCTCAACACCGACTACAAATATTTTTTCTGCGCCTAAGTGTATGGCTGGGCTTAGTGGTGAAAGTTGATGAATAGAGCCATCGCCTAAATGATCGTGCTTAATTTTAGCGGAAGGAAATACCAATGGTATTGCTGCTGATGCCATTAAATGTTGACTGTTGAGTTGCGTTGGCTCACCACGTCTTTTGGCACGAAACCAAGGTGATATTGACTCTTTAGATTGAAAGAAACTAATAGAGTCGCCACTGCTATAACTTGAGGCGGTAACTGAAACGGCCGATAAATAACCGCGTCTGATATTGGTGTCGATACGGTTAAAATCTACAACCATATTGAGCAAATCACGTAATGGAGCATTGTTTAATAAGCTTCGGGCACTTTTGTTGGCATAGTCTGCTTGAAAACTACCGAGTAAGCCTGCCGATAAATGACTAAATACACGTAATGCATCACTGTGATATATGCGGCTGGGATCCAGATTTTTCCACACCCACTCTAGTTTTTTAACCCCTAGTTGAAAACACGAAGCGTAGCAAGCTAATGCCGTAGAGTTGATTGCGCCAGCAGAAGTGCCACAGATGATTGGGAAGGGCACACCATGGTTTCGTGGCATAAACTTAGCGATAGCAGATAAAACGCCAACCTGGTAGGCCGCACGAGCTCCACCGCCGGTTAATACCAAAGCATTATTACTGTTGATGTAACTACGTTTATGTGACATTTAATACCAATTAGCAAAATAACTATTGTTCTTAAGTGATTTTAATCAGTTTTTAGGATTGTAGCTAGTTGAATTTAATGATTTTTAGAAGGCGGTAATGAATTTTAAGCAGAAAAAAAGGCCAGCTAATGCTGGCCTTTTTAATGACATAAGAATTATTAACTAGTAAAACATTGAACTTACATTAAGTATTAACGCCTACTGGAAAATAAATTTCTAGCTGCTAACGCGTTTGTTTGCAGCGTCGATTAATGGTTGCGATCCATTTTGAATAAGTGCCAAGTTAGCCGAAACTGTTTTCTTTGGTAATTTACTAATCATCAAAGAACCTGTTTTAACTGAACCTTTAGTAGCAGCAAATTCCAACAAGTTTTTACCGTTACACTGAATACCCGCGAAGATATTACGAATTTTTAATTTGTTCGTCTTTAAGAATGAACGCATACGTTTTTTGTCGTCAGCGGCAACATACTCACATACACTTTGTGCAATGTCAGCGGCTTGCGCTTTCGGCGCAGATACAATAGACGTCATCGTTAAAGCAGTAATGGTAGTAACTAGTAATAATTTTTTCATTTTAATAACCTTTTATAATGCAAATAGAGTTAGTAAAAGAAAAAACCACAGGATGTACCTAATAACACGGTAACTCCGCTGTCATAGAAAAATGCAATATTATTGCATTAACCCTTAGACCGGTGGTTTTGCGTAACACGTTTTCGCGTGTCTTGCCTTTTCTTTGTCAATTTCAGTATTACCAAAACGATCATTAAATGCAACTGCTTTGTTACAAAGCGTTAATGCTGAATAGCTTCAAATTTTGTTAAGTGCATGTAATTAATGCGATTAGTGGGGGTTATTGTTGTTTGATGTATTTTTGTACAAAATGAATGTTTTGTAAATGTGAGACAAATTCGGGACAATTGTGCGATATAAACCACAAAAAAAGGGGCGAACGCCCCTTAAATTAATCGATATTTATCAAAAACTATTAATAATTTTAGAAAGTCATCTCTGGAATTTCACCTTCAATAACCAATTCACCTTCGGTTAAGGCAATAATTTCTTCTACAGAGACACCTGGTGCTCGTTCTAATAAATAAAACTTACCATTTTTGATTTCAATAAAAGCTAAATCAGTTAAGACCTTTTTAATACAACCCTTGCCAGTTAATGGCAAAGTACAGTTACTTAATAATTTAGATACGCCGTGCTTCGATGCATGGGTCATGGTCACGATGATGTTGTCAGCACCTGCTACTAAGTCCATTGCACCGCCCATACCTTTAATAAGTTTGCCTGGGATCATATATGAGGCAATATTACCGTTAACATCTACTTCAAAGGCGCCTAATACGGTCAAATCAACATGACCACCACGGATCATGGCAAAAGATTCTGCTGAGTCAAAAATTGACGCACCTGTTGCCATCGTTACTGTTTGCTTACCAGCGTTAATTAAGTCTGCATCAATTTCAGCTTCAGTAGGGAATTGTCCCATACCTAATAAGCCATTCTCTGACTGCAACATCACTTCCATACCTTCTGGTACATAGTTTGCCACTAAGGTTGGAATACCGATGCCTAAATTTACGTAGTAACCGTCTTGAAGTTCTTGTGCAACGCGCTGTGCTAGTTGTTCTCTTGATAAAGCCATAAATTACTCCTTTTACCTATGCGTCGCTGCGAACAGTGCGTTGTTCAATGCGTTTTTCAAATGAGCCTAGAATTAAGCGATTTACATAAATCCCCGGTGTATGAATGTGATCAGGGTCTAATTCACCCGGCTCTACAATCTCTTCAACTTCTACTACGGTAATTTTACCTGCCGTTGCTGCTAAGGGATTAAAGTTACGGGCGGTTTTTCTAAACACTAAATTACCGTAACGATCGGCTTTCCAAGCTTTCACGATGGCAAAGTCGCCTTTGATTGCAGGTTCTAAAATGTAATGTCTTCCGTCGAATTCACGCTCTTCTTTGCCTTCAGCAACAGGCGTTCCGTAACCGGTAGCCGTGTAAAATGCAGGAATACCAGCACCGCCAGCACGCATTTTTTCAGCTAATGTACCTTGAGGAGTTAATTCAACTTCAAGCTCACCATTCATCATTTGACGTTCAAATTCAGCGTTTTCGCCAACATATGAGGCAATAATTTTTTTGATTTGACGGTCAGGAAGCAAAATACCTAGGCCAAAATCGTCAACACCACAGTTATTTGAAACTAAGGTTAAGCCTTTAGTGCCTTTACGCTTAATTTCACTAATTAAGTTTTCTGGAATGCCACACAAGCCAAAACCGCCAGCAATTACGGTCATGTTATCTTCAAGACCTGCCATTGCTTCTTCATAGCTTGACACTACCTTGTCAAATCCTGCCATTGTTTAATCCTCATTAATAAATTTTTGTCGTTATTTTTATCTTTATATCTAGAAATTACGTTTATTATTGTGCTCGATATGCCGTTGATACTTTCGATACTGGCGCTTTGCCTAATTTGTCACTAATAAACCAACCAGCCGCTAGTAATTTTTCAAAATCAATGCCGGTTTCTATTTCTAGACCATTAAGCATGTATAAGACATCTTCAGTTGCGACATTTCCTGAAGCACCCTTAGCATATGGGCATCCACCAAGGCCTGCAATAGCACTATCGACCACGGCTACGCCAGCTTGTAATGCAGTGTAAATGTTAGTTAACGCCTGACCGTAGGTATCGTGAAAGTGAACAGCAAGTTTAGCCATAGGTACACGTGCACTCACCGCCTGTATCATTTTAGTTACGCTAGCGGGGGTGCCAACACCAATGGTATCGCCCAGTGATATTTCGTAGCAGCCCATGTTGTATAGTTTCTCTGCAACCATGGCAACTTGTTCAGGTTCGATAAAGCCGTCATATGGGCAACCGACAACACAAGAAACATATCCACGTACGGGAATGTTGACCGATTTTGCAGCCTGCATGATAGGTTCAAATCGTTGTAAGCTTTCTTCGATTGAACAATTGATGTTCTTTTGGCTAAACGCTTCTGATGCTGCGCCAAATATAGCCACTTCATCGGCATTAACGGCGACAGCTGCTTCATAACCTTTCATGTTTGGGGTTAGGGCAGCGTAAGTAACATTTTCTTTGCGCTTGATACCGTTAAATACGTCAGTAGACGTTGCCATTTGCGGCACCCATTTAGGTGAGACAAAACTTCCACTTTCGATATAGCTAACACCGGCATCAGCTAATTGTTCGATCAGCGCTATTTTATCTTCAGCACTAATTTGTAGCTTTTCATTTTGTAAGCCATCGCGCGGTCCAACTTCAACAATTTTTACCTGCGTTGGTAAGCTTGCAGAATCAGCCATTACGCTTCCTCCGCTGTGAAGGCAATAAGCTCGGCGCCGCCATCAACCATATCACCATCTTTATAGTAAATAGTGTCAACAACACCATTACTTGGCGCGCGAATAGTGTGTTCCATTTTCATCGCTTCCATTATCATTAACGGCTGCTCTGCCACAACAGTTTCGCCAGCCGCTACCAATACTGACACCATAGTGCCGTTCATTGGTGCAACTAAGCCGCCATGACTATCGTCACTGCTGTTATCGCCACAATCAGGTAAAATATGGGTGAAGTTAAACACACCGTTTTGATGATAAAGGCTGATTTGTGTGCCATTTTTCGCAATAGTGGCATGACTGCGATAACCGTCAATGCTGACGTACAACTTATCGTTGTTGATACGACCTTGGCAATCAACGGTTTGACCATCAACGGTAATTAAATAATAGCTACCGCTACCTTGACGTTTTTGTTCAACAACAATCGGATATTCGCTGTCGTTATGCGCTAATACCATATGATGAACATTGGCTTCGTTTAAACGCCATGCATTCGTCATATTCCATGGTGAAAATGGGTCGTTAGTTTTTGCTGCATTTGTTTGTGCTTGTAGCTCTTGCGACAATACCAGGTAAAGTGCTGCCATCGGCAACTCGCCAGCTAAGGCTTGTTCATTTTCATGGAAAATAATTTCTTGGTTTTTCTCAATAAAACCAGTATCAATATCGGCGTTAACAAAAGGTGCTGATGTCGCTAAGTTATAAAGAAAATCAATGTTAGTGGTAACGCCATTGATGCGATATTCTGATAAGGCCTTTGCCATGCGCTGCAAGGCTTTTTCACGGTTTTCATCCCAAACAATCAGTTTAGCAATCATAGGGTCATAAAATACGCTAACTTCATCACCTTGACGAACGCCAGTGTCAACACGGACGAACTCACTTTCAACCGGTGGTTGCAAAAAGTCTAAGGTGCCTGTTGCCGGCAAAAAGTCGTTGTTTGGGTCTTCAGCATAAATACGCGCTTCAAACGCATGACCATTAATTTTTAATTCATGTTGAGCTTTAGGTAGTACTTCACCGGCAGCAACACGTAGTTGCCATTCAACTAAATCTTGGCCAGTAATTAATTCAGTAACCGGGTGTTCAACTTGTAGGCGAGTGTTCATTTCCATAAAGTAGAATGAACCGTCAATATCAAGTAAAAATTCAACCGTACCTGCACCTTGATAGCCAATGGCTTGTGCTGATTTTATTGCAGACTCACCCATTTGAGCACGAAGTTCTTCACTCATGCTAAAGGCTGGCGCCTCTTCAATCACTTTTTGATGACGACGTTGTACGGAACAGTCACGTTCGAAAAGATAAACCGCATTTTGGTGATTATCGCAAAATACTTGAATTTCAACATGACGAGGTTGTGTTAAGTATTTTTCAACCAACATGGTATCGTCGCCAAATGAAGATTTCGCTTCACGTTTTGCTGCTGCAAAACCTTCAGAAAATTCTGCTTCGCTCCATACTTGGCGCATACCTTTACCACCACCACCGGCAGTAGCTTTAAGTAGTACAGGGTAACCCATATCATCGGCAGCTTTTTTGATCACAGCCTCTGATTGGTCATCACCATGGTAACCTGGCACTAACGGTACTTGTGCCGCTTCCATAATATTTTTAGCGGCAGATTTTGACCCCATAGCTTCAATTGCGCCAACTGGTGGGCCAATAAAGGTAATGCCCTCAGCGGCACACATGCGGCAAAAATCTGCGTTTTCAGAAAGGAAACCGTAACCTGGGTGAATAGCTTGTGCACCAGTACGTTTAGCCGCTTCAATAACTTTTTCAGATAACAGGTAACTTTCGCGCGACGGTGAGCCACCAATATGAATAGCTTCATCAGCCATATTGACATGTAAGGAATCAGCGTCAGCATCAGAATAAACCGCAACGGTTAGGATACCCATTTTTCGTGCAGTTTTGATAACACGACAGGCGATTTCGCCACGGTTGGCAATTAATATTTTAGTAAACATGAGTTTATCCTTCGCCTTTATCTAATGATTTTTGTTGTGATGCTTCTTGTTGTTGCAGCTGGGCTTGCCAAGTAGGTTGGCGTTTTTCAAAAAAGGCGCTTAAACCTTCTTGGCCTTCTGTCGATACTCGAATTGCGGCAATACGCTCACTGGTAATTTCAATCAACGCTTCGTCGATGTCTTGATAAGCAACATCAAGGGCTAATTGCTTAGCTTGGCGTACCGCTAACGGGCCATTAGCGAGTAATGTTTGTGCCATCTTTTCAACGGCAGCGTCTAATGCTGTTAATGGCAGTATTTCGTCAACTAAACCTAATTGTTGTGCTTTATCTGCAAAGAATCGCTCAGCGGTTTGAAAGTAACGTCGACTAGCTTTTTGACCAATCGCATTAACCACGTACGGGCTAATAGTGGCAGGAATCAAGCCTAGTTTTACTTCGCTTAAACAAAAGCTGGCTTTTTCACTGGCCAGTACAATGTCACAACAACTTGCTAACCCAACCGCGCCACCAAAGGCTGCACCTTGTACTTTAGCGATAGTTGGTTGTGGTAAAAAATTAAGGTTTTTCAGCATATGCGCTAATGCATTTGCATCGGCTAAATTCTCTTCATAAGAATATGACGCCATGCGTTTCATCCAGCCTAAATCAGCACCGGCAGAAAAACTTTTCCCTGTAGAAGCCAGTATCATTACATTGATGTCATGACATTTAGCAATTTCATGAAACAAGTGGCTTAAGGCAAAAATAATACTATCATCAAAGGCATTGTGTTTATCAGGATTATTCATGGTTACGGTTGCTACGCCGCGACTGTCAACGTCGAATAAAACTTGCTCGCTCGGACTTTTAATATTGTTATGTGTAAACATGTTTAACTCACCCCTACATTCTAAACAGACCAAATTTGGTCTCTTCAATAGGTTTGTTTAATGACGCGGAAATGGCTAAGCCAAGTACTTGGCGAGTATCTGCAGGGTCAATTACGCCATCATCCCATAAACGGGCTGACGCATAGTATGGGTGACCTTGATGCTCGTAATCATCAATAATAGGTTGCTTGAAATCAGCTTCTTCTTGCTCGCTCCATGTTTCACCACGTTTCTCTTTTTGATCACGCTTAACTTGTGCAAGTACGCCAGCCGCTTGTTCGCCGCCCATCACTGAAATACGCGAGTTTGGCCACATAAATAAGAAGCGAGGGTCGTAAGCTCGGCCACACATGCCATAGTTACCAGCGCCAAAACTACCGCCAATTAAAATGGTGAATTTTGGTACTTGTGCAGTCGCGACCGCGGTTACCATTTTAGCGCCATGTTTTGCGATTCCGCCTGCTTCATACTGCTGACCGACCATAAAGCCAGTGATGTTTTGTAAAAATACCAGTGGAATTTTTCGTTGCGCACAAAGTTCGATAAAGTGAGCACCTTTTTGCGCAGATTCACCAAATAAGATGCCGTTGTTCGCCACAATTCCTACAGGGTAGCCGTAGATGCGAGCAAAGCCACAGACTAAGGTTGTACCATATAGTGCTTTAAATTCGTCAAATTCGCTGCCATCAACGACACGGGCGATAATTTCTCGTACATCAAATGGTTGGCGAGAATCTTTTGGCACAATGCCGTAAACTTCGTCACATGCATACGCTGGTTCGGTCACTTCTTTAATTGCCATTTGTACTGGTTTAACACGGTTTAAGTTACCGATAGCACTACGGGCTATTTCTAAAGCATGATGATCGTTTTGTGCGTAATGATCCGCAACACCTGAAGTACGACAATGCACATCTGCGCCGCCTAAATCTTCTGCACTAACAACTTCGCCTGTGGCCGCTTTCACTAATGGCGGACCCGCTAAGAATATGGTGCCTTGTTCTTTAACAATAATTGATTCATCAGCCATAGCTGGTACGTATGCGCCACCTGCGGTACAAGACCCCATAACAACGGCAATTTGTGGAATACTTTGCGCTGACATATTAGCTTGATTGAAGAATATACGACCAAAATGTTCTTTGTCTGGGAAAACATCGTCTTGGTTTGGTAAGTTTGCCCCACCAGAGTCAACTAAATAGATACAAGGTAAGTTGTTCTCTTGTGCGATAGTTTGCGCACGTAAATGCTTTTTCACGGTAAGTGGGAAGTAAGTGCCACCTTTTACTGTCGCATCATTGGCAACAATAATACATTCTTGTCCGCCAACACGGCCAATACCAGTAATGATACCTGCAGCAGGTACGTTATCGTCATAAACTTCATAAGCGGCTAGTTGTGATAATTCTAGAAATGCAGAGCCAGGGTCGAGTAGGGCGTAAACACGATCTCTTGGTAATAATTTCCCTCGCGATAAATGACGTTCACGGCTGCGTTCTCCGCCACCGAGTTTAATTTCTTCTAACTTTACTTTTAAGTCATCAACTTGCAGTTGCATATGCTCGGCATTTTCGATGAATTCAGGGCTGCGGGGATTGATTTTCGATATTATCTTAGCCACGGTATAACCTTTTATTTGTTGATCGTTTCGTTAACTTTTGACGTTGTTAATGTCAGTAATTTAACAATGCTCATTGATATTGTTTGAACGCTTTAACATTACATTTGTTAAAAGGTAAGAGTGTTAAACGTATTCAATAGCAATAATCACTGGATATGTAATGAGTTTATTTATCCCATCAAAATGTAATAATTTAATTGCTTATTTTGAAACAGAGCCATTTATTTGATACTGAAGAAAAATACCCGGAGCTTACATATGTAAGTGAGTATTTTTGACAACAGTATCGATTAAATGGCTAAGCTCAATTTATGTTATTAAACTGATTCGTTAAATAACTCACGGCCTATTAACATACGGCGAATTTCTGAAGTGCCGGCGCCAATTTCATATAACTTAGCATCACGTAATAAACGACCCGCTGGGAATTCATTGATGTAACCGTTGCCACCAAGTAACTGAATAGCATCAAGTGCCATTTTAGTGGCAAGCTCGGCAGAATATAAAATAACACCAGCAGCGTCTTTACGCGTGGTTTCACCGCGATCTGCAGCCATTGCACACATGTAAGCGTATGATTTAGCCGCATTCATTTGGGTGTACATGTCAGCAATTTTGCCTTGAATTAATTGAAACTCACCAATTGATTGACCAAATTGCTTTCTGTCATGAATGTAAGGTACAACTAAATCCATGCATGCATCCATAATACCTAATGGGCCACCGGTTAATACTAAACGTTCGTAATCTAAGCCAGACATAAGTACGCGAACACCTTTGCCTTCTTCACCTAAAATGTTTTCTGCAGGTACTTCACAATCTTGGAATACTAGTTCACAGGTGTTAGAGCCACGCATACCTAACTTGTCTAGTTTTTGATGACGAGAAAAACCAGGGTAGTCACGTTCAACGATAAAAGCGGTAATGCCTTTAGAGCCGGCACTAGTATCTGTTTTTGCATAAATAATAAAAACATTAGCGTCAGGACCGTTAGTGATCCACATTTTGTTACCGTTAAGAATGTACTTGTCACCATTTTCACCAGTGACTTTTCTAGCAGAGAGTTTCATACTTACTACGTCAGAACCGGCATTCGGCTCAGACATCGCCAATGCACCAATATGTTCACCGCTACAAAGCTTGGGTAAATATTTTGCTTTTTGCTCATGTGAACCATTTTTGTTTAATTGATTTAAACATAAGTTCGACATAGCGCCGTAGCTTAGGCCAACAGACGCTGAAGCACGTGAAATTTCTTGCATAGCAACCATATGTTCTAAGTAACCTAAGTTAGAACCACCGTACTCTTCATCTACTGTCATGCCTAATAAACCTAGGTCACCAAATTTGCGCCACAAGTCGTTAGGAAACTCATTATCAATATCTATTTGTGCTGCACGAGGTGCAATTTCATCGCGAGCAAAAGCGTTAACCGTGTCACGGATCATGTCAACAGTTTCGCCTAAGTTAAAATTCATTGATGAGAAAGTAGAAATCATAGTAGTACCTTTAATAATTGTTTGTCGTATTAACGCTAATTATTTTTTTGCGTTAACGCTTTTTTAGTTGTCTTGCTGCTATTTATTTGTTGCGCTCTATTTATCAATTGTTATTTATTGATATTGGCTAATGCATCTTGACAGTTATTTTCTAGGCCGGTTAATTCAATTAACACGGCTTTTATATCTTCTAATTGCTGAGTTAAATCATTTTTCTTATTAGCAATTAAATCCATAATGGTTTTTAATTGTGTTGCGCTTGATTTGTCAGCGTCGTAAAGTTCAAACAAACGCCCCGTTTCTGCTAACGAAAAGCCTAGGCGTTTGCCGCGTAGAATTAACTTTAGTCGAACTCTGTCTCTTTGGTTGTATATTCTTGTTTGTCCTTTGCGAGTAGGGAGTATTAACCCTTGATCTTCATAAAAACGAATACTTCGAGTGGTGATATCAAACTCTCGGGCTAATTCGCCAATAGAGAAGGTGACTTGATTTTTATCGCTCATTCTTGTGCTCACAGTTAACTCGCTTACTATATCTGTCGGATACCTTACAACAAGTTTACGTTAACGTAAAGTGTAAGTGTATTTGAATGTAAATAGGATGTTATTGGTGATTGCTGTTGTATGCAGATATTTAAAACTGCTTTCAACATTAGCGAGGAATTTCTACAGCCAAAATTGAAAAGTAACTGTAAAGAATGATGGTCAATTTAGCCATTAATCAAACTTATTAGACTAAAGGTCGACAAAGTTTACGTTGGCGTAAAGGTAAATATGGGGTAATCTGTTGCGCAATTCTTATCGATTAATGCCTGTATTCAGTCAACATTTATCGAATAATGTCTAACAACACTTTGTCGGAGAGCCTTATGTCTACTCAAGATCCTATCGTTATTGTTGCTGCCAAACGTACCCCTATGGGCGGTTTTATGGGCGGTTTATCAGCAGTTAGTGCTACCACTTTAGGTGCAACTGCTATTCGTGGTGCAATGCAATCGGCTAATTTGTCAAATGACCAGGTTGATGAAGTCATCATGGGCTGTGTACTTCCTGCTGGTTTGAAGCAAGCACCTGCACGTCAAGCAGCATTAGAAGCTGACTTAGACCTTTCAACGGCATGTACCACCATTAACAAAGTCTGTGGCTCAGGTATGAAAGCGGCAATGCAAGCACATGATGCTTTATTAGCAGGTTCAATTGATGTTGCTATTGCTGGTGGTATGGAAAGTATGACTAATGCACCGCACTTATTACCTAAAGGGCGTTCAGGTATTAAAATGGGTCATGGTCAAGTACTTGATCACATGATGACTGATGGTTTAGAAAATGCTTACGACGGCATTGCAATGGGTTGTTTCGCACAAGAAACAGCTGATGAGTCGGCGTTTACACGTGAAGATATGGACGCTTATGCGATTCGCTCTTTAGCACGTGCCAATGCGGCAATTGCTGATGGCTCGTTTGCCAATGAAATTGCGCCGGTAACCATTAAATCTCGTCGCGGTGATTCTGTTTTTGAAATTGATGAACAACCAGGTAATGCGCGCCCAGATAAAATTCCAAGCTTGCGTCCTGCATTTAAGAAAGACGGTACAATTACAGCCGCTAACTCTAGCTCAATTTCTGACGGCGCTGCAGCACTTGTGATGATGAAATTGTCAGAAGCAGAAAAACGTGGTTTAACGCCACTATGTAAAATTGTTGCACACGCTATGCATGCACAAAAACCAGCAGAGTTTACCGTTGCACCGGTTGGCGCTATGCAAAAAGTATTAGCAAAAGCTAACTGGACAACTGCAGATGTTGATTTATTTGAAATTAACGAAGCCTTTGCCATGGTAACTATGTTAGGTATTAAAGAGCTTGATTTAGACGTAGCGAAAGTTAACGTTAATGGTGGCGCTTGTGCACTAGGTCACCCATTAGGTGCGAGTGGTGCACGTATCATGGTTACATTAATCCATGCATTGAAAAACAAAGGTTTAAGTAAAGGTCTTGCTTCTTTGTGTATTGGTGGCGGCGAAGCAACTGCTATTGCGGTCGAAATGATGTAATCAGCTTCTAGCTTGGCTTAATTAGGCTAAGCTAAGTTAAGCTAAATTTAATAAAGCCCACTTATGGTGGGCTTTTTTGATCTCTGAATGATTTTCTTGAAGAAGCAATTAACTTACCAAATAAAAAGAAATACTTAGTAACATTAATATTATCAGTAGGTATTGAAATACTGTCCAACTATTAGGTATAAATACTGCTAACACCGTAAACCTATAAATAAAATAACAAACAGGTAATTTATGACATCAAAGAATATTCATCCTATTGCGCTTGGGCTTCTAGCATTTGCATTTACGCAGAACGCTTGGGCTGATGGTTTGGTTGATTTGCAACAAGCATTAGTTAAGTTAAATGGCAGTGAACCTGTATGAGGGCTACTCAACGTTTCTTTTTCTGAAACTAGGGGTGAAGGGAAAGATAAAAAGCTTAAAACGGGTGCAATTCAATCAACGCTTTCTGAAAGTATGAATGGCTTGGATATTCGTTATTCCAAGGATGTATTGGTCAAAATAGCGCAAGAAAACCGTCTTAAATTGACTGATGAAGAAGCTGACACGCCAGCATTAAATGGCGCAGAAATATTGTCTGCATCATCATTAATTCCAATTCTTTCGTCCGCACGAACGATTTTAGATTACATCGAACAAGGTGAGTTTACTAGTGAAGAACGAATTGAATATCTAAATAAAGAAGTAAGAGTTCTAGACTTTACACTACCTCTAGAAAGCTTTATTGATGATAAAAAAATCCGCGGCTATGTCAGTAAATTTAAAGGTAGTTATAAAGTGCTGATAAATGAAGAGGGCATTCCTATTGAAACGAGAATGAGCTATTCAGGTAAAGGTAGTGCTTATATATTTTTTTCTATGACGGCAGAAAGTGAAATTACTTCACAGTTTCAAACGGATGGCACTCGGTTAGTTAGAGTAAACAGAACAGTTGAGTCTAACTCTTCTTCTACGTTTAACGATCGTACCTATAGCGGCACTTGGCAATTAGCATTGCAGTAATGAAACTTAAGGGTAGAATTTTTAAAAATTCAGGTTATTAGCCAACTTTTATTATATAGTTTGGCAAAATTTAACATACTAATTTATCACTACTTTATGATAAAACTTTATTCAGGGAAGAATCTATAATGGCTAATAATCTTTTTATTCAACTCAGTAGGCTATTAAAATCCGTAGCATTTATGTTGTTTGTGCAACAGGCTCAAGCCATTGAGTTGGCAGAGTCAGATTTTATTAAAGTATTATCGGTACAAAATGCTGATAGTAAACAGCTGATTGATTTTAATATTACCCTTCCAGCAAGTTATTACAAAAAACCAAACAAACGTTATACCGTTATTTTTGATTTTCACCCAAGAAGCCAACCGTATTTAAGTGGTTTACACGATTGGATGAGCCATAATGGTGACTGGCCGTGGCTTGAAACTATTGTCGTTACGCCACGTGGTTATAGCAAAGCATTAGGAACGCTAAAAACACTAGGTGCGGGAGATGAAGTTAGCATTACAGGTGAAAAACTACTTAACTTTCTCGACAGTGGCCTATTGAAAGCTGTAGATGAACAATATCGTACTAATAGTTTTCGTATTTTTAATGGCTTTACGGGTAATGCTAGTTTAGGGCTTTACACCTTATTAAATCGTCCGGAATTATTTAATGCTTATATTATTGCCAGTCCAATACTGTCAGAAAACTACGCTAATATTTTGCTAGACGCTAAAACAAAGCTCAAACAATTATCAGGTAACACGCGTACGGTATTTTTATCAACAAGCGATAGTAACTACGAACAGGCACAGTTGGCAGGTTTTGAACAGCTTAGTGACATTATTAACGCAGAAAAGTTACCGCAACTTGACATAACAACAAAACGTTTTGACGGTAGTTACTATATGTCACAACCTGCGTTAGCAGCGGTTTACGGTATAGAAGCTATTTTCAATGATTATCATCAAGCGTTAAAACCTGATTCTGCGATATCAAAACGTGGTGCCAGTGCCATATTGAAACACTACCACTATTTAACCGAGAAAAAGTATGGCTTTGAAGTTTCCGCTGAAGGCTCTTTAAAAGCGTTGGCTTTTGACAAACTTGCAACAGCGCCAGAAGAAGCCATTGAAATCTTAAAAATAGCTGTTCAAAAATATCCTGAATCTGCCTATGCACATCAAGGGCTTGCTAAAGCATACTTTGAATTGAAACAAATAGATAAGGCGGTTGAAAGGCAAAAAGTAGCGCTTGAAAAATCAAAAACTATGATCCCTTGGCATCAGCGTAATCATCAGAAAATATTAGATCAATATCAGGCGGCTTTAAACTAACGTTTATCGTTATAAACGATGGCGAGAGTCTCTATATTGCTTTGGGGAAATACCGACTAATTTTTTAAATAGTCGCGAAAAGTAATAAGGATCGCTATAGCCAAGGCCGCTGGCAATGTCTTTTATCGCGATATCGCTATTATCTAGTTGTGAACAGGCATGCTGAATTTTCATATTAATAAAGTGTTGAATAGGGGAGCTATCTGTTAGCTCCTTAAATTTTTTCGCAAAGTGAAATTTCGATAACTGACTGTAGTGAGCTAAAGTGTCCAAACTCAGTTCTTGATGCAAACTATTGCGCATTAAGGCTTCTACGGCTTCAAGGTCGAAACTTGAACTGTTATTAAACATGGTTAAACGCAATTGCAGCGCTAAAAAACTTAACGCTTGCTGTAAAATATGTACAGCATGTATTACGTTGGTTGCCGTGTAACCCCGTGCCCCCAATGCGAGTAAATGGTCAAAATCGCTGACAATATTATTTAATACGCCAGCATGAGCAACTCCCGCGTCCATTTTCATTAACAACCGCTCGGCAAAGTCTTGTGCTAAGTCACCAGTAAAGTTAATCCAATAAACCGTATTTTCAGCTATTTTGCTAGTATTTCTAATTTTAAACGTAAAAGGTGTATTAGGATTAATAATAACAAGATCGCCACGTTCTATGCTTCTTATTTTACCTTGGTAATCCAATTCAGCCGAGCCAGATACACAGTAAATTAAGGTATGGCATTGGCTGTTGTCCTGCTGCAATTTATAGTTATTATTGGCTTGTGTCATCCCTAAAGAAATAGGATACAAGCCGTCAGTTAAACGATGCTTTGATAGCTTCTTTAATAAGAATACCGGAATAAATAACCGGATGTCGGGTGATTTCTTCATGATGAAATTGGACATGTTTCTCTAAAATAATTGTTTAAGGTTACTTGCTGGTCTAATCACAATATAGTCCATTAAATTAACAATAAAATCAATGTTCATCACGTTTTTAGTATGGTCTAATTTTATCATTAGGTTTCTATTATCAATTTTTACGACTAAAACTAGTGCATTAGTAACTTGTTTATAGCGTCTATTTGCAATTGTTCTGGTAAGTATTGCTTTATAAAAAAGCAATTTTGACAAATTAAGAGAGTTTAAGATGAATACTGAAAGATATCAGTTAAAAAATAAGATCCGTATCGTAACGGCGGCATCGCTATTTGATGGTCATGATGCAGCTATAAATATTATGCGTCGAATTTTGCAATCAAGTGGTGCAGAAGTTATTCATCTTGGCCATGACCGTAGCGTAGAAGAAGTAGTGAATACCGCTATTCAAGAAGATGCTAATGCCATTGCCATGACCTCATACCAAGGTGGTCATAACGAATATTTCAAATATATGTACGACCTTTTGAAAGAACGTGGTTGTGAGCATATTCGTATTGTTGGCGGTGGTGGTGGTGTAATTCTGCCTGAAGAAATTAAAATGCTGCAAGATTACGGCATTACCCGTATCTACTCACCTGATGATGGCCGTGAACTTGGCTTGTTAGGTATGATTGATGACATGCTTGAGCGTTGTGACTTTAAAACTGGTTTAGATGTTAAAAAAGATGATGTTGCAAACCTTAAAAAAGCAATTCCTCTGCAAGATAAAAAACAAGCTATTGCTCGTTTAATTTCAGCAGCAGAAAACGCGCCGGAAGAAAACAAAGCAGCACTAGAGAAAATTCGTAAAATATCGGCGGTAAGTAAAACCCCTGTACTAGGTATTACCGGTACCGGTGGTGCGGGTAAATCTTCACTTGTTGATGAATTAATTCGCCGCTTTTTAATGGCAACAGATGACAGTAAAATCGCCATTGTTTCGGTTGACCCGTCAAAGCGTAAAACTGGTGGCGCACTGCTTGGTGACCGTATTCGAATGAACGCGGTAAACAATGATCGTGTTTATATGCGTTCATTAGCAACTCGCCAATCAAACTTAGCGTTATCTGTTTATGTAAATGACACCTTAGATATTCTAAAAGCGACAGATTTTGATCTGATCATTCTAGAAACTTCAGGTATTGGCCAATCAGACACAGAAATTGAAGAACATTCAGATGTTTCTTTATATGTAATGACGCCTGAGTACGGTGCAGCGACTCAGCTAGAAAAAATCGATATGCTTGATTTTGCTGACATTATAGCACTAAACAAATTTGATAAACGTGGCGCGTTAGACGCATTGCGTGATGTGAAAAAACAATATAAACGTAACCGTGGCATGTTTGAAGCTGGCGATGATGAAGTACCAGTATACGGCACTATTGCATCGCAATTTAATGACCGTGGCATGACCGAATTATACAATGCCGTGATCACTGAGTTGAATAACAAAGCAGGCTTAGTTGTTGGTGACGTGTTATCAGTTGACGGAACATTAGCTAATAAGAGCAGTGTTATTCCCGGCGCGCGCATTCGTTATTTATCTGAAATTTCAGAAAATAACCGTGGCTATGATGCTTGGGTAGAAAAACAAGCTAAAGTAGCACAGAAACTTTATGGTATTCATAAGGCCATTGAAACAGCGAAAGAAACTGACTCTGAAGTATCATCAGGTTTAGTAACGCAGTTGGAAGCCTTATATAATCAAGTTGAATTAGATTTAGACCCGAAAAACAAATTATTAATTGAAGATTGGGCAACTAAAGTTCAGCGCTATAAAGATCCTGAATTCAAATTTAAAGTACGTAATAAAGAATTATCAATAGAAACCCATTCAGTATCGTTGTCAGGTAGTGATATTCCAAAAATTAGTATGCCTAAATACCAAGGTTGGGGCGATATTTTAAAATGGAATTTACAAGAAAACGTACCAGGTGAATTCCCATACACTGCAGGTTTATTCCCGTTCAAACGAGAAGGTGAAGACCCAACACGTATGTTCGCAGGTGAAGGTGGCCCAGAACGTACTAACCGTCGTTTCCATTATGTGTCTAAAGGCATGCCGGCGAAACGCTTATCAACAGCATTCGATTCAGTAACCTTATACGGTAACGATCCGGCCATTCGTCCAGATATTTACGGTAAAATTGGTAATGCGGGTGTTTCTATTTGTTGTTTAGATGATGCCAAGAAACTTTATTCAGGTTTTGATTTAGCACATGCCATGACCTCAGTTTCAATGACGATTAATGGCCCAGCGCCTATGTTACTAGGCTTTTTCTTAAACGCGGCAATTGATCAACAATGTGAGCGTTTTATCACTGAAAATGGTTTAGAAAAAGAAGTTAACGCAACCATTAAAAAGATTTATAAAGACAAAGGCTGTGAACGCCCAAGTTACCAAGGTGAATTACCAGAAGGTAATGATGGCTTAGGTTTAATGCTTTTAGGTGTTACTGGCGACCAAGTATTGCCACCAGCGGTTTATGAAGAAATTAAAGCCCGCACATTAACCTTAGTACGTGGTACGGTTCAAGCTGATATTCTTAAAGAAGACCAAGCGCAAAATACCTGTATTTTCTCTACAGAATTTGCCCTTCGCTTGATGGGTGATGTTCAAGAATACTTTATTGAAAAAGGTGTTCGTAACTTCTATTCAGTGTCTATTTCTGGTTACCATATTGCAGAAGCAGGCGCTAACCCAATCACCCAATTGGCGTTAACTTTAGCGAACGGCTTTACCTTTGTTGAATACTACTTAAGCCGTGGTATGGACATTAATGAATTTGGTCCTAACTTATCGTTCTTCTTCTCAAATGGTATTGACCCAGAGTATGCGGTAATTGGTCGTGTTGCTCGTCGTATTTGGTCAAAAGCGATGAAGAACAAATATGGTGCTAATGCGCGTGCACAAATGTTGAAATATCATATCCAAACGTCTGGCCGCTCTTTACATGCGCAGGAAATTGATTTCAACGATATTCGTACTACGTTACAAGCACTTTACGCTATCAATGATAACTGTAATTCATTGCACACCAATGCTTATGATGAAGCGATCACCACGCCAACGGAAGACAGTGTACGCCGTGCAATGGCGATTCAGTTAATCATTAACCGTGAATTAGGTTTATCGAAAAATGAAAACCCAATTCAAGGTGCCTTTATTATTGAAGAGCTAACTGATTTGGTTGAAGAAGCCGTATTAACAGAATTTGACCGAATCAATGAACGTGGCGGTGTACTTGGCGCGATGGAAACCATGTACCAACGTGGCAAAATTCAAGAAGAAAGTATGCACTACGAGCATTTAAAACATTCAGGTGAATTCCCAATTATTGGTGTTAATACTTTCTTAAGCTCAACGGGCTCACCAACGGTAGTACCTGATGAAGTTATTCGTGCAACAGAGGAAGAAAAAACCTATCAAATTGATATGCTTGCAAGCTTAAATAAAGCCAATGAAGTTGAAGTGAAAGAATTATTACAACGCTTACAAACAGCCGCAATTAATCATGAAAATATTTTCGAATTGATGATGGACGCTTGTAAGGTTTGTTCTTTGGGGCAAATTGTTAATTCACTATTTGACGCTGGTGGTCAATACCGCCGTAACATGTAAAGGATTAATTGATGAGTAACTACCAAGCGCCAATGCGCGATATGCAATTTTTATTACATGAAGTTTTCAATGCTGAGCAATTATGGGCAACTATGCCTGCTGTTGCTGAGTTAATCGACAAAGACACCGCAGATGCCATTTTGTCTGAAGGGGCAAAGTTAACCTCTGAAGTTATCGCGCCGTTAAATCGCAATAGTGACGAGCAAGGCGCAATCTGGAGCAATGGTGAAGTAACAACGCCAGATGGCTTTGCTAAAGCTTATCAGCTTTATTGTGACGGTGGCTGGGGCGCATTAAGTGGCGACCCAGAGCATGGCGGCATGGGGATGCCGAAAATGTTGCAATCATTTGTTGAAGAAATGACACAATCTGCCTCTATTTCATTTGCTTTGTATCCAATGTTGACTGCTGGCGCTTGTTTAGCGCTATCAGCTCATGCCTCGACCCAAATGAAACAAACTTATTTAGAAAATATGTATTCGGGGCAGTGGGCTGGCACCATGTGTTTAACTGAGCCGCACGCGGGCAGTGATTTAGGCATTATGACGGCTAAAGCCGAAGCGCAAGACGATGGTAGCTTTGCTGTTTCCGGCACTAAAATATTTATTACCGGTGGCGAGCAAGACTTAACCGAGAACATTATTCACTTAGTGCTAGCGAAAATACCGGGTGCGCCAGAGGGCCCACGTGGTATATCAATGTTTGTGGTACCTAAGTTTTTATTGAACGAAGATGGCAGCTTAGGCGCTAGAAACACTGTTGGTTGTGGTTCAATTGAACATAAAATGGGCATTAAAGGCTCAGCAACCTGTGTGATGAATTTTGACGGCGCTAAAGGCTATTTGGTTGGCGAAGAAAACAAAGGCTTAAACTACATGTTCACGATGATGAACTATGAACGTTTGGGCATGGGGATTCAAGGCGTTGGCGCTGCTGAAACCTCATACCAACAAGCCGCAGAATATGCTATTGAACGTATTCAAGGTCGCAGCGCTACCGGTAAAAAATCACCTGATAAAAAAGCCGACTCAATTATCGTTCACCCTGATGTTCGTAAAATGCTATTAACTATGCGTGCCTACAATGAAGGTGGTCGCTGTTTTTCAACTTATGTTGCTAAACAATTAGATATTGTTAAGTTTTCTGAGAACCAAGAAGATAAACAGCAAGCTGAACAGTTGGTGGCACTATTAACACCCGTTGCAAAAGCATTTATGACCGATATGGCATATGAAAGCTGTAATTTAGGGCAGATGGTTTTTGGTGGTCACGGTTATGTGCGTGAATGGGGTCAGGAGCAATTGGTTCGTGATGTACGTATTGCGCAAATTTATGAAGGTACCAACGGTATTCAAGCACTTGATTTATTGGGTCGTAAAGTTGTTGCTAATAAAGGGCAGCTTCTTGAAAGCTACTTTGCTGAAATAAACGCTTTCGTTAATGTAAATAGTAGTAATCAAGCATTATTGCCTTACTTGAACCCGTTAAGTGAGTCGTTAGCAAAATTAAAGGCGGTTACTGACTTAGTTATTACTGAGCAAAGTAATGATAAAGATATGGTGGGCGCATCAGCAACTGATTATTTAGCCGCGTTTGGCTTAGTGAGTTATGCCTATATGTGGGCGATGATGGCTGAAAAGTCAGTGTCGCAACCGAGTGAAGAGTTCTACCAAGCAAAAATGTACGTTGGTGCATTTTTCATTGAGCGCTTATTACCTAAAATTGATAGCCATATTAAGTCAATTGAAGCGGGTAGCAAAACCTTGATGGCAATGCCGGAAGGTCTATTTAATTATAATAATTAGTATCTTTATTGCAGTGATATAAAACAGTGGGACTAATGTCTAATTGCACTAGCATGTTGCTTCCTAAATGCTAGTTGCAACATTAGTCTTTGTTGCAACTTTAATTTTAGGGTAACAAAGAAGTTATTAGAGCTACTTTATTAACTGAATGTATCAGTTGATAACTTATTAATAGATAGGGTCATAACATGTCAACAGTTCCTGAAAAGTTTACCGCATTTCGAATTCATAAAAATGATAAAACCATTAGCAGTGGCTTTGAACAAATAGGCCTAGATGATTTAACGGCAGGTGAAGTCGTTGTTAAAGTGGCTTATTCAGATATTAACTATAAAGATGCCCTTGCTGCGACAGGTAAAGGTCGAATACTGAGAACTTATCCATTAGTTGGTGGTATTGATTTATCTGGCGTAGTGGTAAGTTCAGAGGATTCTCGCTTTCAATCAGGTAATAAAGTACTGGTTTGTGGTGCGCAATTATCAGAGCTATATGACGGTGGTTACACAGAATATGCTCGTGTTAAAGCTGATTCTGTGGTGAATTTACCTGATGGTATGAGTTTGCGTGACGTTATGGCGTTAGGTACAGCCGGTTACACTGCTGCTATTGCCATTCAACGTATGGAAGATAATGGCCAAGTTCCTGAGCGTGGACCTATTGTTGTTACAGGCGCTACAGGTGGTGTCGGTAGTTTTGCCATCAATATGTTATCTAATATCGGCTACGAAGTTATTGCCTTTACTGGAAAAACAGAACAAGAAGCCTATTTGAAAGAACTCGGTGCTAGTCAATTAATAAATCGCCATGATATTGAGATGGGCTCAAAACCGCTAGAAAATGCTCAGTGGGGCGGCGCTGTTGATAATGTTGGTGGTGATACACTGGCATGGTTAACTCGCACAACCAATGTGTGGGGTAATATTGCTTCAATAGGCTTAGCCGGTGGTTTTAAACTCGAATCTACCGTGATGCCGTTTATTTTACGCGGTGTTAGCTTATTAGGTATTAACTCAGTTGAAATGCCATTATCAGTGCGAGAGCAAGGTTGGAAGCGCTTATCCAGTGATCTTAAACCTAGCAAGTTGGCATTGATTTCACCAGTAACAATTAATTTCGCCGATTTACCTAATGCTTTCGATGCTTATGTTGATGGCAGCATCACAGGTCGAACTGTTGTTGAAATTGATGCAAGTCTAGATAAGTAATATTTGAATAAAGAGTAATTATGTCACCTGTAAATTTTAGTGAACTCGCTGCTGGTAATAATACGAAAATAGCCATTGCCGAGTTAAATTCAGCACAATCACTCAATGCGCTTAGTTTGGCAATGATTGAATTATTGCTCAAGCAATTGCTGACTTGGCAAAGCGATGATGAAATCGCAATGGTGGTTATACAAGGCGCGGGTGATAAAGCGTTTTGCGCAGGTGGCGATGTCGTAAGTTTGTACCACGCGCTAAAGACTGAAAAAAGCAATAATGAATCGACGATTAGTGATTTAGCCATTGCTGAAAGCTTGGCTCATGAGTTTTTCAGCAAAGAATATCAACTTGATCAACTCATTCATGAATTTACTAAGCCTATTTTAGTTTGGGGCGATGGCTATATTATGGGTGGTGGTATTGGCCTATTTGCAGGAGCAAGCCACAGAATTGTGACTGAAAAAAGCTTGCTGGCGATGCCAGAGATCACTATAGGATTATATCCTGATGTTGGGGCAAGTTGGTTTCTCAATAAAGTACCGAACAATGCGGGACTATTTTTAGGATTAACGGGGGCTATTTTTAATGCAGTAGATGCGCTTGATATCGGATTAGCGAATATTGCCATTAATAGCAGCTTGAAAGATGATTTATTGCAAAGCTTAATTGAAATTGCTTGGCAGAGCGATCAGGATAATGTCAAGCTGCTCGAAAATGCACTTGTGCGTTTTACAACGCAAAGCGCTAAAGGGTTTAACGTAATCCCTTCAAATGTTAAAAAGCATCAAGATATAATTGAAAAGGTGACTGATTTTGACAATGGTCGAGATGTTTATAACGCTATTTTAGCGTTAGACACCGATAATGATTGGCTTCAGAAAGCACAAGCGAAATTAAAAAAAGGCAGTCCACTTTCGGCTATGATAATCTATCGCCAGTTATCACAGGCTAAACGTTATACATTAGCCCAGTGTTTTTCTTCAGAGTTAAATTTAAGCCTTCGCTGTTGTCAGTATCAAGAGTTTTCGGAAGGTGTGCGTGCTTTATTAGTTGATAAAAATAAAATGCCACAATGGGCATATGACGATATTAAAGAAATTCCTACAGAGTTAATTGATTGGTTTTTTACACCGATAGCTCACTGATAAATAGTGAACAAAATAAATTAGTTTGAATGGGCTTTACTCAACTTAGTATTAAATAGCTTCTTATATAAGTTTTGCTAGAGCGGGTTCAACAAATATATAAAATAGAATATAGAGGATTAGAAATGAATTTGAACAGTAAAACGATTGTTGTCACCGGTGGCGGTCAAGGCCTAGGTCGTGCAATGGCATTAAGCCTAGCGAAAACAGGTGCAAAATTAGCACTAATAGATCTAAATGAAGAGCAGTTACAAGCAACAGTAGCAATGGTTGAAGAAGCTGGTTCACAAGCAAAATATTATTTAGCTAATGTAACGAACGAAAGTGAAGTCGAAGCAACATTTGCAAAAATTAATGAAGACTTCTCTGGCATCGATGGCTTAATCAATAATGCTGGTATCTTACGTGACGGTATGTTTGTTAAAGCAAAAGATGGCGTTGTTAGTAAAAAAATGTCACTTGATCAGTTTCAATCTGTAATTGACGTAAATCTAACGGGTGTATTCTTATGTGGTCGTGAAGCGGCGGTTCATATGATTGAAGGTAATCGTAAAGGCGTTATCATCAATATGTCATCAATTGCTCGTGGCGGTAACATGGGACAAACTAACTATGCAGCTTCAAAAGCAGGTGTAGTGGCTATGACAGTAACATGGGCAAGAGAACTTGGTCGCCATGGCATTCGTGTTGGCGCAATTGCTCCTGGTGTTATTCGCACGGCAATGACCGACGCCATGAAACCTGAAATGCGTGAACGCTTAGAGAAAATGAAACCTGTAGGGCGTTTAGGTGAAGCAGATGAAATTGCTCATACGGTTAACTATATTTTTGAAAACGAATTTTTCACCGGCCGTGTTGTTGAAATTGATGGTGGCCTTTGTATGTAAGTTCGAAAGTTATTTTCGAGTTTAGTATACCAATCAAAAATAAAAGGCGAGGAAATCTCGCTTTTTGTTTATATAGCGTTTTAATTCTATGTTTTAAGTATGAGTTGAATAGAAATGAGCAAAGCACTTTTTCTAGATAGAGATGGCATTATTAATGTCGATCATGGTTATGTCCACAAAATAGAAGATTTTGAGTTCGTCGATGGTATTTTTGAACTATGTCAATCAGCAATAGCGAAAGGCTATGAAATTTTTGTTATTACTAACCAAGCGGGTATTGCTCGAGGCTTTTACGATATTACGATGTTTGAAAAGTTAACGCAGTGGATGGTGGCGGCTTTTGCTGGACATGGCGTTGCAATTGCCAAAGTGTATTATTGTCCACACCACCCATCAAAAGGTGTTAATGAATTTGTCACGTCATGCCAATGTAGAAAGCCAGCGCCAGGGATGATCATGCAGGCACAGCAAGAATTTACTATTGATATTAAAGAAAGCATTTTTATTGGTGATAAAATATCTGATATGCAGGCAGCTAGTAATGCGGGTGTTGGATGTAAGATATTGCTTGATAGTCGTTACACAAATGAACAACCAGCTGAACAGCTTGTCGGAGTAAATCGAGTTAATGAGCTTACTCAAGCCAATGCATTTATAAAATAAGATTAAATTATCATTGTATTGTGTGTTTTATATGCAAATGAACTAGTATCTAATAACTAATTTCATAAAAGTGCATTTTAAGTGTTGACGTCAGGTCAAAAATCTCTAAAATGCGCTCCACTTCTTCGGGGCAGCCCAAGAAGCTTGTTTTAAAGAGTTAACTTCCAAGGTTTCGGCCAAAGCAGCTAACTTAACGTCTTAAAGTAGGGTTTTGAATCTTCTGCAAAGAAAGTTCAAAAAAAT
>OJBM01000091.1_pt1 | contig 51106 bp, 40 predicted proteins | sample 1591061 | NCBI WGS metagenome assembly OJBM01 (sample SAMN05416872, study PRJEB24817) | seawater metagenome | isolation source: Sea water | place: Canada:Atlantic | collected 2013-11
TAATAGTACTGACCAGCAAGTGTTCTCCCCAAAAGATAAACCCCAATATTGCCCCATACAACACAGAGCTGTACACGTAGGGTCCAATTTGCCCTGGTTTGGCTATTCTATAGGCGCGCGTAAGGGCTAGCTGCCCTAACGTACCCGCTACGCCCATTAAAGCAATCCAGGGCCAATGATGGGCTTGGGGGACCTGCCAAGACCAAAGAAGCGGGATGGCCGACAGTAAGCTGCTAATTACCCCAAAATAAAACACAATGCGCACACTGGGCTCGGTACTGCCCATTTTACGTATGGTCACCTTAGCGGTACTGGCCAGAAGCGCCGCCCCAATGCCTATGAGTGCCACAGGGGTGAAGGCATCCGTGCCGGGACGCAAAATAAACACCACCCCTAAAAAACCAATGAAGATAGACCAGCGAGTTTTACTTCTAATGGACTCCCCAAGCCAAAGGGCAGCCACTATTGGCATGAATAAAGGGGTGGTCAGTTTCACTAGGAAGGCTTCAGCCAGCGGCATATTTGCAATCACATAGAAAAATCCATACATGGCCGCTAACCCAACGCTGGCTCGAATTAGGTGAAGGTGAAGCTTTTGAGTTTTAAGGCTGCCGGCCCCTGCATGCAAAATAATGGGGGCTAGCATGATCAGACCAAATAGATTTCGATAAAAAACCACCACTTCGGTGGGTAATTCTACACTAAGGTGTTTAATGATGGCCCCCATAATGGATAACAGGGCTTCGCCAAGCAGGATAAGTAAGGCGCCTTGAACGACTTTGTTGGGCATATAAGAAGAATCAACAAGCTGGTAGGAGAAAAGGGCCCATTATACATAAAGACATGAATCTTGATGTAAGTCAGTTGCTGCATCTTGAAAACTCAACGAATGGCACCATCAATATTAACAACAGCTAGTTGACATATTTACGAGGTTCGCACTTATGCGCATGGAAAAATTTACCAGTAGTCTGCAGCAAGGTTTATCTGATGCCCAATCACTGGCCATGGGAGAAGACCATAACCAAATCGATACTCTACACCTGTTGTTGGCTTTAGTAGATCAAACACCTGGGGGAATCCGGCCTCTTTTGCAGGGCTTGGGTGTTGCCGTAAACGCCTTAAAGGGGCAGCTTAAAGAGAAGCTTAAATCCTTGCCGACCGTGAGTAACCCAGATGGGAATTTAAGTGTTAGTAATGAGCTGGGTAGAATTTTAAATTTAACCGATCGTTTGTCGCAAAAACGTGGTGATAAATATATCTCAAGTGAACTGGTGTTACTGGCTGCATTAGAAGACAAAGGCGAGGCAGGAAAACTGTTAAAAGGTTTTTCACTGAATAAAGAAAATGTTGAACGGGCTATTGATACGGTACGCGATGGTGAAAAAGTAGATGATCCCAATGCCGAAGATAATCGACAAGCATTGGATAAATACACGGTTGATTTAACGGCGCGTGCTCAAGATGGAAAGTTAGACCCTGTGATTGGTCGTGATGAAGAGATTCGTCGCACCATTCAAGTGTTACAGCGCCGCACAAAAAATAACCCCATTTTAATTGGTGCCCCAGGTGTGGGTAAAACCGCCATTATTGAAGGGCTAGCGCAGCGAATCGTTAACGGTGAAGTGCCGGAAGGGTTAAGAGATAAGCAAATTTTATCCTTGGATATGGGTTTGTTGCTGGCGGGTGCTAAATTCAGAGGGGACTTTGAAGAGCGCTTGAAAAATGTATTGAAGGAGGTGGGCAAACAGGAAGGCAATATTATTCTGTTTATTGATGAAATACACACCATGGTGGGCGCCGGTAAGTCGGATGGGGCCATGGACGCGGGTAATATGTTGAAGCCCGCCTTGTCTCGCGGAGAATTGCATTGTGTGGGGGCTACCACATTAGATGAGTATCGCGAATACATTGAAAAAGATGCGGCTCTGGAGCGTCGCTTTCAAAGAGTGCTGGTAGAAGAGCCTGATGAAGACGATACCATTGCTATTTTGCGCGGTTTAAAAGAGCGTTATGAGGTGCATCATGGGGTGCAAATTTTAGATGTGGCCATTGTTGCCGCCGCCAAATTATCAAACCGCTATATTACCGATCGCCAGTTGCCCGATAAAGCCATTGATTTAATTGATGAAGCGGCCTCCATTATTCGTATGGAAATAGACAGTAAGCCTCAAGAGATGGATCGTTTAGAGCGCCGATTAATTCAACTTAAAATAGAGCGCGAAGCGTTAAATAAAGAAAAAGATGAAAGCTCCATTAAACGGCTTTTTGAGATAAATGAAGAAATTAATAAATTAGGCCATGAATACGTTGCCTTAGAAACCGTTTGGAAAAGTGAAAAGCAATTACTAGAAGGGGGGGCTCAAGCGAAAGAAAAATTAGAAGAAGCAAAAGTGGAAATGGAGCAAGCAAGACGCGCAGGGGATTTACAGCGCATGTCTGAATTGCAGTACGGCACCATTCCTGAATTAGAGAAAAAGATTTCTCAGGCAGAGCATGCTGAGCAAGATGCCAATGATTTTAAGTTACTAAGAAATCGCGTCACCGAAGATGAAATTGCCGAGGTGGTGTCTAAGTGGACAGGTGTGCCCGTGGCTAAAATGCTGGAAGGAGAGCGTGAAAAGCTGTTGCGAATGGAAGATGAGCTTCATAAACAAGTGGTAGGTCAAGATGACGCCATTGTGGCCGTGAGTAACGCTGTTCGTCGTTCTCGTGCAGGTCTTTCAGACCCCAAGCGCCCTAACGGCAGTTTTCTATTTTTAGGACCAACAGGGGTGGGGAAAACCGAACTGTGTAAAGCCCTTGCCAATTTTATGTTTGACTCTAACGATGCCATGGTTCGCGTGGATATGTCAGAGTTTATGGAAAAGCACAGTGTCGCCAGGTTAATTGGTGCGCCTCCTGGTTATGTGGGATATGAGGAAGGCGGTTACTTAACCGAGCATGTTCGACGCAAGCCTTATAGTGTTATCTTGCTAGATGAAGTGGAAAAAGCGCACCCAGATGTATTTAATATCCTCTTACAAGTGTTGGATGATGGCCAGCTTACCGATGGTCAAGGCCGAACGGTAGACTTTAAAAATACAGTGTTGGTGATGACCTCTAATTTAGGCAGTGACGTGATTCAAACCATGGCGCAAGCTCAAAGTGAGAATAGCGAGCAAAGTGAAGAGCAATATGAATCCATGAAAGACGCCGTTATGGAAGTGGTTGGTGCGCATTTTCGCCCTGAATTTATTAATCGCATCGACGAGTCAGTGGTCTTTCATCCTCTTCAAAAATCGCAAATTAGAGGCATTGCTGAAATTCAGTTGGATCAATTACGCAAGCGTCTATTAGAAAAAGAGTTAACTTTGGAGCTAAGTGAAGAAGCCATTAATAAGCTAGTGGAAGTGGGGTACGACCCCGTTTATGGAGCGAGGCCTCTTAAGCGCAGCATTCAACGTTATATTGAAAACAGTTTGGCGCAAGACATTTTATCTGGACGTTTTCAAAATGGTGACCATATTGTGGCGCAAGTCTCGGGTGATGAATTGGTCTTTGATGTGGTAAAGGCGGCACTGGCGTCTTAATTATTTCTTAAAGAGCGCTAATTTAGCTGAGTAGGCGACAGGCCCGGTTGCGAAAGCTCATTCATTGTGAAATTTGAATGGGCTTTTTTATGCAGTGGAATGTTTAGCCTACTTTCCTAAGTCTAGGCAGTGCCATGCGTAAATCCGCCAAAATACGGCTCCAACCTATTCTGGTTTGCCAGCTCTTACCGTTGGTAAGTGCGTTGTAGCAATCAATTCTGTCACAACTGTATAATTCAACTCGATGAGTAATGGCTTCACCTGAATCATAATCGGTTATTTCAATGATTCTGCGCAAACTGGGCAATGATTCCTGAGCATCATCACTATATTGCCCTTCAAGCATTTTTTGCTTTTCTACCATGGCTTTTTTCTCTAACTGTTTAGCAATTTGCGCCTGATAGGTTTTGCTGCGACGATACATAGCGTGTGTCCTTGACCTTGGGCTCTAAAAGAATAAATTGAATGGATAAATTTCCATGCTTACCTTTTAAGGTAGGAGAAGTCTGTAAGCTCGGCCAATGCCTCTTAAGAGCGTTTAGGAATATAAAGGTCTGTTGAAATAGATTTTGAATGACTTTCTGCCTTAAACGGGCACGGTAAATTAAGAGAGAGCGATGAAAGTACTGGGTTATTTGATGTTGTCAGTGGTTTTATTAACCTTCATGGTGGCACCCAGCTACCTATTGATTAATTATTACAATACACATGTAAATAATGACTATAAATTACCGCTGATTAAAACCATTGCGGTGAGTTTTACCTTGGCCTTAATGGTGAGCGGATTAATGGGGGTTGACTTTGAAGGGGCTGCTTTTAGTTGGTTGGTGACGGTATTGATACTTCATAGTGTGGTGCTAATACTTGGGGTGGGAGTTTTTACTCTGGTCAAGTATCTTGGTAAGGGTGTATAAAATTAATGAATTGTATTTGGTTTAACTACACTATTTGGAGTAGCGCCTATTAAAATCAATACGGGCTTTAAATCTATGCTCAGAATGAAAAAATTACCCTTTGTTTTTATTTTGAAAGTACAAGTTGCGCTATTGGGTTTAAATGGCTATTGCCAAGCCCTTGAGATTCGTCATATTAAACCCGCCAGTCAAATCGATCAGCGTAACCAATATTATCTTGGGCTTTTATCCATGGCACTTGAAAAAACACGGGCGCTGGAGGGGGAATTTCAGCTAATTGAAAGTAAAGTGGTTATGCCTCAGGGGCGAGCCTTAAAAGAGCTAGAAAAAAGCTCTTCCTTAGATATTGTGTGGAGTATGAGCACGATCGAGCGAGAAGAGAAACTTTTGCCCATTAGAATTCCATTGTTAAAAGGGCTGTTGGGTTATCGTGTATTTATTGTTCGTAACGAAGATAATGATAAATTTAAAAATATTGAAAATTTAACGCAGTTAAAGTCACTCGTGGCAGGGCAAGGCCACGATTGGCCAGATACTCTTATTCTTAAAGCTAATGACTTACCCGTCGTCACCAGTCCATCCTATGGCGGTCTATTCGAGATGTTAAATAACCTGCGTTTTGATTATTTTCCAAGAGGGATTCAGGAGCCTTGGGCGGAAGTGGCATCGCATGCTGGGATGAATATAGTGGTTGAGGATACCTTAATGCTGAAATACCGGGCACCGATCTATTTCTTTGTGAATGTAAATAATACAGCCTTAGCAGATCGTTTAGAGCGAGGTTTAAGATTGGCCATTAATGATGGCTCCTTTGATGAGCACTTTTACACAAGCCCTGTGAATCGTTCAGTCTTTGCCTCAGGTAAAATGAAAGGGCGCAAAATTTTCCAGTTAGAAAACCCTTTGTTAAGTGCTAAAACCCCCTTAGACGATGAAACCTTATGGTTTAACGATAGCGAATTGAAAAACTAGCAAGCCATTCGCTATTAATCAGTAAGCTGTCTTGGTGTGGTGTTATGCCAGCGTTTGAAGGCAGTATAAAAAGCCGAAATATTTGAATAGCCCAGTAAAAAAGCCACTTCTTCTAGGGGGTAGCAGTCTCTTTCCAGATACTGACTGCATTGATCTTTTCTAACCGAATCTAAAATATCTTTGTAATTGGTGTGTTCATCACTTAAACGCCTTTGAAAACTTCTTAAGCTCATATTGAAGGCTTGGGCGACGTCTTCTCGTTTAGGGGAACCATACGGCAATAAAGAGGCCACACAGTTAGATACCATGTCTGTATGGCTTTGCTGACGACTGATTTGGGCCCTATCGATTTCAAATTTTATGATGTCATCAATGGAGAGATCCAATGGGGTCAGGCGAACATTAAGCCACTCCTTGGGTACCAATAAACCACTCACCGTTTGATTAAATTTCACCGGAATTTCAAATTCTCGCTCATATTCATCCAGCACCCCTTGCGGCTTTTCATGAGAAATCAGCACGCAACTGTAATCTTTGCCACTGAGCTGCGTATCTGGGTATCTAAATTTTAATAGGGTATGGGTTATGCGTTTAGTGAATAATAATGTGGCGTCCATTTGATAATAACTGGTGATGCCTTCGTTAGCAGGGGTGACTTTGAAAATAGAGTGTTCATCATCAAAGGGCTCTAAAGTGAAGTTGGCCAGCTCGCTGGTAAGGGCTGAAATTCTGCCGCATTGCAGTAAAAAGGTCGATACATCAGGCGCGGTGCCCAGTTTAGAAACAATGTGACTGGATACTTTGAATTGAACCTTGTTTACCCAGGTTAACCCAAAGCATGGGTCCCGAAGAATAGCGGCACTGGCCATAAAAAACTCGGTAGCGGCTTCTAAAGGCGGGCGATAAGTGTCTTGTTGAAGCTTGGTAAGGGTAATGCCGTATTTCTGTTGATAATGCAGGTAGTCAAATGGCCCACAGAGCTTTTCGAACATCTGTATATGATATTTAAAATGAGTCGCTGATACGGTTAAATTCTGATCCATAATTTATTAATTCGGCTTGTTTATTATTTTAAGTGCCAATATTGATCTGTACCCATAGTGCATTAAAAGTCCATAAAATGTAAATCTTTAGGGTGAGAGATTAACGAGGTTAGATATAATCACGGTTCAATTTTAAGGTTAAAAGCAAGATGTCGGCTGAAAATGTGGTGGTATTAGATTTTGAAACATCCGGTATGTCCCCAGACTATGGCGATAGGGCCATAGAAATAGGGGCTGTGCGCTTAGTTGATGGAAAGATCGCGGATGAATTTCAAAGTTTAATGAACCCTGGTTTTAAAGTGAATTCATTTATTCAGGATTTTACCGGCATCGATAATAGCATGTTGGAAAAGGCGCCAAGTTGTGGGCAAGTGATGACTGATTTTCACCGCTTCTTAGGTGATAGCCATTTAATTGCCCATAACTCATCCTTTGATAAACGCTTTCTGGACAGTGAATTATCGCTCATCAATAAGCCGTATTCAGGAGAGTTTGCTTGCTCTATGTTATTGGCTAGGCGGATATACCAAGATGCCCCCAATCACAAATTAGCAAGCTTAGTGGAGTATCGGAATATAGAGCATTCAGGGGTTTTTCACCGAGCGTTAGACGATGCGCAAATGACAGCGAAGCTCTGGTTAGCAATGTTAGAGGATATAGGGGAGTGGCATCAGTGTTGGGATATGCCTTTTGCATGGATTAAAAAACTTAGTAAAACCCCTAAAAAGAATGTGTCGCGTTTACTGCAAGAGTATCGAGGCACTTCAATTTAATAACCTTGGGCAGGCTAGCAAATTATGTTGCCAGCCCTTGATTATTTTCCTTTGAAAAATATTCCATTAAAAAATCTAATAACACCCTAAGTTTTTTAGAGCCTCCACTGCCAGGAGGAAATACCCCGTACAATTCTATTTTTTTTAAACTGTAATCATCTAATACAGATTCAAGAGTGCCGGCTTGTATTCTGGGTCTGGCGTCGTAAGTGGGAATACGCCCTAAACCATGTCCCCCCACAATAAAGGCGGTGCGGGCAGCGGCATTATTCGTACTGATGCCACCTTTTAATTTAACGCTGTAAGAGCGGTTTGCTTTGCGAAGCTCTAAAATGCCCGAAGCTAATTTGTAAATTACCCATTCATGATTGTCTAAATCAGTCGGCTTAGTAGGGCGGCCATGGCGTTTAAAATAGTCCGGTGAACCACATAAACAGGTCTCGAGGGTCGTCAGTTTCTTAGCTTGCAAACCTGAATCAGGTAAAGGCGCGCCACGAATAGCTAAGTCAATGCCTTCTTGCATAATATTAACGACATCATCGGTGAGCAGAACCTCTAGCTCAATTTTTGAATAAATATTTTTAAATTCATTAAGCGCGGGCACAATCATCTGCAAGCCGGCATTCACAGGGCAGGTGATTTTAAGCAGGCCCATGGGCTCTTTTTTTAGGTTTTCGATTTGCAAGTTGGCTTGCGAGGCTTGTTCGGCAATGACTTTGCAGCGCTTATAATATTCGCTTCCCACATCGGTCAAAGAAATGGAGCGAGTAGAGCGATTAAGGAGCTTCACATCTAACTGGCTTTCAAGCTTTTTTATATGATAGCTCACCACTGCCCTAGAAAGCCCCACATGCCTAGCGGCTGCACTCAGGCTGCCTTGCTCCACTACTTGGGCAAATACCACCATGCTTTTTAATTGCTCAAAAGAAATGTCCAATGTAATGCCCCATAAAAGAAGTATATGGATTAATTGTATCAATAATTGAACTTATGTTGTTGATTGGATCTGCATTGTTTGGCTGTTTGAGGGGGAATAGACTGGTTTCTTTGTTGTACTAGTGGCTACGTAACCATAGGCTGAATATGAAAAAAGTATTGATGGTGTTAACTTCCCACGGGCAATTAGGGAGTACAGGAGAAAGAACAGGTTTTTGGGTGGAAGAATTTGCAGCGCCTTATTATGCCTTTAAAGATGCAGGTATTGAGGTAAGCCTTGCCTCCGTTAAGGGAGGCCAGCCACCCATTGATCCTAAAAGTGAATTGGAAGATTTTCAAACAGCCGCCACCCATCGTTATGATGATGATAAAGAGCTGCAAATTATGATGGCCAATACAGCCAAATTAAGTTCGGTATTGGCTGATGAATTTGATGGGGTGTTTTACCCCGGTGGTCATGGACCCTTGTGGGATCTAGTGGATAATCAAGAATCTGTCCAATTAATCGAGCGCTTTTTGGCCACTAATAAACCTGTGGCTGCTGTTTGTCATGCCACTGCTGCCTTATTAAAAGTAAAAGATATTGATGGCGTATCGGTTGTGAAAGAAAGGGCAGTGACAGGATTTAGCAACACCGAAGAAGATGCCGTAGCATTGACGGATGTGGTGCCATTTTTATTAGAAAATGAGCTTGTTAAGCTGGGTGGTGATTATCAAAAAGTATCTGACTGGAATGCATTTTCCGTACAAGATGGGTTATTGATAACGGGTCAAAACCCTGCAAGTTCTGAGTTAGCTGCACAAAAACTCATTGCGCATTTAGGCGCTTAAGGAAAGTTATGCTTACCGTTCATCATTTAAATCAGTCACGTTCTAAGCGAGTTTTGTGGCTTCTAGAAGAGTTAGGTACCCATTATGAATTGGTGCCACACCAAAGAGACAAAACCACTCATTTAGCCCCCAACACATTAAAGGCTATTCACCCGCTATCTAAGGCGCCTGTAATTGTTGACGGTGAATTCACCTTGTGTGAGTCGAGCACAATCTGCGAATACATTTTAAATACCTATGGTCAAGGGCGCTTGCGACCCAATATTGATGCCCCTGAGTACTATGCTTATTTAGAGTGGAGCCATTTTGCAGAGGGTTCTTTGGCACTGCCAGTGATTACCAAAATGTTTATGCAAATGGAGGATAGAAAAGGTGACCAGCCTATGGATGGGTACATTGCAAAAGAAATTGCATTAGACTTTTCATACATTGAAAAAACGTTATCTCAGCGCGCTTATTTTGCCGGAGATGATTTTAGCGCAGCCGATATTATGATGACGATCGTCTTGGAAATGGCGGCCAATATTGGTTTGCTAAGTGAGCAGAAAAACACACTGATGTACCTTGTTAAAATACAGTCCCGCGACGCTTATCAAAAGGCAGCATCTTACGGTTAGGATTGTTTTTAGGGATGGTGATTACACTTTAAAATTATTCACCATTCCAGTGAGCTCTTTAGACGAGGTATTCAAATCATCGCACTTTTGATTAATGGTTTTTGCTTCGTTGGCCGTGTTATCGGACATATTCTTAATGTTTAAAATATGAGAATTAAGTTCATTAACGACCGAGCTTTGTTGCTCGGTAGCGGTGGCCACTTGTATGCTTAAATCACTAATGGAGCCAATAGCTTGTGTGATGTTGTTGAGTGATTCACCAGTGGAATCAGCATTTTCAACAGAGTTACCCGCGGTTTCAATTCCAGATTGCATGGCACTTACGGCCTCTTGGGCACCGCCTTGCAGCTTTTGAATCATCTTGTTGATCTCTTCGGTGGACTCTTGTGTGCGCTGGGCCAGTGTTCGCACTTCATCGGCCACAACTGCAAAGCCACGACCTTGCTCTCCAGCACGGGCGGCCTCAATGGCGGCGTTCAATGCCAATAAATTGGTTTGTTCTGAAATGCCGCGAATAACCGCTAAAACCGTACTAATCTCCCCTACATCATTGGCTAACGATTGAGTCACAAGGGAGGCATTTTGCATTTTCTCAAATAAGCCATTGATCCCCGCCACGGTTTGATTCATTTGTTGAACCCCTTGCTCACTCTCGTTTGTGGCTTTTTGTGCAGCAGCAGCTGTGTCGTTGGCATTTTTGGCTATCTCTTGAACAGTGGCGCCCATTTGATTAATGGCGGCGGCCACCATATCAACACTTAATTGTTGATTAAGAGTATTTTTTTCTGTGGCTTCAGAAGCATGCATGAGCTCGCCGGCAATATGGTTAACATCGTGTGAGCTTTTCCCGACAGCCTTTATAAGCGTGGCTAGGTGGCCGGTAAATAAATTAAAGGATTGTGCTAATTTACCCACTTCATCTTTTGTATCAACGGGCATTTTTTTAGTTAAATCCGCATCCCCTGTGGCAATTTGGTTGAGCATTTCTGAAGCGCTGGATACGGGTCTTGCGATTCCCATGGCCACCCATAAACCCAAAGCAATAAGGGCAGCGGCCACCAAAAAGTTCAATGCCACTAATTTGTACGAGGTTGTATTAATAGGCCCCATAACTTCTGATGTGGGTATCTCAACCACTATAAAGGCATTGAGGGATGGGGAAAACTTAGCGGCCAGAAAAGCTTTCTTATAATGGCTGGCTTGTAAAACGTGAACTTCTTTTTTGTTAAGAAGAGTGTCGCTTAAAGGCTCTTTAAGGTGAACGTCTAGAGCAACCCCTGCTGTAATAGCGTCATCAGGGTGAATTTGAATATTACCCTCTGGGTTCACTAAATAGACAAGGCCTTGTTCACCTACTTTATAGTTGCGAATAAGCTCCACCACTTGGTCTATGCTCATGCCAATGCCCGCTACCGATTGTCCATCGATAGTACGGTAGTTGATGAATAGGGCCATTTTATTTAGCTCAGCATCGATATCAAAGTCTAATGAAAACGGTTTTCCACTGTCCATAAAGTTGTAAAACCAACCATCGTTACTTTTATCTAGAGTACGAGATAACCCATCGGCAGTGTAGTAGTTGCCTGTCGCGCCAGAGACAATAAATGAAGTGATGGCATTATTGCTGTCTCGCATTACTTTTAAATATTCAGCCACGCGCTCAACGTCTTCAGGTGCTTCGCCATTACCTAGCCAGCTATTGGTAAAATAATTTTGCGCCATGGCTTTAGAGATATTGAGAGGCTCATTGATTTCTTTTTCAATGGCATTGGTGACGGCATCGAGTGTGGCGGGAATTTCTTCTTGTTCAATGCGCTCAGTAATCATATCGCGCATGGCACTGTTGCCAATTAAGGTAGATAGTAAAACACTTAACAGTAAGGCACCGCCTATGACAAACGACAATTTAAAGCGTATTGGTAAGGTATTCCACATAGTAAAATCCACAATTAAGGCAGTTTGGCTAATACTTAAACCATAGCCCAAGAAGGGTGATTTTCCATAAGAGGGGAAGTGCTGGCGATTAATGCCCAAAGTACTCAAGGAGTACAATGGGCTGTAGAGAGTCAAAAAGTTAAGCAGCCTTTTTTTGCTGGCCTAAGTACATGTTAGTGGCTTGCAGTATGGCCATTAAGCTGGCACCTAAGCTGTCCTGCTGTTTGGCAGCACAGGTATAGCGATTGCCATTGATTTTTAGTTGCACAAAAGCCATGGCTTGCGCATCGCTATGACGCCCTTGAGACTCTTGGGCAAATTGAACGATGTCTATTTCAATATTGAAATACTGAGACAACCCTTGGCAAAAGGCCTGTAAAGCACCGTCACCATAGCCAGTGATTTCATGGCAACCTTGGGGCGTATTTAGGTTGGCTTGTATGTGTTCTTTGTGATGTTGTGATAAGCCTTGCTGCCTCTGAACTTGATAATCCCCAAGTTGGTAGTACTCATCGGGCATGTGGTGGGATGGCTTTACAAACTGTCGTTGGAAAATCTGGTGAATATCCTCTGCGTTTACTTCGCCTTCCATTTTTTCACTGTGCTTTTGCACGGCAACGCTTACTTCTATTTGCATCCATCTAGGCATGATAATGCCGAACTCAGACTCCAATATATACGCCACGCCACCTTTGCCACTTTGGCTATTGATACGAATGACACTTTGGTAATCTCGCCCAATGTCTTTAGGATCAATAGGTAAATACGCCACGTCCCAAGTTGCATTATCTTCTTGAATAGCCAAGCACTTCTTAATGGCATCTTGATGGCTGCCACTAAACGCGGTGTAAACCAATTCACCCATCCACGGATGGCGAGGGTGGGTGGCAATCTTGGTACAAGCTTCTACCGTGTTAGTAATTCGAGCTGCATCGCTTAAATCCAATTGTGGATCGATGCCTTGGCTGTATAAATTCATGGCCATGGTGACAATGTCCATGTTGCCGGTACGCTCACCATTGCCCATTAAGGTGCCTTCAATACGATCAGCCCCGGCCAATATGGCCATTTCAGCTGCCGCAACCGCACAGCCCCGATCGTTATGAGTGTGAATACTGATAATAATGCTATTTCTTTGTTTTATATGTTGGCAAAAATACTCAACTTGATCGGCAAAAACGTTGGGCCCCGCGCATTCTACGGTGGCCGGCAAATTAATAATGGCCTTTTTGTCAGCGCTAGGTTGCCAAATATTCATGACGGCATCACTTACTTCAACAGCGAATTCTACTTCAGTGCTTGAAAAGCTTTCAGGGCTGTATTGAAAAGTCCATTGAGTATCGGGATACTTTTCACTTTCCTGTTGTACCTTTTTGGCGCCATTAATAGCGATATTAATGATGCCTTGCTTGTCTTGTTTGAACACCTTGTTTCTTTGGGTAGGTGATGTGGAATTGTATACGTGCACGATGGCTTGTTTAGCGCCCTTTAAGGCTTCATAGGTGCGCTCAATTAACGCATCTCTGGCTTGAACCAATGCCTGAATGGTGACGTCACTTGGGATCTGATCTTCTTCAATTAGCCAGCGAACAAAATCAAAATCAGTTTGTGAGGCACTAGGAAAGCCCACTTCAATATGCTTAAAGCCCATGTCGATTAATAGCCCCCAAATCTTTTGTTTCTCTAACACACTCATGGGTTCGACCAGTGCCTGATTACCATCACGTAAATCAACGGCACACCAAAGTGGGGCTTGAGTGATTTGATTTTGAGGCCAGGTGCGATTCTGCAATTTAATGGCAGGAAAAGGCTGATATTTAGTGTGGTCAAACATGCGATTACTCTTTAGTTGGCTCTTAATGAATGGTTAAGAATGATCTTGCTTCGATGCTTGGGTAAAACATCGCTTGATCGACTCAGCTTATGGCTAAGAAAACTACCGGGGGCTTATGGCCTTTAAGTACCTGATCAAGTGAGATTTAGTATATGCTGCATATGGGGGTGATTGGTTGCGTATTTACCAGTATTAATGCATATTTAAGCAATAATTAGCTAAATAATGTTAAATTAATGAAATGATTAACTAATTTACTTCTTGGTTGCGGAATGAGTAATACGAAATGCATGAATTAGACAGAACCGATCGGCGCATATTGGCTTTGTTACAAAAAGATGGGGCCATATCCAATTTGGACTTAGCTCAAAATGTGGGCCTGTCGCCTAGTCCTTGCTCAAGAAGAGTTAAAGCATTGCAGGATGCCGGCTTCATTTTAAAAACAGTAGCGTTGTTGGATGCTAAAGCCATTGGTTTGGATATGATCGCGATGATCTCCATTAGCATGGACCGCCACACACCTGAACGCTTTGAAGCGTTTGAGAGTGCTGTGAAAAGTTTTGATGAAGTATTGGAGTGCTTTTTAATTACAGGACAAAGCGCTGATTACGTGTTGAAGGTGGTGGTAAAAGATATGAATGCCTTTCAGCAGTTCTTATTAGGTAAGCTGACGCGGATAGAAGGCGTGACTGGGGTTCATTCGAGCTTTGTGATGCGAAAGGTCGTGGATAAAACCGCATTGCCCATTTAGTTAACTTAATGAAACAAAATTACCAAAACAGACAATTTTTGTCAGTTTGTGTCAGCGAATGTAACAAAGCTTGATCCACTGCTCTTTTTCCGCGCAAAAGCAATGCTATTCTCGCACCTCAAATTTATAGGTGCCCTCATGTTTGCCAATTTTGCAGCCAAAAGACATTTGACCGGTCCTTTACGAGCCGTCAGTCCTGTGGCGGAAAGTGATAATGAAATTGATTGGAAAGCGGCCAGTTTAGAAGCGAGTGCTTTAACATCGGATAAAGCGGATGTATTGCTAAGCGATAACACACAAAAATTAAATGCCTATTTTAAAAAGGTATTGGCTGCTCGCGCGGTAAAAGAGCCCCTAACGGTTAAAGACTCTCTGCAATTGGCCTATGTTGAAGCCATTAGTTTAATCATTCCCAGTATTTATATTGCCTTTGTACTCTTTATTTTTAGTGCTTTGATTATGATGTTTGTGGAGCCAACACTTCGCAATGTTAGCCAGGGTCACCTACTCATGGCGACAGTTTGGATCTGTCTTGCCTTATTATGCTTTGGTGTACTGCTGTTGTTTTTAAGGCCTTTATTTGGCGGGTTTCGTTCTTATCACGGTCGAACATTGCAATATGAAGATGCCCCAGCCTTGATGACTTTAGTGGAGGAATTAAGTGAGCACTTGGGGGTTAAGGCCCCTAAAAGAATTGAAATAAATAATGAAACCACTGTGAGAGTGGATGCGTTTTCTGGGATAAACAGTATTTATAGAGATGAGTATAAAATAATCATTGGGGCGCCGGTGTTAATGTCGCTTTCCCTTACCCAGTTAGTGGGCTTGTTGGCCCATGAATTGGCGCATTTTCAAAATAAGCAGCAAAAAATAGCCTTTTATTTAATGCATCATGTGAGTGAATGGTTGTACTTCAGGGCCTCAGGTCAAGACAAACGTCACCAGTTGCTATTAAGGCGTATGCAAAAGCAAAAGCTTTCCTTAAATGAGTTTTCTGAATTATGGGTGTGGCAGCGCATTCATCTGCTTCAGCAAGGTGTATTTGGCTTCATGTTTTCGCTTCATCGCAAACTGACCTCTTGGAAATGTCGAGAAATTGAATTGTATACCGACCGACTTGCCATTTCGGTAGTGGGATCAGATGCTTTTAAAGAAATGATAGAGAGCATTAGAAGTGTACAGGGGGCTCAGAAAAAGGTGTCTGAGCAAAACCATTGGGCATGGAAAGAGGGTTTTTTGTTGGATGATTATGCGCTGGCTGTGGCTGTGGAGGCCAAAAGCTCAAACAACCAACATCAGTATTTGCGTAATAAAGAGGTGACTCGTTTTTGTCCAAGTGATGAGGTGCGTCTGGCTCACGCTCAAGAATTAAATTGCAAAGGGAACCTACCCGCTAAGGCATCTGCCAGTTTATTGTTAGAACAAGCCCGTAAAATAAGTTGCGAATTAACCCTACTGGATTACGAGTCTTCTGGTATTTTAAATGCCCGTCAAGTAGTGGTGTCATCACAAAAAATACGACAGCTTAAAGAGCGAGATGATAAAGTTGAAGGCATTGCTAAGCGTTATTTTGAGTGTCGCTTAGGGGAGAGGGTTTTAAACTTTAGCCAATCCAAAGAGCGAGATGTTACGTCATTTGGTGTGGAAGATTGCATTCACTATATAAGGCGCAATAGGGTAGAAGACAGTAAATATTTGGCGGTGTACCAAGGTCAAATTAACAAAATTCATAAAGGTTATGTCATTAGCCGCTTACTAGAGGCTAAGTTGCCGGTTTCCAAATATTTAAAGGAAGAAGTAACGGTTAAAGGTGATGGGGCAGGGCGCTTATTAAAGCTTCGTCATCAAAGCCAGAGGTCTTTGCAATCTATGGAAGCCATGGATCAAGTGTTTTATCAGCGAGCACATAAAGCATTGATGAAAATGGATGAAAAAAGTCGATTAGATGCAGCTGATGCTTTCCAAAACTTAGAGTTATATGGCCAATTGCGGGTATCCTTAGCGCAATTGAAAGAAGCGTTCTCACCTTTAAATTTAATCGTTCACGGCTTAACTCATGGGGTTAAGGCTAGGGCTTTACAAGCGGGTGCAGTAGAAAAACAATCGTGCTGGGACCTTTTGGGGGAATTGCGCGTAAATATGCAAGCGCGATCTATTTATGTGGGGTTGTCGAGAAAAAAGGTGCATTTGGTCACTTATCTAGATGTTAAATTAGGGCAGATTCCGGTTGAAAGTAGCGATATGACCATTGAAGATATGGCCATATACACAGATGAATTCTTAAAGCTGTTGAATTTCCAATACCATAAATGGTTAGGGCAGTTGGCTGTTGTGATGACGCGCTATGAGAAAAGCAATCGTATAGAGCCTATTAATTTATTACGTTGAATTAATTTAAAATCCTCGTAGTTTTTTGGCAGTATTCAAGGCCCTTGGCCATTTTCAGAATTAACCCTTGAATAAAGGGTTAATTGTTGTGAAAATAATTCTCAATTCTGTTTGAAAATCAACCTTGCTAATATTATTTTTATTCAATTGTTGCAGTCTGTTCTGGGGCATGGGTAAAGCAAGGTGTCTATTCTAGGTAGTTATTTCATGTCCGAGCTTTTACTTCCCCGTCATAGTGTTCAAAACACTGTTGAGTCACTCAATTCTAATGAAGTCAGTCTTCACGCTCCGAGGATTTTAATGATGTACGGTTCATTGAGGCCAGAATCTTTTAGTAAAAAGGCTACTTTGGAAGCGGCAAAAATTTTGGAGGCGTTTGGGGCTGAAGTGAAAATATATGATCCCATGGATCTCCCCGTTTTTGATCGACAAAATTATGAGCACCCAAAAGTTAAAGAGTTGCATGATTTAGCCATTTGGTCAGAGGGCATGGTGTGGTGTAGCCCTGAATTGCATGGCACGTTAACGTCTGTGATTAAAAATCAAATAGATTGGATTCCGTTAAGCTTGGGTTCGGTTAGGCCTACTCAGGGTCGTACGCTGGCGGTTATGCAGGTGAGTGGTGGATCACAGTCTTTTAATGCGGTGAACAGCCTAAGGGTATTAGGGCGCTGGATGCGAATGTTTACCATACCGAATCAATCATCTGTGGCCATGGCTTGGAAAGAGTTTAATGACGATGGCAGCATGAAGGACAGCGCGTATCGTGAGCGTATTGTGGATGTGATGGAAGAGCTATTTAGAATGACGATTTTATTGCGTGGCCAAAGTGATTTATTAACTCATCGTTTCAGTGAAAACAAAAAAGAATATGCTGAGTCATCTAAATAAAACAGTCTGCTTAGTCAGTCGTGTTCATGGTGTTAAAGGGGGATTTCCCTTACTATGCTGCATCTATTTTTGTGGGGTTTAAAATGCGTTTAGTCAGTGTTTTGTTGATATTTTTTGCGTTAAGTGGGTGTGCTCAAATGAGCGCTCAATCCCAGAAAGGTTTGCTTGATTCAGTGGTTTCCAGTGATCAATATTTATTCGAGCCTTTGCCAATGGGTATGCAAGGAGACCCTAGTATTGAAGAGCAGGTAATTGAATTGCCTAGTGGTAAGTCTTTTTATAAGGGTTATAGCTTATTAAAAGGTCATGCTGGACTAAATATTCAATTGCGAACCTATATTCAAAAAAGTCAGCTAGGGGACGGCTTCTTTTATCCTGTGATTGAGTTTTTTGATTTTAATCTCAAGCAAATTGAGGTGTTACGCCCACAGTTAAGGTTTACCCAATTAAGTCCTGGCGGTCGTTATGCTGCAGTGCCATTACAAATAACCCGCGATGTGGGTTATATGGTGATTCGAACAGAGCCTAAGCTTTATGATCAGGAGGCCTCTTATACAAAGCAGCATCAAGGTTCCAGTTGGAGCTACAGTGTGTCGCCTTTTGCTAAGCGCTTGCCTGCCAGTTATTTACGTTTGGGTAGCCTTGAGCTGCTCACACCAGACGAGGGGATGACGCGTCCTTTTGAAAAATTATCAGGCCCTTATTGGCAAATAACGTTTCAAAAAGGTGACGAAACAGTGGCCAGCGCTGGAGACTTCATTCCTGATATGACGCTAGGAGGTGGCCCGAGCTTTTCATTGGGGTATTCCTTTGCTGTACCCGGTAGGCCATCGGCGTCTATTCGTACTGCGCTAGGGGCGAGCTATTATACCCTGAATAATTCTGCTGGAGACTTTGAACAAAGTGGCTTGATGGGCGACTTGTTGTGGGTCGAGTCTAACCAAGTAAGCAGCATTGGTTTGGGTTTAACGGTGAATGCTGAACACAGCTTACGACAAGCGGGTGTGACCACCAATTATAAAACCACGTGGGGTCCTAAAGTGTTACTTGAAATGCGTGGGGCCATGGGTGTATCTGTCGGTGCGCACTTAAGTTGGTTAACATTTGAAAGTGACCAGGGTGAAGAGACGCGCAGTAACCAAATAGGTATTTACTTTATTCGTTTGTATTAAGCTGAAAACGCGAATAAACAAGGTGTTTTATTCGCGTTAGCCTTCATCTCCTAATTTACTGACGCCATCTAATACTTTAATGGCTAAAACATCGCAGTTGGTGGCGTCCAAAACTTGCTCTACCGTGCTGCCTAATATAACGCTTTGCATGTCATCAGGGCTAATGACGCCCACTAGAATCACATCGGCATCTAAATCTTTGGCCACTTGGCTAACAACCTCATCTGGCTCCCCTTCAAATATGTGTAAGTTGTTTTCATTGATATTGTATTTTTGTGCGATGGCCTCACAAGCCTCTTGGTGTTGGGTGACGACATATTGCTGTAAGTCTTCAGGAATAGGGGTGTCCGGCAGGCTAGCTAAAGTCAGGCTCATCATGGGGTAACTGTTGGCTAGATGAACTTGATAATTGTTATTGGTGTTGATTAATTCAGCAAATTCAAAAATATGTTCATTAATGATGTTGTGGGCTTCATCTAGAGAAGTGGCATCCACGGCTGCTACTATATTTCTTGATTCCCATGCCAATTTTTCTTTCACCAGAAGAATGGGGGCCGGGCAGTATTTTAATAAATTCCAATCTTGATGATGCAATACTCTATCAACAATGCTGTGATGGGCGGCAGCCCCTTTTATAACCAAATCAAAGCTCAGGTTGTCGCTGTTGTGAATTACTGCCTGATAAGCATGTTTGCACCAGCAGATTGATAGGGGAGTATCTTCCGGCAGGTAAAATTCTTTTAATAAGGCTTCACTCCATTGCTGGGATTGTTCAAGCAATAAAGATTTTAAATCGTGTCGTAATTCCAAATCACTCAGCGACCCTTCTTCGCAAGCATGATTATAAACGTAGCTACTGACAAATAAGTGTGCCCCCTGTTCTTGGCATATTTGCATGGCTCTTTGCAGGGCGTTTTGATTATCAATCTCTTTGTCTAGTAGCAGTAGGACGTTTCTAATGGCAAGCATGGGGTGCTCCTGAGTATATTGGTGTTAAACAGCAAAGTACGAAGGGTTAATAGCATTCTAGTCGTTAGCGGCCTAAAGCTCTTGTTTTAAGTCAAATTTATTATGTATCGGCTCTCTAATGCTGGCTTAAGCGTTGCTAGGCAAAATAGCTAAGAATGCTCGGCCTGCTGTGCCTAAGGTTTTCCCCTTGCGTTGTAGTACCCCCAATTCTCGATAAAGGCTCTTGGGGCTGACTTTAAGCTGTATTAAATCCTTATCTAAGGCCATATGCTCTGGCAATACAGCCCAGCCAAGACCCACACTGGCCATCATTTTAATGGTTTCCATATAGCTGGACATCATGCTAATGGTCTCTCTATGTCGACTAGGCAATGCCGTTTGCAGTGAGACCCCTTCTTTTTTAAAGGCACTTTCAATGATTTCAAATGTAACGGTGTTAGCTTCGGGCAGAATGGCTTCGTGTTGGCTTAAATCTTTAAAAGAGGGGCGTTTAATCTTGGTAAGGGGGTGTGTATGGGCGCAGACAAATTTAAGGGGGTCCCTCCAAACTGCCTGCATGTCCAGTTTGGGGTGTTCACTTAAAGGTAGTGTGGCAAAAGCGATGTCCAGCTCTCCTAGTGCCAGTGCCTCGCAGGCCGCTTCAGAGCCTAAAAACTGCAATGCCAATTTTACTTTTGGGTAAGCGGTGTGAAACTGTCTTAATAAATGAGGTAAATGATGAAGGCCAATGTGATGGCTGGTCCCTATTCTTAAGGTTCCGCTTACGTCGCCGCTTAAACTGGCCAATTCTGTTTTAATGTCCATGAGCTCCGTCATGATATGGCGAGCCTTGGGTAATAGAGCTTCCCCGGCAGGGGTTAATATCGCCTTTCTAGGGAGTCGGTCGAATAATTGAACGTCTAATGCCTCCTCTAAATTGGCAATGCGTTTACTTACCGCTGGCTGGGTTAAATGCAGTCGCTGGGCGGCAATTGAAAACGATTCTGTTTCGGCCACCGAAATGAAGGCTTGTAGTGATTGAGTGTCCATTTAATGGTTCTTTCTATTTATGAGGAGGTTTTGGTATAGCCAAATGGAATCCAATTTATAAAAAATATGAATTTGTTTTATTAGTAGCCCCTGCGTAAACTACAGTCAAGTAAAAACAATGAAGAGTGACCACGGAATACCTTGTAGGTCGCCACCATAATATAAAAGAGAGAGTTCAAATGGCAGGTTTTACTCTATACGACAAGTTGTGGGCTCAGCATGTAGTTAAAATGCGAGATGATGGCACAGCGTTAATTTATATAGACCGACAGTTGCTTCATGAAGTGACATCTCCTCAGGCATTTGAAGGGTTGCGTTTGGCGGGCCGAAAGCCTTGGCGTTTAGACGCTAACCTTGCAACACCTGATCATAACGTGCCCACAACTCTTAAAGAGCGTGAGGCTGGTATTGAAGGTATTCAGGATCCTGTCTCTAGAATTCAAGTGAGAACCTTGGATGAAAACTGCGATGAATTCGGTATTCAAGAATTTAAAATGAATGACAACCGCCAAGGAATCGTTCATGTGGTGGGGCCTGAACAGGGAGCAACATTGCCAGGTATGACGGTGGTGTGTGGTGATTCCCATACGGCAACTCACGGCGCGTTTGCTGCGCTGGCCCATGGTATTGGTACCTCTGAAGTGGAGCATGTTATGGCCACTCAATGCTTGATCCAAAGAAAAATGAAAAACCTTTTAATTAAGGTAGATGGCGAACTAGGGGATGCCATTACAGGTAAAGATGTAGTACTTCATGTGATTGGTGTGATTGGCACGGCCGGTGGTAATGGTTACGCCATGGAATTTGGTGGCAGTGCCATACGCAGCATGAGCATGGAAGGGCGTATGACTATGTGTAATATGGCCATTGAAGCGGGTGCTCGTGTGGGCATGGTGGCCTTTGATGGTATTACTGCTGAATATGTAAAAGGGCGCCCATTCTCTCCTAAGGCCGATCAATGGGATGCTGCCATGGCTGCATGGTCTGACTTAGTGTCCGATGAAGATGCTCAGTTTGATAAAGTAGTTGAGATAGCCGCTGAAGATATATTGCCGCAGGTAACCTGGGGCACTTCCCCTGAAATGGTCACCACTATTGATGGCTTTGTACCTAAGCCAGAAGAAGCAAAAGATGAGGTTCAAAAAGAAGCCATTGAGCGAGCATTGAGTTACATGGGGTTAGAAGGTGGTCAGGCCATTACCGATATCCAGTTAGATCGAGTATTTATTGGCTCGTGTACTAATAGCCGAATTGAAGACTTACGTGCAGCAGCGGCAGTGGCAAAAGGCAATAAAGTGGCGGACACCTTAATGCAAGCTTTGGTGGTACCAGGTTCAGGTTTAGTGAAAGAACAAGCGGAATCAGAAGGGTTACACACGATCTTTACAGATGCCGGTTTTGAATGGCGTGAGCCAGGCTGCTCCATGTGTTTGGCCATGAACGCCGATAAATTAGGCAGTGGCGAGCATTGTGCTTCTACTTCAAATCGTAATTTTGAAGGGCGTCAAGGCTACGGCGGTCGAACTCACTTGGTGAGCCCAGCTATGGCAGCCGCAGCTGCTATAGCAGGTCACTTTGTTGATGTTCGTGATTTTGAAATTAACAGCGCTAACCAAGGAGCCAAATAATGAAGCCATTTACCGTATATCAAGGCGTTGTGGCGCCCATGGATCGCGCGAATATTGACACGGATATGATCATTCCTAAGCAATTTTTGAAGTCAATTAAGCGCAGTGGCTTTGGTCCAAATTTATTTGATGAATTGCGCTACTTGGATGAAGGCCAGCCTGATTCAGATAACTCGGGTCGCCCTTTGAATCCTGATTTTGTATTAAATCAACCGCGTTTCCGACAGTCGTCTGTGTTGCTGGCGCGAGAGAATTTTGGCTGTGGCTCATCCCGTGAACACGCGCCATGGGCGTTGGAAGATTTTGGCTTTCGCTGTGTGATAGCGCCCAGTTTTGCTGATATCTTTTTTAATAATTGTTTTAAAAATGCACTGTTGCCGATCGTTTTAGATGAAAAGATAGTGGATGAATTATTTAAAGAAGTGGCTTCGAATGAAAGTTATGAGCTAACCATTAACCTTGAAGCGCAAAAAATTGTTAAGCCTAGCGGTGAAGAAATTGCCTTTGAAGTGGATGCATTTCGAAAACATTGCTTGCTAAATGGTTTGGATGACATAGGTCTTACATTACAAGACTCTGCTGATATTAAGAATTATGAAAGTAGTCGAGCTAAACAGGCCCCTTGGTTGTTTTCTTGAATTTCGTATCAGTACTTTGAAAAAGTTTTAACGTTTAATAGATTTGAAAGTGGATTTTTAAAATGACTAAAAAAGTTCTTGTATTGCCTGGTGATGGCATTGGACCTGAAATCGTAACCGAAGCTGTTAAAGTTTTGGAATTGGCCAAACAAAAATTCAATTTAGATATTGAATTGGATAACGCGCTGGTGGGTGGTGCTGCTTTTGATGAGTTTGGCACGCCATTACCTGAAGTTACCATGGAAAAAGCTAAGGCTTGTGACGCTATTTTGTTAGGTGCTGTGGGCGGTCCCAAGTGGGACAACCTAGAAGACCGTGAAATGCGCCCAGAGAAAGGTTTACTGGGTCTGCGTTCAGGGCTGTCTTTATTTGGCAATTTACGCCCGGCAATTTTATACCCTCAGCTAGCCGATGCTTCGTCGTTAAAGCCTGAAATAGTATCAGGCTTAGATATTTTGATCGTACGTGAGCTAACTGGCGGTATTTATTTTGGTAAGCCTCGTGGTATTCGTACTTTGGAAAATGGCGAGCGCGAAGGTTATAACACTTATGTTTATAACGAGTCTGAAATTCGCCGCATTGCTAAAGTGGCATTCGAGTCAGCTCAAAAGCGCGGTAAAAAATTATGCTCAGTTGATAAAGCTAACGTACTGGAAGTGACCGTGTTGTGGCGTGAGATTATGGAAGAGGTCTCTAAAGATTACCCTGATGTGGAGCTGTCTCATATGTACGTTGATAACGCTGCCATGCAATTAGTGCGTGCGCCAAAGCAGTTTGACGTTTTGGTAACAGGAAATATGTTTGGCGACATTCTTTCAGATGCGGCCGCCATGTTAACCGGTTCTATCGGTATGCTGCCTTCGGCGTCTTTAGATGTGGATAATAAGGGTATGTATGAGCCTTGTCATGGCAGTGCACCTGATATTGCTGGTCAAAGCATTGCTAATCCATTGGCGACGATCCTGTCAGTCTCTATGATGCTGCGCTACAGCTTAAATGAAACCCAAGCAGCAGATGCCATAGAAGCCGCAGTGAGCAAGGTGTTGGATGCTGGTTTACGCACAGCAGATATCTTTAGTGATGGCATGACTAAAGTGACTACTTCTGAAATGGGTGAGGCAGTGGTAGCTGCTTTGCAAGAAGGTTAAGCTATGAGTAATTTAAATGTAGGAATCGTGGGCTGGCGTGGCATGGTCGGCTCGGTGCTGATGCAGCGCATGCAGGAAGAAGGGGACTTATCGCTAATTAATCCGGTCTTCTTTACGACTTCGCAAAAAGGCCAGCCTGCTCCATCGTTTGGGGGTGTTAGTGGTGGAATCCTGGAAGATGCTTTAGATATTGATGTGCTGAAAGCTCAAGATGTGATCATTACTTGTCAAGGTGGTGATTACACGTCTGAAGTTTACCCTAAGTTGCGCGCAGCGGGATGGGAAGGCTATTGGATAGATGCAGCTTCCTCTTTGCGTATGGATGACGAAGCGATTATCGTTCTAGACCCTGTCAATATGGGGGTAATCGAGAAAGGTATCGAAAGTGGCGTTAAAACTTACGTCGGTGGTAATTGTACGGTTAGTTTAATGCTTATGGCGTTAGGGGGCTTGTTCGAAAAGGATTTGATCGAATGGATATCTCCCATGACGTATCAGGCGGCTTCAGGGTCAGGGGCTAAGCACATGCGTGAATTGATTTCACAAATGGGTTCAGTTCATGCCAATGTCAAAGAGTTATTGGATGACCCTGCATCAGCCATTTTAGAAATAGATAAGAAAACCGCTGAATTTATTGGTAGTGATAATTATCCAAAAGACCAGTTTGGCGTGCCTTTGGCGGGCAGTTTGATTCCTTACATTGATTCTCAGTTAGAATCTGGCCAAAGCCGTGAGGAATGGAAAGCTCAGGTAGAGGCTAATAAAATCTTAGGTACGCAAGATTCGCCTATGCCAATCGATGGGTTATGTGTTCGTGTGGGTGCCATGCGTTGTCATAGTCAAGCCATGACCATTAAGCTTAAAAAGGATTTAAGTGTATCTGAGATAGAGGCTATCTTAGCGGGTGCCAATGACTGGGTGAAAGTGATTCCAAATGATCGTGAGGTTAGCACGCAAGAATTGACGCCGGCAAAAGTGACAGGAACCCTAAGTATTCCAGTAGGCCGTATTCGTAAGTTGAATATGGGGCCTGAGTATATTTCTGCGTTTACGGTGGGGGATCAGTTGCTGTGGGGAGCTGCAGAGCCTCTTCGTCGTATGCTGCGAATTTTAATTAAGCAATAAGTGCGAGTGTGCTAGCTTAAGCATTCTCAGCTAAAAACCTCAATACAGCCTTCGGCTTGTATTGAGGTTTTTTTTAGTTTTGTGCTTTGGATACAAAAAGTCCTTTAAATTTCAACACTAACGTCCCCCAAGTCCTTATAAATATTGATAAATCCTTGTTTTTGCTTAATACTTACTCGACTAATGACGCATTCATATAAAGAAAGTGTTAATCAGGGTTGATTGCCACACCCGTAAGCCCGTGAAGATATTAAAAAGAATAAGGATCCATTGCTATGTTGCGAAAGCTCGCGATTGCAATTGCCGCATCAGGGGCGTTGATGAGTGCGACATCGGTTCATGCATTAGGCATGGGCGATATTGAGTTAGACTCAGCACTAAATCAGCCCCTTGACGCACATATAAAACTCTTGAAAGCAGGGGAGTTAGAGGATTGGGAGATTAAGCCTGATCTTGCTTCCACTGATGAATTCCAGAAATCTGGAATCGAGCGGGTGTTCTTTTTAAATAACGTAAAATTTGAAATAGAGCGATCTGACGAGGGTGTGTTTATTAAATTAAGCACCCAAGAGGCCGTAGTAGAGCCTTTTCTGAATTTCTTAGTGCAGGTTGATTGGCCAAATGGTCGTTTATTGCGTGAATATACCCTTCTGTTAGATCCACCTGTTTTTGCACCAGAGCGCAATGCCCCTGTTCAGGCAGCTCAATCTGAAGAGTTTGAAGCAGAGCCAGAAATGGACGATGACTTGCCTGGTACAGGTATGAGTGAGCCGTCTCCAATGGAAGAAGATACCGATTCTTTTATGGATGACGAGCCTGTTCAGTCTGAAGAGCCGCAAGATGAATATGTCGAAGACATGGCTGAGCCAGAACAAGAGCAGGAGACCTACGAGGTTCGTAACAACGATACTCTTTGGGAGGTAGCTTTAAAGACTCGTCCAAATCGGAGTATCTCAGCTCAACAGTCCATGTTGGCTATTCAGGACTTGAACCCTGACTCGTTTATTAATGGCAATATAAACCGTCTTAAGAAAAACCAAGTTTTACGAATTCCAAGTGAAGAGCAAATTAACGCCCGTGACTTTCGCGAGGCGGTCTCTGAAGTAGCATTGCAAAACCAAGTGATTCAAAAGCGTAAAGCGCAATTAGATGCCACTCGAAAAGTAGAAGCCATAGATCGTGATGAAGAAGTAACGGGTGCTGAATTAAAATTATTAACAGATGGTGAAGCCACCAGTGAGACAGAAAGAAGTGCTAGTGGTGAGGTGATGTCATCGACAGCTGGTGATCAATCTACTTTAGATAATGAATTGTCTCTCGCGTTAGAAAACTTAGATAAATCTCAAAGAGATAATAAAGAATTAAGTAATAGGCTGGATGCGCTTGAGGAGCAAATTAACACTTTGCAGCGTATTATTAACCTTAAAGATGAGCAGATGGTGGCCTTGCAAGCGGGTTTCTCTCAGCAGGATGTGGCCCCAGATACAGCTGTAATGGGTCAGCCCGATCAGCAATCCTCTATGGAAGGGCAAGTTGCGCCCTCAAGCGAAGTGGAGCTTGAAGCCCAATCAACAGAGCCAGTTGTGGTTGATGGCACTGAGCAGGCAGCAGATTTAAATTTTGCGGCACCAGAAGAGCAAATTACCAAAGAAGATAAACCCAAGCCTAAAGCCGCTCCTGTAGTTGCTGCTGAGCCAATAGAAGAAGAGTTTAGTATTGTTGCCATGGTAATGGATAACATTGCAATATTTGGCGGCGCATTGGGTGCTTTATTGCTGGCTTTGTTACTGGTTAATCGTTCTCGCAAAAACAAGGATGAAGAAGATCAGGTCGATGCTGCGGACATGGCGGCATTTGAAGGGGCTGACCCTCTTGAGCAAATGAGCGAGGGTCTTGAAAGTGATCTTGATGATGAATTTGCCGACTTAGAAATGGGCGGTGATATTGATGAGTTGGCCGAAGCAGAAAGTGATTTAGCGGCGGATGTTTCTGGGCTTGAAAGTAATACAGAGAAAGAAGCAGAAAACGCAGATGTGCTAGGTGAGGCTGAAATCTATATTGCCTATGATCGTATGGATCAGGCACGCAGTCTGCTAGAAAAGACAATTGAAGATCAGCCTGGGCGAATGGATGTTCGAGTTAAGCTTCTAGAGGTGTTGTCGGCTGTTGGTGATAGTGAGTCATTTACCGAGCAGTATGATTTCGTGGTATCTCAAGGTTCTGAAGAGGATCAAGGGAAAGCGAATGTCTATCGTGAGTCTCTTGGTTTAGGCGATGAACAGAGTGAAGCTGGGCTGCTAAATGATCTTGATGACGAATTAAGTTTGGGTGAAGACTTGGGTCTGGATGATGGTCTTGAGAAACAGGGTTCAACTGACGTAGATTTTGAAGGCATAGAGTTAGGTTCTGATGAGGGCGACTTAAACTTCGATCTAGATGGATTAGGCTTGGAAGATGCTGATAATTCTGAATTAGATGCCGATTTAAGCGATTTTGATACATCACTAGATACAGATTTAGCGTTAGACGGTCAGGATGATGATTTGTCTTTAGAGTTTGGGTCTTTGGATTTAGGTGAGGCTGATGCTGCTAATTCAGTGGATCTAAATGCATCATTAGAGTCTGAAGGTGGTGACTTTGATGCTGGTCTTGATTTTGATATGCCTGAACTATCTAGCGATCAAACAGATGCGATGGATCTTACGCCAGACTTAGACACTTTCGATAAGGGCGCCGAATTAGATGGTGTGTCATTAGATCTTGATAGTGAATTAAATGCTCTTGATTCTGATCTGTCGCAAAATAATGATGTGATGGATTTAGATGAGGTGTCTCTAGATTTAGACTCCGGTGATACATTAAGTGAACTTTCAAACGATGAGGGTGGGCTTGAAATTGAAGATTTGGACTTAGATCTAGATGCTGACTTAGAATTACAAGCTAATGCTTTGGATGACGATCTTTCAGATTTAGAGAGTTCATTAGAAGCGCCTGAGCTTGAAGCTGACCTGGACCTGTCACTAGAAAGTGATCTTGAGCTAGATGATATGGCGTCTCTAGATTCAAGTGATAACTTGTCATTGACGGACAGTGAGCTGGATTTAGACTTAGGGATTGATGAATCCGAGTTGCCATCAATTGATGGATTAGACGGCGATTTACTGGATGATCTTGATCAGCTATCTGTCGATTTAGATGTAAATGACTTGGCTGATGATGTGCCAGTTATAAAAGAGCAAGTGTCTAGTGATGGTCAAAAAAGTACGTTTGATTTACCATCATTAGAAGAGAACGACCTTGATTTAACCGATCTAGATGGCGACTTAGATTTTCTAAGCGGTACAGATGAAAGTGAAACTAAGCTTGATTTAGCAAGAGCTTACATCGATATGGATGATCAAGATGGTGCTCGAGAGATACTTCAAGAAGTGCTTGAGGATGGTACTGAGCAGCAAAAGCAAGACGCTGGTCGATTGATGGATAGTCTCGCTTAAAACGGTGAGTTAAAAAAAGCCCGGGTACGGTAACGTGCTCGGGTTTTTTTGTGTCCGTTGCTTTAGTACGGTGCCTTTTTAGTCTTTAAAAACCATTTGAGTCATGGCTTAAAGCTTGACTGATTTTCAGTTAAAATAAGCCTAGCCGGTGGAATGTCCGGTTTTTTCATTTTTAGGTTACAAAAAATATGACTGAAGCGCATCAGGCTCAGCGCTGGGTGGCAAGTGTTGAATATAATGGGGCTCTCTTCAAAGGGTGGCAAACTCAAATTCACCACCCCGGGCGCAGTGTTCAAGTGTCGTTGGAGCGGGCAATTTCAAAGGTTGCTAATCATGATGTGAGTATTGTTTGCGCCGGCAGAACCGATGCGGGTGTTCATGCCAGTGCTCAGGTGATTCATTTTGATAGTGCTGCCCCAAGAACAGAGCATGGCTGGAAAATGGGAATTAATACTAATTTGCCAGATGGAGTATGTGTTGATTGGGTTCGCCCGGTAGATGCTGATTTTCATGCTAGGTTCAGCGCTGTTTCACGGCGTTATCGCTATTTTATAATGAATAAGCCCGTTAAGCCTGGCCTTATGCATGATCAGGTCACTTGGTGGCGCAGGCCCTTAGATGCTGAAAAAATGCATGAAGCGGCGCAGGCATTATTGGGTAAGCATGATTTTACTTCATTTCGGGCCAGTGATTGTCAGGCGAATCATCCCACAAGAACCATGCTGGATATTAGCGTTAAGCGAATGCAGAATTGGGTGGTATTGGAGGTGTGTGCAAATGCATTTTTGTATCATATGGTGCGCAACATAGCAGGGGTTCTGTTGCCTATTGGCCAAGGATCTAAACCGGTTGAGTGGTGTCAGCAGGTATTAGAGCTTAAGGATCGTAAGCAAGCCGGAGTAACCGCTCCAGGTGGTGGACTTTATTTTGTTGATGTGGACTACCCAGGCTATCCAGATTTGCCGATTAATAACACCGGCCCCGCTTTTTACGCACTAGGATCTTAAAATGTCGCAGTTACAAAGCCATGTTTCTAAAATGAAGCGCACCCGTATTAAAATTTGTGGAATTACGCGCAAGGAAGATGCTCTGGAAGTGGTAGCAGCGGGTGCCGATGCCATTGGTTTGGTTTTTTATGAGCCAAGTCCAAGGGCGGTGACCCTAGAGATGGCCAAGTCTATTGTGGAAAGTGTGCCTGCTTTCGTTAGCGTGGTAGGGTTGTTTGTTAATCCCAGCACGAAACAGGTGCGCGATGTATTGAATGGGGTTAGAATTGATTTACTTCAATTTCATGGTGATGAAGAGAGTGACTTCTGTGGCCAATTCCAGCGCCCCTACATCAAAGCCATCCGTGTTCGGCAAACGTCGGATGTGGTGGCGTCGAGCGTGCGCTTCCCAGACGCCGTCGGTCTATTACTAGATAGCTACAAGCCAGGTGTGCCAGGTGGCACAGGCGAGACCTTTGATTGGTCTTTAATTCCAGCTTCTCAGTCAAAACCTATAATACTTGCAGGGGGTCTAACCCCCGAAAATATTGCCATTGCTATTGAGCAGGTACAGCCTTTTGCTGTGGATGTGAGTGGTGGGGTAGAGCGCGAGAAAGGCATTAAAGATCACAGTAAAATTAATAAATTTATAAGTGAGGTATACCGTCGTGATCGATCTTAAAGCGGTAACGCAATTACCAACCGAATCTGGACATTTTGGCCCTTATGGCGGCCGATTTGTTTCTGAGACATTAATGTCTGCCTTGGATGATTTAAGTGAGCTATATGAGCGCTTAAGCAAAGACCCTGCATTTCAAAAAGAATATGACGAAGACTTAGCGCATTATGTGGGCCGCCCTTCACCTTTGTACTTTGCCGAGCGCCTAACTGAGAAAGTCGGTGGAGCAAAAATTTACCTAAAGCGAGAAGACCTTAATCATACTGGGGCGCACAAAGTAAATAACACCATTGGCCAAGCTCTTTTGGCCAAATATACTGGCAAGCCTAACGTGATCGCCGAAACAGGTGCAGGTCAGCACGGTGTGGCCACAGCAACAGTAGCGGCTCGTCTTGGTTTAAAGTGCACAGTATTTATGGGGGCTACGGATATTGAGCGCCAAAAACTAAATGTCTATCGTATGCGTTTATTAGGTGCTGAGGTCGTGTCGGTTGATTCAGGTACGGCAACATTAAAAGATGCCATGAATGAAGCCATGCGCCACTGGGTGACGAATGTAGATGATACATTTTACATTATTGGAACCGCTGCTGGTCCACACCCTTATCCTAAGTTGGTTCGTGATTTCCAGTCCATTATTGGTCGTGAGACTAAGCGCCAATCAGTGCTTCAAGAGGGTCGCTTACCCGATGCTCTAGTGGCCTGTATCGGTGGGGGCTCTAATGCCATTGGTATGTTCTACCCATTCATTGAAGACGAAGCGGTAGCCATGTATGGCGTAGAAGCGGGTGGGCGTGGATTGGACGGTGACGACCATGCCGCCCCTCTTTGTAAAGGCAAGCCTGGAGTCTTACATGGTAATCGTACCTATCTAATGGAAGATGAGAATGGCCAAATAATGGGCACGCACTCTGTGTCAGCGGGTCTTGATTACCCAGGTGTGGGTCCTGAGCATTCTTATCTTAAGGACATTGGCCGAGTGAATTATGTCGCCGCAACGGACGATGAAGCGTTAGCAGCTTTCCATACCCTAACAGAAGTGGAAGGGATTATGCCTGCGTTAGAATCAAGTCATGCGGTGGCCTATGGCATGAAGTTGGCCGCCACTATGGATAAAGATCAAATTTTAGTGATCAATCTCTCGGGTCGTGGCGATAAAGACATACACACTGTGGCTGGTTTGGCTGGCATTGAAATTTAAGGCAACGAAAAGGAAATTATTATGAGTAGAATTGATCGTTGCTTTGAAGCACTAAAAGAGACAGGGAAAAAAGCACTTATCCCCTATATAACAGGTGGTGATCCAAAGCCCGGCGCCACCGTAGAGCTAATGCATACTTTGGTGGAAGCAGGAGCGGATATATTAGAGATTGGCGTGCCTTTTTCTGACCCCATGGCCGATGGGCCGGTTATTCAATTGGCTTGCGAGCGTGCTTTGGCTCATAACACCAGTATGCGTGATGTGTTAGCCATGGTAAAAACCTTTAGAGAAACCAATGCAGATACGGGCATCGCTTTAATGGGGTATTTGAACCCAATTGAAGTGATGGGCTACGAAGTGTTTGCAAAGCTATGCGATGACAGTGGTTTGGATGCCGTTCTAATTGTTGATATGCCCCCTGAAGAATCAGCAGATCTAACAGCAGCCTTAAAAGTTTATAATATTCAAACTATTTATTTGCTTGCACCCACCACGCCCGATGCGCGTGCCACGACAATTTGTGATCACGGTGAGGGGTATTTGTATTATGTATCTGTGAAGGGCGTGACTGGGTCAGCTGCTTTAGATATTGATGATGTTAAATCAAATCTTGCTCGAATACGCAGCAAAACAGACTTGCCATTGGCAGTTGGCTTTGGCATTAAGGATGGTCCGACAGCGGCGGCGGTAGCACAGGTGGCTGATGCCGTTATTGTCGGCAGTGCCTTGGTAAATTGCATCGCAAGAAACCAAGATAATGTGCCGGCCATTAAGAAGGAAATGAGTGAGATTGTTTCACAAATGCGCACCGCTATGGACGCAGCTGTGTAATTTCATTTAGTGTAAGCTTGGCTGCTAATAATTTAGCCAAGCTTACACTTGTAAAAACACCTGTATTATTTCTTGTAATTTCTTAGTTAAAAATACCCATGACTCAAAAAAATCTTGATCAGTGGCTTCAATATCTTGAATCCTTGCACCCTAGTGAAATTGATTTGGGGTTAGCCCGAGTTTTGCAGGTTGCCAAAAAAATGGGGCTCCTAAAACCAGCGCCATTGATCATTATGGCGGCGGGCACAAATGGCAAGGGTTCTACCGTGACACTTGTTAGCAGTATCCTGCAGCAGGCCAATCGAAAAGTGGGCACTTATATGAGTCCGCATTTACACACCTATAACGAGCGAGTCAAAATTAATGGTGTGATGCTCAGCGATGATGACTTCATTGAAAGTTTTGAGGCCATCGATAAGGCCCGAGAAGATATTATGCTGACCTATTTTGAAGTGGGTACATTATCTTCGCTTTACCTTTTTATAAAGTATCGGGTGGATGTGGCGGTGTTGGAGGTGGGGCTAGGGGGTAGATTAGATGCCGTTAATATTGTTGATGCCGACATTTCTATCGTGACCAGTATTGGATTAGATCACCAAGATTGGTTAGGGGATGATTTGTCTAAAATTGCTTTTGAGAAAGCCGGCATATACCGGCCTTTAAAACCTGCAATATGTGGGGAAAAAATTCCGCCGCAAACCTTAATCAATCATGCCAATAACATTAAAGCGCCGCTGTTTATAAAGGGAGATCATTTTAATTACACCCGGAACTCTAAAAGTTGGAGCTGGCAGGGCGTTGATGGAAGTGGTGAGCGCGTTATTGAGCTAACGGATTTGCCGTTACCGAGTTTGCCCCTTGAGAATGCTGTGACGGTATTGCAAGCGTTGCAATTTGTTCCATTTGAAATTTCATTAAAAAACATAGTAGATGGAATAACTGGTGCGCACTTAAGTGGTCGACTTGAGCAAATTGAAACGCCTTTTAAGGCTATTTTAGATGTAGGGCATAATCCGCAGGCGGCTAAATTATTATCAACTCGCTTGAAGGGTTCTGCATCAAAGGGCAGAAGATTTGCGTTATTGGCCATGCTCAAAGACAAAGACCCAGTCGGCGTGGTTAAAGAGCTGACTGAGAATGTAGGTCATTGGTTCTTGGCTGGAATTGAGGGTTATAGAGGCCAGACCTCCCAAGAGTTAGCTGAAAAACTGAAAAACCAATTGCCTGTCGTGATGTGCCATGAACAGGTTAGTGATGCGTTAGATGATTTATTGGAAGAAATGAATAAAGATGATGAATTGATCGTGTTGGGATCGTTTGTTACCGTTGCTAAGGCCCATGAGTGGCTAGCCAAACAGAATTTCTAATCATACGAATTTAAAATAACAGTTTAGTAAGTCGCTGTGTAAGGAGAAGTTATGGATGAAGGTGTTAAGCGCAAATTAGTGGGGGCGTCTGCTCTTGTGATGGTGGCTCTTGTTGTGTTGCCTCAATTAACACCCAAGTCTCAAAATGCTGAATATTTAAGTGAAAGTGTGCCTTTGGAAACCCATATCCCAGCCATGGATATGCCACTGCCTAGATCTCTTTCTATACCTGTTTCAGGTTTGCTGGCTGAAAACCAAAGTGCCGGTGAAAAAGTCCTGATGCAGGATATTAAGGTGGATACAGAGTTGCTCCCTATTCAAGGGTTTGAAGTGCCCGTTACTGATTTAAACGGTCAAGCCGCGCTTTGGCAAATTCAGGTGGGGAGTTTCTCAAAGGCCGAAAATGCACTGAAATTACGTAATAAATTAAGATTGGCAGGTTTCAAGGCATTTGAGCAGTTAACGAATGATAATCAGCATACCCGAGTATTTGTAGGGCCAAGTACTCAAAAATCTAAACTTGAAAAAGACCTAGTTAAAATCAATAAGGAGTTTCAATTAACGGGTAAATTAGCGCCCTTTCAAAATAGGTAGGTGATGGTAATTTACCTTAATTACCTGACCGCTTGATTAGGTAATGGCTGCTTATTCACTCATTGAAATCTTTACAGCGACTTTCTCTTGTAAAACAAGCTTTTAGATAGCTCTATAGTCTTTGCCTTGGGTTATTGCTTTGCTAGAATGTGCGCTTTCATCAGGGCCGTTGTCGATGTCTATTGTTTTTGAAAGAACCTATGGGTCTATCCATGCTAACCATTGATTGGGTTATTTTAGCAGTGGTTCTCATATCAGCTCTTATTAGTATTAAGCGCGGTTTTGTAAAAGAAATGCTGTCATTGGTCAGCTGGGTAACCGCTTTTGTTATCGCCCGCATTTTTAGTGGTCATCTAGATGTTTTGTTGGCCCAATGGATTCAAACCCCTTCTGCTCGATACGGCGCAGCCTTTGGCTTGCTGTTTGCCGCTACACTTATTATAGGTTCCATGATTAACCACCTTGTTGGCGAGCTTGTTCGCGCTACGGGTTTGGGCGGCACGGACAGAATGTTCGGAATCGTATTTGGCGTGGCAAGGGGGTTTGTATTAGTCACCGCCGCCACGTACGGTTTACAAATGACCGCATTCAGCCAAGACCCTTGGTGGAAGGAATCGACACTGATTCCGCATTTTGAATTAATGGTAGATTGGTCAAAGAATACTTTGCCCGGTGCCACGCAAACGCTTCTAACTCTGGGCCAGCCCAGTTAACTTTCGTTTTTATTGAGGAAACGCCATGTGTGGCATTGTTGGTTTAGTTGCTAAGAGCAATGTGAATCAAGGGTTGTATGATGCGCTCACAGTATTGCAGCACCGAGGTCAGGATGCTGCGGGTATGGTGACGTGTGATAAAGGTCGCTTCTTCCTGCGCAAAGATAACGGTTTGGTGAAAGATGTGTTCCGCACTCGCCATATGCAAAGACTAGTGGGTAATATGGGAATCGGGCATGTCCGTTACCCTACTGCAGGCAGTTCCAGCTCAGCGGAAGCGCAACCCTTTTATGTAAATAGCCCCTACGGCATTGTGTTAGCGCATAATGGTAATCTCACCAATGCCTATGATTTGGCAAAAGATGTTTACCGTGAAGACTTACGGCATGTGAACACCAGCAGTGATTCTGAGGTTTTGCTAAATGTGTTTGCTCATGAGCTTCAAGAGCAAAAAAAATTGGTACCGACCGCTCAAGATGTATTTGATACAGTTAAGCGTGTACATAAACGAATCAAAGGCGGGTATGCGGTAATTGCCATGTTGGCCGGTTACGGTGTGGTAGGGTTTCGAGACCCTAACGGTATTCGTCCTGCGGTATTTGGTAAGCGTGAAACCGTCAATGGCGCTGAATACATGATCGCCTCTGAAAGCGTTGCCTTAGATGCGTTAGGTTACGAATTAGTTCGCGACATTGAACCAGGTGAAGCAGTTTATATCGATGTTGATGGGAATTTGCATACCCAACAATGCGCCGAGAACCCTAAACTTACCCCTTGTATTTTTGAGCACGTATACTTCGCTCGCCCCGATTCTATTATCGATAAAATTTCGGTTTACAAAGCTCGTTTAAAAATGGGTGCCCGTCTTGCTGAGAAAATATTAAAGCTTCGCCCTGATCACGATATTGATGTGGTTATTCCTATTCCAGATACTAGCCGAAGTTCAGCGTTAGAACTGGCCAATCGCTTAGGGGTAAAATATCGCGAAGGTTTTGAGAAAAACCGTTTTATTGGCCGTACGTTTATCATGCCAGGGCAACAGCTTCGCAAAAAATCTGTTAAGCAAAAACTGAATGCCTTGGATTTAGAATTTAGAGGCAAAAATGTATTGCTGGTCGATGATTCAATCGTACGGGGCACCACTTGCGAGCAAATTATAGAAATGGCCCGCGATGCAGGTGCCAATAAGGTCTATTTTGCCAGTGCCGCGCCACCGGTTCGATATCCCAATGTATATGGCATTGATATGCCTGCAAAAGAAGAATTTATTGCCCATGGTAAATCGGTTGAAGAAATTCGCGTGGCCATTAAAGCAGATTGGCTAATTTATCAAGAAATTGAAGACTTAATTGATGCCACCTGTGATGGCGCTGATGTACAGTACGATTTCGATTGCTCTGTATTTAATGGTGAATACATCACCGGTGACATTGACAGTACTTATTTGGAAAACCTTCAAATAAGACGTAATGACGCTCAAGTTGAAAAAGCCAATGCAGACAGCGGTATAATAGATTTACATAACGATGAAACGGCTGAATAGCCTAGCTAAACATTAAGGAAAAATAGTGGCAGAAAATAAACGCTACAACGCTCAACTTGACGGTGCTTCTTTTGATACGCTGGCAGTAAGATCTGGCCAAGTGCGTAGTGATGAACACGAGCATGGTGAAGCCATGTTTTTAACGTCAAGTTATGTGTTTGGTAGTGCTCAAGAAGCTGCTGCTATTTTTGCAGGTGACGAACCTGGCAATGTATATACTCGTTATACCAATCCAACGGTACGCAATTTTGAAGTGCGTTTAGCAGCCTTAGAAGGTGCTGAGCAATGCGTGGCCACCTCTTCAGGTATGGCGGCCATCTTTTCTACTATTCTGGCGCTATTGAAGCCAGGTGATCATATTGTTTCAAGTCGCAGTATTTTTGGCTCAACCAACGTTCAGTTTCAAAAATATGTTAGCAAGTTGGGCATTGAAGTGGATTATGTATCCCTGACGGATCCTGATGAATGGCAACAAGCCAGTAAAGAGAATACCAAAATGTATTTTCTTGAGTCCCCCTCTAACCCCATGAATGAAGTGGCAGACCTAAAGGTACTGTCGGCTTTGGCTAAGAAAAATGGCGCATTAATGGTGGTAGATAACTGCTTTTGTAGTCCAGCTTTGCAAAAGCCGTTGGCATTTGGAGTAGATGTGGTGATTCACAGTGCGACCAAATACATAGACGGTCAAGGTCGCTGTCTAGGTGGCGCCGTGCTGGGTCGTCATGAACTAATGGAAGAAGTGGTAGGGGTGTTGCGCTCAGTGGGCCCCACCATGAGCCCATTCAATGCTTGGGTCATGCTAAAGGGTTTAGAAACCTTAAGTATTCGCATGAAAGCCCATTGTGCAAACGCCATGCAGTTGGCTTTGTGGCTAAAAGACCAACCAAATGTCACAGCCGTACATTACTCGGGTTTACCAGAGCACCCGCAACATGAATTAGCAAAAGCCCAGCAAAGTGACTTTGGTGGTGTATTGGCCTTTGAAGTGGCCGGTGGTCAAGAGGCCGCTTGGTCAGTCATTGACAGTACTCGAGTGTTGTCTATCACTGCCAATTTAGGGGACACCAAAACCACCATTACTCATCCTGCGACCACCACTCATTGTCGAGTCCCAGAGGAGAGCCGTTTAAAAGCCGGCATCACTTCGGGTTTACTGAGAATAGCCTGTGGCCTTGAAGATATTGAAGACATTAAACGCGATTTGTCGTTTGGTTTAAGTCAGCTTTAGCCAACCACTGTCCATAATAAAAATACGTTTATCAGGTAGTACTCTATGGATGACAAGCTTAAGTCGCTAGTAAATAGTTTAAATCAAGTTCTGTTGGGTAAAGAGCATCAAATTAAACTGGCATTAAGCTGTGTGCTAGCCCAAGGGCATCTTCTAATTGAAGATTTACCCGGCATGGGTAAAACCACCTTGTCTCATGCCTTGGCAAATGTATTAGGATTAAACTACCAGCGAATTCAGTTCACCAGTGACATGCTGCCCGCTGATATTTTAGGCAGCAGTGTCTACCAAAAAGATCCTGTGAGTGGAGTGGGGCAATTTGTTTTTCATCAAGGCCCTGTTTTCTCTCAAGTGGTACTGGCGGATGAAATTAATCGCGCTACTCCCAAAACACAAAGCGCGTTATTGGAAGCCATGGAAGAGCGTCAAGTGAGTATTGATGGTCAGACTTATGGCTTACCGATTCCTTTTTTTGTTATCGCCACGCAAAACCCTTTATCTCAAGCGGGAACGTTTCCTTTGCCTGAATCGCAATTAGATCGTTTTTTAATGAGAGTTGAATTAGGCTACCCCTCTTCTGAAGCCGAGCGACGCTTACTTGAGGGAAATAGAGTATCGGCCAATGAATTATCGGCCATGATTAACTTACACGAATTAGAACAATATCAGCTGGCCATTAAAAATATTCAAGCCAGTCCCGCGTTATTAGATTATTTGCAAAGATTACTGTTGGCCACCCGTGAACATCCATCCTTAAAATATGGCTTGTCACCACGAGCTGCATTGGGCTTGTTGCAAGCTGCAAAAGCTTGGTCTTTTTTGAATGGCCGTCAGCATGTATTGCCCGACGATGTGCAGGCGGTTTTTTTATCTGTGGTGGAGCACAGATTACTGGATGCTATGCAGGATCAAGGTGAAGACGTTTGTCAGCAAATTCTTAAAAATGTCCGTGTTTTGTGAAAATCCAAATAAAAGAAAAACTTAATGCCTACTACCAAAACTGGTTGAATAAGCGTTTGCCTCCATCCAGCTCCATTAAATTAACCCAGAAAAGAATTTTTATTATTCCAAATAAAATAGGGCTTTTGTATTTGGCTCTAATTGGGTTGATTTTTGTAACGGGCGTTAATTATCAAAACAATTTAATATTCAGTTTAAGTGTTTTACTGGTCAGTATCTTTATTACGGCCATCGTTTCAACCTATCAAAATCTTTCTGGTTTAATCATTACCGCAGGCCACGCAAATTCTGTATTCGTAGGCAAAACCACTGAGCTAAACCTTACCCTGAAGCATTCAGCCCGTAAAAAGAAACAAGGTTTGTGGATGGGCTTTGATCGCCAGCATGCTAAATCCATGGTGGTTGGTGCAGGATTGGCGAGTTTATCTATCAATTATAAGCCCACTCAGCGTGGTTATTTAAGCGTGCCCAGAGTGACGCTGTTTAGTCGTTTTCCACTGGGTATCTTAACCTGTTGGACTTGGCTGCGCCTTAAATTTGATGGGGTTGCGTATCCACGGCCAGTGTTTGTACCTTTTCAGTATGTGGGTGATACACAAGCTGGTGATGAAGCAACTGACAGCATTGTCACCACAGGCATTGATGACTTTCACGGGTTTAAAAACTATCAAGCGGGTGATTCATTAAAGCACGTAGCGTGGCGCCAATTTGCAAAAAATGGGGTGTTGCTCACTAAAGAGTTTGAACAAAGCCAAGCCCAAGGGCATTGGTTAGATTGGTCTGCTTTACCGGGCATGGGAATGGAAGATCGGCTGCAAATATTATGCGGCTGGGTGGTGCGCTCTTACGAGGATGATCGTGAATTTGGATTGTCTTTGCCTAATCAGAAAATCCCTTTGGCAAGAGGGGATATCCATCGAGATGCGTGTCTTAGGGCCCTTGCGCTATATGGATTAGCTACCCCCGATCTAAACGGAGGTCATAATGAAAGATGATCCGTTGAATCGTCAGTCTCTTGTATTTCTCATGGTCAGTTTATGCGCGGCTTTACTATTGCACGCAGAAAGATTACCCATATGGATTATTGCATTGGCTGTGGGTGTAATGGCTTGGCGCTATATGATTTATCAGGGGCGTTTGTCTAGTCCACACTGGAGTATAAAGGGTGGATTGGTGGTGTTGGGCTTTGTGGGTATTTACCTCACTTATGGCAAACAATTCACTATTGAAAGCATGACCTCTTTATTGGTAGCGGGTTTCATTTTAAAGCCCTTAGAAGTGGGTACTCGTCAGCAAAGTTACGTATTAATCTTTTTAAGCTATTTATTAATTAGCTTGTATTTTTTGTTCGATCAAAGTCCGCTGGGGTATTTATGGGTAATGGGGGTATTGCTGTTTACCTTAGCCACACAAATAACCGTTAACAGCATGGGCATAAACCATCAAGAAGAGGCAGCATCTTCTGGTTTTCGATCAGGCGCCATTTGGCAAGCCTGTGTTTTATTTGTTAAATCGTTACCTTTAGCGCTTTTTTTATTTTTTATACTGCCAAGGCTTGGGCCGTTGTGGAGTATGAATATTTCCACACAAGCTGGCACCATTGGTTTGTCAGACAGTATGTCCCCAGGAGATATTGCAGAGCTGGGCAAAAGTGATGAGTTGGCCTTTAGGGTTAAATTTTTAAGCAATGAGCCAAATGTTAAGCAATTGTATTGGCGTGCTTTAGTACTGGATTATTTTGACGGGGATCAGTGGAGCCAAAGCTATAAACCAAAAGTTAATTGGGCATCTAGCAATAAAAAATTAGGTAACTCACTTAACCCTGTTTCTTATGAAATAATGATGGAGCCTCATGAGCAGCGCTGGCTTTACGCACTAGGTGTGCCGGCGCCGATCACTTCTGATATTGGTGTGCGAGAGGATGGATTATTAATTGCCAAAAATAAAATACACAACCCATGGGTATATAAAGCGCAATCTAGCTTCGAAGCTAGGTTAAATGAAACACACCTTTCAAAGCAGGATTATTTGGCGTATTTGCAATTACCATCTTCCAATAATGAAAGAAGTCGTGAGTTTGCCCAGCAAATTAAAACTCAGGTTGACTCAGCATTTTTGTTCACTCAGGCATTAAAGCAGTTCATTAGTACCCAGCAATTTTTCTATACGTTATCTCCGGGGGAATTAAATTCAAATTCAACCATAGATGAATTCTTATTTGATACCCAAAAAGGGTTTTGCGCGCATTTTGCCGGCAGTGTGGTGTATCTCTTGCGCGCTGCAGACATTCCGGCTCGTGTGGTGCTGGGTTATCAAGGGGCCGAGGATAACCCTGTTGCAGGGTTTTATTCTGTTTACCAATATAATGCCCATGCTTGGGTAGAATATTGGGTAGAGGGAGGTGGTTGGCAACGTATTGATCCAACGGCTTGGGTAGCGCCTGAGCGAATCGAGCAAGGGGTAGAAAGCGCCTTGAAAAATGAATTCGCTGGTTTTTCTTCAAGTAATCGTTGGTTAAGCTCGGTTAGAAACCAATTCAATGCGCTTAATTATTATTGGCATGATTGGATGCTAAATTATAAGGGCGATGCGCAGCAAAAGTTGATCTCTAAATGGTTGGGCAACCGAGATCAATATGAAATGATTGCCATTTATTTAGCCTGCTTTTTCGGTTTGGTGGGTTTGGGTTTTTTGTCTTTGCTTTTTGACTTTAAAGTAAAAACGTTAACCTATGCACAGAAGCTAAACCGTCAATATCAACAGATTTTTAAATCCAAAGGGCTGGATATTCAAGCGTCTATGACCGTTGCGCAATTGAGTCATAAAGTCATCGCCTATCAACCATCTTTAACGCCTGATGTGGAAGCGATTAGGCTGAAAATGGAAGGGGCTTTATACGCTCATGTTGGTGGTCATATGATGAAAGAGGACTACCTAGAAATAAGGCGATTACTAAAGGGCCTTAACCAAAAGATGCTAAATGCCTCTAAGCTTGAAAAAGAATAACAAAACTGGCGAACAAACTGCCTATAAGACAGTCTTAGGCATGAATATTTTAAATAGGGGTAGGTTGTGCTTGAATCAGTGAAAGAGTATTACGGTCAAGTGTTATCAAGTTCAGATGATTTGCAGACCAATGCATGTTGCACAGATGAAGGCATGCCAGAGTTTTTAAAACCTATTTTGTCTAAAGTCCATGACGAAGTCCTGATGCGTTATTACGGTTGTGGCTTAGTGCTGCCAGAGCAAATGAAAGGTTTAAAGGTTTTAGATTTAGGCTGTGGTGCCGGTCGAGATGTTTATGCTTTGGCGGCCATGGTAGGTGAAGAAGGTGAGGTGGTGGGTCTGGACATGACCCCTGAGCAACTGGCTGTGGCAAGAGAGTATCAAGATTACCATGCTGAAGTGTTCGGCTTTACAAAAAGCAATGTACAGTTCATAGAAGGGGACATTGACGAGCTGCATAAGCTTCCTTTTGATGAAGGTTACTTTGACATCATTGTATCTAACTGTGTCATTAACCTAGTAAAAGATAAGCAATCGGTTTTAAAGCAGGCCTATGCGTTATTAAAGCCCGGTGGTGAAATGTATTTCTCCGATGTTTATAGCGATAGGCGCATTCCTGAATACCTAGTAAAAGATGAAGTCTTATATGGTGAATGCTTAAGCGGTGCATTGTACTGGCGTGATTTTCAGGAGTTTTGCCATAAGGCGGGCTTTATAGACCCAAGACTTGTGAAAGATCGTATTCTCACCATAGAAAATGCCCGTCTGGAAGAAAAAATTGGCCACATGACCTTTTTCAGTGCCACTTATCGTTTGTTCAAGTTAGATAACCTAGAGCAAGCCTGTGAAGACTATGGTCAAGCCGTTCGCTATAAAGGCAGTGTAGAGCACCACCCCCATTTTTTAGCTCTGGATGGCCATCATAAAATTGAAACCGGAAAAATCTTTTCTGTGTGCGGGAACACTTACCGCATGCTAAATGAAACCAGATTTAAAGAGCATTTTGATTTCTTTGGTGACTGGAGTACTCACTACGGTATTTATCCCGATTGCGGCACGTTAATTCCGTTTAAACTAACCGATGATCAAGGGGTTCCTTGCTGCTAGTTTACGACTTACCGGCTTGACTGAAGCATGTAGGGCTCGATATCGGTCACATCCAATTGCTCGGGAGAAAGCACTCTTTTTGCGTATTTCTCCCACACTCGGCCCTTTACGAAAAGCTCGTAAAGGTCTGGGTCTATGTGTTCATCCTCCACCATTCGCTTCATTATGTTTAACGATAAACTGATTTTCATGGGGTCTTTGTAGGGTCTGTCTTTAGCGGTCAGTGCTTCAAATATATCGGCAATGGCCATCATGCGCGCAGGAATAGACATTTGATCTCGGGTTAGGCCTCGTGGAAACCCTGAGCCGTTCATTTTCTCGTGGTGCCCGCCTGCATATTCCGGTACTTTTTTAAGATTCTTAGGGAAGGGCAGTTCTTCTAGCATGTCGATCGTCACAGTCATGTGGTTATTGATAATTTGTCGCTCTTCCGTCGTGAGTGTGCCGCGCTCTATGCATAGGTTATATATTTCATCTTCGTTAAGTATGTTTTGCAGTTCGCCATTGGCATCGGTCCACTTTATTTTCGCAATATCTATTACCCTTTGTTTAGATTCCTCTTTCATGAATTCGCCACCTTTGTTACTGGTACGAATAAAGTTTAAGTCGTCATCAATGTCTTTGATGCATTGTTCATAATGCTCAAGTAATGACTTTTGTGATTCTGGTTGAGCGATTAATGCTGCTAAGTACTCTACTTTTTTGCATTGTTTTAAAGTGGCAAAACGAGCCTCAACTGTGGTGAGGCCATCCTGCATTTTGTCTAGTTTGGTGGCTTTGTTTAAAACGGTATCGGGTGTGGCCAGTTTACCGCAGTCATGCATCCACGCACTGACTCGCAATTCGTACCACTGGTCTTCATTAAGGTTAAAGTCGTTAAATAGGCCGTCATCTTCACAGCCTGCTTCCGCTAACAATTCCATAATAAGTGGCACTCGTTGACAATGGCCACTGGTGTGGGGGCTTTTGGCATCAATGGCTTTTGCAATGGCCCGGATGAAAGCGTCCAATAAATTTTTTAAATCTTGAACCAATATTTGGTTATTTAAAGCAATGGCAGCGTATAAGGCTAAACCTTTTAGTAAGGGAGTATAGCGTTCAGAAAATGGAATAACATGGTCGGTGTCTGGGTGCCTTGAATTGATCAACTGCAGTACGCCAATCACATCCTGTTGGTGATTTAATAGCGGCAATGTTAATACACTTTTTGTGCGGTAGTGGGTTTGCTCGTCAAATTTTCTGGCACCAGAAAAATCGAAATCTTTAGATAAATACACATCAGGAATATTCACTACCTTTTTAGTATTTGCACTGTAGGCCGCCACATTATGCTCGTTCATTTGGCCATCTGCTTCCACCAAGGGAATGCCTGGGAAGGGGATGAGTGTGCCTGTTTTTCCTCCCATGTGAATATCGAGTTTATCGTTATTAATGATTTCAAAATTCAGTGTGGAATGACCATTTCCATCTGTATTCATTAAATACAAGGTTCCCCCTTCGCTGTGCGTAAGGGATTTGGCTTCATGTAAAATACGCTCGATAATTTCTTCCGTGTCGCTGGTAGCGGCTAATTCAATCAGTAACGCTTTTTGTGAATCGCTTACCGTACGGTTTTCAATGGCCACTGCAGCAAAGGATGCAAGAGATGAAATTAACGGTTCAATCTCGCGGTCAAATTCGCAAATCTCGCCAGTATCTTCATCTATGGAGTTAATTAATTGTAATAAACCAATCAGCTGGTTCATGTCATTTAATAAGGGAACCGCCAAAATAGATTGAGTGCGGTAGCCATTTTCTGCATCAAATTTTTTGGCGCCTGTGAAATCAAATTGAGTATCATCATAGGCATCTTTAATATTGATGAGGGTTTTGGCGTGAGCCGTAAAAGCCGCCACATGGCATTGGTTAATGTCGCCACTTTCCTCAAACAGGTGAATAGCCGGAAATACCGATTCTCCTGGATTCGCAATTAGTCGAAAATTTAAACTGTGGTTATGAACAATAGAGAAATTAAGGGCAGTGGCAGAGGGACTGTTCACCAGATATAGGGTGCCACCATCGGCTCGAGTAAGCTGCTGCGCTTCATCTAAAATGAGTTCGCATAATCGTGTGATATTGCGCTCGCTAATTAAGCTGCGGCCAACTTTCACAAGGCTTTGGTAATTTGAATGTAACATGGCGCCCAGAATTCACTTTCCTAGAATAAGGTTAGCTCAATTATGGGACTAAGAGGTGGCGTTTTTAGGTCTATTGGCTTATTTCCAGGGACAAAAACAGCCTTTGCCAATGATATTAAAAAAAGGCTTAGCCTTTGATTCTTGGAGCTTCAGCATTTGGCTATTGATAACACTGGTGCTGGCTTGGCCACAGAAAGCCCCAAAGCCCAATGGCCCAAAATAAATAAGGCGTGCCAAGGGGTCTTCTATTAGCAATGAAGGGCTGGCTGGCCAGTGCTTCATTAGGCTTGTATCTAAACTAATAATTTTGGTATCAGGGTTAAGTGCTTGTAAGGAATGCACTTCTTGCAAGCTTCTATTAGGAATAACAGTAATGTGCTCTATGCCCAATTCTTTGGCCAGGTTGGTGGCGCTTAGGGCATGGGGGCGCGCGAAACGATTACAAAGGCAATCTGGCTGCCAAAACTGAATGACTCGAGATGAAGTGGTTTTCTGGGGCAAAACAGGGGTGAGTTTAGCGAACCACTTTTCTGTTTGATTCGCTTGCAAAAACGTGGGGGAATCTTCAGTAAAGCTTTTGATATAGCGCGCTTGGTACCAGCTAGCAAATACCAACAAAGCCAGAAGCCATAAAGCCAAAGCAGCCATAATGCTAAAAACCAGCGTTTTGTTGGTTTTTTTAGGTGGGGTTTCTAGCAAGCTTAGCCCTGCATTCTACTTTGGGATTTTATCTTAAGGGCGGCGCGCTCTAGTGCTGCGGCTATTTTATCGCGGTCGTAATTATTAATGCGGTTGGTGTCCATATACATGGAGAAGCCAGGTAATTCATGTTCCACAAAAGAGGTTTTAGCCGCAAGGTTATGTCTAAAATCGACTACTTGATAAACAGGAACAGGTCTTGAGAACCCTTTGGCTTTAATGTGACCTTTTTCACGGCAAATTATTTTGTCTTGAATAAGGGCGTAAGACTCATAAGAAAGTAAAATTTCTCCGGCTTCAGCGGCCGCTTCTAATCGGCTAGCCATGTTTACTTCTTTGCCAATAATGGTGTAATCCATTCGCGCTTCAGTACCAAAATTACCCACGGTGCAATAACCGGTGTTGATGCCCATGCGAATTTCTAAAGGGGTTTTAACCCCTTGGGCTCGCCATTTTTGCCTTAATACTTTCATGTGTTTGCGCATTTCTATGGCCATGGCCACGCAGGCAAGGGTATCTTTTTTGGCGCCTTGAGTTTTAGGGTCGCCAAAAAATACCATGATGCTATCGCCAATGTATTTGTCTATGGTGCCGCCATATTTAATGGCGATATTAGTCATTTCGGTGAGATAGTTATTTAACAAATCGGTCAGCACTTCCGATTCAATTTGCTCTGAAAGAGACGTGAAACCTTTAATATCCGAGAAAAACACCACCAACTTTTTACGTTGAGTTTCTAACACCACTTCTTGGCTGCCAGAAAAAATCGATTCTAAAACCTGCGGAGAAATATATTTTGAAACCTTGTTGGCCAATACTTTTTGTTCTTGCTCTTGTTGGCGCAGCTCTAGATGCAGTTTTTCTAAGCGATTGGTTTGTTTGCCAGAATAAAAACCGGCTACAGCCAACTGAATGGTCACGCCGATGGCAGCGCATAGTTCAATATAAAGAGGGGCTTGCGCGGTGATTTCATAACCAAATAATAGCGTGCCAGCATAGGCACCGCACACAGTGGCGACTAAAGACGCAACCCAAATACCGGGGCGCCCTAAAGCAATTGATGAAGTATTGGCCATGATGAAAAACAAAATACTGGGCAAAATTGCAAAGTGCATGTGCGCCATTAATAGGCCAATTAATGCACCATCAATGCTGAATAAAACAGGGCGACAAAAGTGATTGTGTTTTTCAGGCACATAGCGATGAATTAATAACGCCGTCATGGGATAAAGAATGGCGGTTAAAATAATAAATTCACTGTTTTCTTGCCATAAACCTTGGTAGTGAGCCAGTGCTACGGTTAAGGCAATAGCAATAAAAGCAAAACTTCGCGAATAAAAGTCGTGCAGGGCGATGGAAAAAACTGTTTGATCGGTGTTGGTCATGTATGGGTATATTTTAGCTGACTGTATATGGCAAAATCACGAACAAAGTATTTAATACGCTAGCGCCTGCATGTGCAAGTTACATCTTGTGTTTGATGTAACATTATTGACGCACTGCATGTATTACAAGGATAGACCATTGAACCCAGTTATAAAACTTATTCAAAATCGCGTTTCATGCCCCAGATTAACCCAGCCAGCACCAAGTGAAGGCGAATTAACCGAAATATTCAGTTGTGCCATGCGCGCCCCCGACCATGCGCGCTTAAGGCCGTGGCGATATCACGTGGTGCAAGGTCAGGCTCGTGAGGCATTAGGTGAGGTATTTGCGCAGGTAGCGCGGGAGGGCGGCGAGTGCAGTGAAGCCAAAATAGATAAGTGCCGCAACATGCCATTACGGTCCCCTTTAATGGTGGTGGCGGTATGTGAGCCTCAAACCAATAGCAAGGTACCCGAGATAGAGCAACTGCTGGCAGTAGGGGCAGGGGTGCAAAATATGCAACTTGCCATTAGCTCATTAGGGTATGGATCTGTGTGGCGAACCGGTGAAATGGCCCATGCACCATTAGTGAAAGACGCCTTCAATGTCAGTGATCAAGGCCATATAGTGGCTTTTCTTTATATAGGCACCCCTGAAAAAGTCCCTAACAAGCCCGAATTAGAGATGGCAAAATACGTGAAACTCTGGAATTAACGTTATAAATCAACTAATTACTTGCAATTGGCAAAGCCATCAGTAAAATACGCGGCCTTGTTACCCCAAGCACAGATTTAAACGCATGGGGATGCAAATTGGTGAGGTGTCCGAGTGGCCGAAGGAGCACGCCTGGAAAGCGTGTAAACCGCAAGGTTTCGAGGGTTCGAATCCCTCCCTCACCGCCATTTAAAAGTCCGAGAAAATCCAAAAAAATTTCTAAAGGCCGCTAACCGTAAGGGTTAGCGGCCTTTTTTTGTCCATTGCAATCCGCGATTATCTGGCGAAATTTAATATATGAAGTAACATTTAATGTAACACTTAGAAACCTCCATGGAGGTCGATGTTACTATGGCAAGAGTTACCTGCCCTCTCAGTCACACTGAGATTAAAAATGCTAAACCCAAAACCAAAGAATACAGCCTTGTTGATGGCCAGGGTCTAGCTTTACGCATCAAGCCTAACGGCTCCAAGGTGTGGATCTTCAATTATATCAATCCAAATAACCAAAAGCGTACCAATCTAGGTCTCGGGGCTTACCCAGAGGTGACATTGGCCTTTGCACGTCGACAAAGAGAGGTCATGAGAGAGCAGTTGGCTCAAGGCATTGACCCCAAGCATTATAAGGAGCAGCAAAAAGTCGAGCGCCTACGGTTAAGTAGGCAAACTCTAGCAAGGGTAGTGGAGGATTGGTTTGAGTTGAAAAGAGATAATGTAACTAAGAATTATGCTCAGGATATAATACGCTCCCTTAATAACCATATATTACCTAAGTTAGGTAATTACCCTATTCATGATATTACCGCTCCGATGGTCATTGATGCCCTCAAAAAGTTAGTAAAAGAAGGCAAACTGGAGGCTGTTAAGCGGGTGAGTCAACGCTTAAATGAAGTAATGGTGTACGCAGTTAATACAGGGTTGATTCAGCACAATTCTATAGCAGGTATACGGCACGCGTTTAAAACCCCTAAAGTTACCAATAACCCTACGCTTAGGCCTGAGCAACTTCCTGAATTAATGCGAGCTTTGAGTGTGGCGCCAATCCATTTAGTTACCCGTTGTTTAATTGAATGGCAGCTACATACCATGAGCCGGCCCGGTGAGGCTGCAGGTACCCGCTGGGAAGAAATAGATGTTGAAAATAGGCTGTGGGTAGTGCCTGCATCGCGTATGAAAAAAAGACGTGAGCACATCGTCCCTTTAACGAAACAGGCATTGGCCATTTTAGAAGTGATTAGGCCCTTTAGTGGTAATCGCGAATACGTATTTCCCGGTAACGCCAACCCGCGTAAATCAGCGAATAGTGCCACCGCAAATGTAGCACTTAAGAAGCGCATGGGATTTCATGGTCGCTTAACTGCACATGGAATGAGGGCGTTAGCCAGTACAACACTAAATGAAGAAGGGTTTGAAGAAGACCTTATTGAGATGGCGTTGGCACATACCGACAAGAATAGTGTACGCAGGGCTTATAATCGAGCCAAGTATGTTGAGCGTCGGCGTGTAATGATGAACTGGTGGAGTGAGAAAATCGTGCAGGCCGCCACAGGGGATTTTAGTTTGTCGGGAGGGTTGTGAGTGTTTTTTAAGGTGAGCCGTATTTGGGTTTTATAGGTAGGATAGACCTATTAATTACGGCATATTTTAATGTAATAGCATGCCTGCGGGTTGTCATTAATTAGCCGAACTTTAAGGGTAGGGGTTAGTACTAATAAGTAGTGGAGCTAGAATATCAAAGTAATTAAGCCTTCATACTAGGTTTTATTGGTGGTTTGTCATGCCAATAGTCCCTTAAACACTAGGGCTAAAGGTGAATGACCTTTTGTTTGTGATTAAACTACTAATAAGTTAAGTTTTAGTAGTTGGCTCTACAGTTACTGTATATACTAAAATTATAATAATTAGTATATAGGAGTGATTGTCGTGAGATTACCTGAACCCCCTCCAACAATTGATACTCTAATTAATGACGGCAAAGAGGCAGATCTCAAGCTTATTCTATCTTATAGGCAAGGTCCGCTTGATCATCGAGGGAAGTATCAGCATTGGGCCAAAGTGAAGTATCAGCAGCCTCCTGAAGGGTTTACTCCGAAGTTGTACTGGCTGGCAATGAAACAGGCTAGACTACAAATTTCAAAAGAATTGCCTTTCAAAGATAAGCATGGGAAACCTTTTGTTTTTTGTATGCCTGATAGTCTGGTTGAGCATGTTTTGTGGATAGCTAAATACTCTGCGGGCAATCAAGCCACTGCATCAAAAGAAGATAACTATGATCAGAGAGCTGCCCATTTAAAAAACTCATTAATCGAAGAGGCCATTAGATCAAGTCAAGTGGAGGGGGCTGCGACAACTCGTAAAGTTGCTAAGGATATGATCAGAGAGGGGCGTAGGCCAGCTGATCATTCAGAAAGAATGATTTTAAATAATCATAATGCAATGGCATTCATAAGGGAGCTTAAGGGAGAAGACTTAACGCCTGCGATAGTTTTCAAATTACATGAAATCATAACTGAGGGGACGCTATTCGGAGAAGATGAATGTATGGAAGGCAAGTTCAGGCGATCTAGTGATGACATAAGGGTTTATTCAAAAGACGATGTCCTTTTACATACTCCGCCGAAGTCTGGTGAGCTTGAGCAAAGATTGAAACTAGTTTGTGATTTTGCAAATGAAGAAAGCGAAGATGATGGCTCCTATATTCCGCTAGTTATTAAAGGAATCATAATTCATTTTATGATTGGTTATGATCATCCTTTTGTGGATGGAAATGGTAGGACGGCGAGGGCGCTGTTTTATTGGATGATGATCAAGAGTGAAAATTCATTGCTTGAATATGTATCAATATCCAGAGTTCTAAAGAAAGCCCCAGAGCAGTATAAACAGGCTTACTTAGACAGTGAAACAGACGGGAATGACACAACCTACTTTCTTTATCATCAGTTAAAAGCTATTAGGCAAGCAACAAATGAGCTTTATGAATATCTTGGTGTAAAAGCTAAAAAATCAAAACTGATTGAATCGCTAGTTTCAAACTCAAGCTTTAATGGTAGGTTAAATGTAAGGCAGCTAGAAGTTTTACAGCATGGCATAGATAACCCTGGTGCCATATTTACAATCAAAGGGCATATGAACACCCATGGTGTTGTATATCAAACAGCCAGAACTGACTTGATGGGCCTGTCAGATGATTACCCTTTGCTTAAAAAATACAAAGAGGGGAGAACTGATATGTTTATGGCGCCACAAAACTTGAGCGATGCGCTTGAGGCTTTGGGG